>Ga0208547_1000161_pt1 | contig 35017 bp, 44 predicted proteins | sample DEB08_DNA_5_FD_185501 | JGI IMG/M metagenome (GOLD analysis project Ga0208547, IMG submission 185501) | Aqueous microbial communities from the Delaware River and Bay under freshwater to marine salinity gradient to study organic matter... | ecosystem: Environmental > Aquatic > Marine > Coastal ...
TTAAAAATAAAAACTAGTTTTTTGGGACTCTGGCTGCTTTTAATAAACTTGCATTTTCGTCAATCAAACCGCATCTTTTTGAAAGTAGTTTTGTGTTAAATGCAAATAGGTTTTTTCTCCAAGTAGCTATATAGCCATACCCACCTGCTTCATCTAGCTTTGCAAAAGCTGCATCAAGATCTTTTGTAGATTCGGCTATGACAACTGGTAGAGTTTCATAAGTTGCATCATAATCTTCAGAAGGTTCAATTTTAGATGAAAGTAGCAATGTTTCTAGAAGTGAACTACTCATTGTCTAGCAACTCCTCAAATTTCGATAAAAAAAGTTCTTCATCTTCTCCATCAAGCACGATCGTGAAGGGCTTATCTTTGGCTATGCCAAGACTTAATATACCAATCATACTTTTTCCATCTTTTTCAATGAGTTTTTCTTCACCAGTCTGTGGATTTTTCTTATTAAATTTAACTTTTACTGTACCATCAAACTCTTGTGCAATCTTAACGAATAGACTTGCAGGCCTTGCATGTAAACCAACTTCATCTTTAACAACTAATTCTTTTTCTAACATTTACAAACCTAGCCTTTCGATGTAATTATCACTATAGTTTCCAATTTCCCAAAACTCACTATATATATTAGTTTTTCCCTTTTTTAAGACTGTCTTGTTAAAACTACTGAAACCTTCAACTTGTGGAAAGTCTTCATGGATAATTATGTCCAATACAATTCTGAATGTATTGACATCTTTATTATTGTTTATCAATAGTCTTAGAGGGTATTCAAACCTTTCATTTTTAGAAAATTTAATTTCAGGATTTCTGGCAATTCTGTCTACCTGATCTTTTATATCTGGAAGCGCAAATCTATCAAGAATAGTTCTACCAAAATCATCTAAGTTTTCATCTGTTTTAGAAAATAAATAATATGCTTCAGATAAACTCTTCACAGCTTGTTCTGCAAACTCTCTTCCTTCTGTACTTGAAATTATCTCATCAATATAAAAATTACCCTTTGAAAGTCCATAATAAGCAAGTTTTAAATGGAGACCATTTAAAAGCCATAACTTTTTATAAAATTCATTTTCATAATTTTTATAAGAAACTATTTTTGATGAATCGAGGGGTTGTAATCCAGTTGCATCATCCAAAATAATTGATCCATAAGTTTCTACAACAACGTCTAAAGACATTAAAGGCTGGGGAGGAACAATTTTGTCTACAACTGAATCAATAATTTTTAAATTAGGGTTGGGAGATTTTATTTTTGATCCTGTATTGCTCGATGCTCTGTACATGTTTTCAAAAGCTATAAATACTTGTTCTTCTTTGTGGTCAAGCATGGCTACTTTTTCAAAGATTCCCTCTACAAACTTTGGTCCAACAGAAGTTGTAACTATGTCAGCACTTAGCAATACTTCATTTAATTTTTGAGTATCTTCTAAATGTACTGCTCTAATATTTTTTATTTTCTGCTTGTTAAATCCATTTATATCAAGAGATTTTATTGTATATTGACCTTGTTCGTTTATTTGATTAACTATATCTGTGTTTACATCTACAAATATCACTTCACAGTCATTATCTTGAAGTACCGGAGCAATGAACCCTCTTCCTATATTGCCAGCACCAAAATGAACAGCGTGTTTCATAGGCTCATAGATAAAAGATTAAAAATATTTTCTACAGATGATTCTTTCCAAAGTTTTTTAGCATCTTCCTCTTCTTCTATTGCATCAGCTAAAGCTGATAATACTCCCATGTGATCATCGGAATTGGCTGCAATGCCGACAATTACATACGCCATCTCCTCGTTCCAAAAAACTCCATCAGGTACTTGGATTACACTGATTCCAGTGTGTTTAACATGTTTAGAACCCTCTGCCATGCCATGAGGTATGGCAACACCATTGCCTATATATGTGGCAAAAGATTGTGTTTCAAGCTTTTCGAGCATTGATTGGATGTATTCTTTCTCTACATAGCCATTCTGAAAAAGAATTTCTCCAGCCATAATTGTTGCATCTTCTTTTGAAGTAAATGCTTGGCCTGTAACTATAGATTCTTTGACTAATACCTCATTTTGATTCATGAAGAGGTGATTTCATTACCCTCTGATAAATCTGAAATAAGTTTTTTAAGAGATGGGTCATTCATAAACATTGTAAATTGAATGATAACTGCATTTTCAGGTGCTGCTGCCTTTGCTGCTCCAGAAAGTCCTGTGTGACAGACAACTATATCGGAGTCTGCAGGAATTTGGGTTGCAGGTGCATGAACGATTTCTACATCTAATCCAGCTTTTTTTGCTTTTTTAATTAGGCCATTTTTAACCATTAAACTTGATCCGGCACCAGCTTCACACGCTAGGCAAATCTTTTTGACATCCGCTGCTTGTATTGAACTCATATTTTCCTCCAAAAAAAATTGACTTGAGGATTTTACTCCCCAAGTCAATTATAACTTAATAGTTTATGTTAGACAGTAGGTATATTGCTTTCGATAGTAGCTTCTACGCCTGCGTCTGTTTCTTTGATTGGGCGAGCTCTTAGTAAGATAACACCGACTACAGCAGATGCTGCTGTTGCGATTGCCACTCCACCGAGAACTGCAAATGCCCCACCTTTTGGAAGCATAGCAATGTATGCAAAAATACTTCCTGGTGACGGAGGTCCTACAAGACCTGCTCCGGTTGCTACGAACCAAAGGTCAGCTGAAATTCCACCAGCCCACATTGCGATGATCATAATTGGATGACCAAGGACATATGGGAAATAGATTTCGTGAATTCCTCCAAAGAAATGGATAATTATTGAGCCAGGTGCGGATTCTTTCCACATGCCTGTACCAGCAAACCAATATGCTAGAAGTAATCCAAGTCCTGGACCTGGGTTTGTTTCTAGTAAGAAATATATTGATTGACCAGCTTCTGCTGACTCAGCTGCTCCAAGAGGTGTTAACACACCTTGGTTTACAGCATTGTTCAAGAACAATACTTTTGCAACTTCAATAGGAATGTCAGCTAACGGAACTAGACCACTGTCTACTAACGCTGCTGCACCATTTCCTAATGCTTCTGTTATTGCATCAAGTATTGGACTGATAATGTTAAAAGCTAGAACAGCAAGACCCCAACCCAAAATACCGAGTGAGAAGTTGTCATATAACATCTCAAAACCTTCTGGTATATTGTCTTGTAATCTACTATCCACTTGCTTCAGTACCCAAGCTGCTGCTGGACCAATGGCCATAGCACCTAGGAACTGTGGTGAAGATGTAGCAACAATAATTGCTGTTGTAACAACTGCACCGATTACACCACCTCTATGACCATGAACCATTTTTCCACCTGTATAACCTAATAGAAGTGGAAGAAGAGTCAGAATCATAGGACCTACCATTTGGACCAAATCTTCGTTTGGCAACCAACCAGTAGGTATATAAAGTGCTGTAATTAAACCCCAAGCAATGAAAGCACCAATATTAGGAATAACCATTCCTGACATAGCACCGCCAACGCGTTGTATGGATTCTTTCATATTACAATCCCCCTAACGATCGTTTTTGTTGAATTTTTCAACAATATCATTATAAAAGTAGGTTTTGATGTTTCACTTTGACTTTCGTTCATCTAAAATTAAATATGTAACTAAATTGTTGCTAAAAAGTCTATTTTTTAGACCAATTCAACAAAAAAGACTTGATTCATTAAAAAAAGGGGTTTTTTTGAAAAATATACTTATTTTTCTTGTTTTAATTGTCTTTTTGGCGGCAATTTCTATCGGAGCAACAGGATCTTTAGTTTCAGGAACATCAGGTGTATTTAATAAGGTACAAGGTGAGGTTTTTCAGGAAACATCCAGTGAAGTCATTATTGAAGATGATAAATTATTCATTTCTATAAATAAAAAAGATAAAGAAAATACTGAAAAAAGTGTTATCGATTGCCTTAATTTTTACTCGGATAAGTACCCTGATCTTCTGGTATACACCTGTGACATAGTTGTTAGAACTAACATAATTATTGATGATAGTTGTAATTACTTAACTGGAGTACTGACAAAGAAGGACCCAGAAGAATCTATAACTTTAAACTACAACAGTAGCTGTTAGTCAAATAGAGAGCCGAGTAGACTTTCTCCCTCAACTTCAATTTCTGCAAGAGGCTCACCTACATTAACCATCGAACCTTCTTCAGCAATTAGTTTTGTAATTTTTCCATCAAATGGACTATCTAGATCCATATCGACCTTGTCGGTAGCAATCTCAGCTATCACATCACCTTTTTTTACTTCATCTCCAACATTTACTTTCCAAGTTAACAGTTCTGCTTCTGTCATTTGGTCAGACATCGCAGGAAGAATAATATTTTCATTGCTCATTTTCAATCATCTCCTTTATTTTTTGTACGATATCCTCTTCTTGAGGTATCACTGTTGTTTCTAAATGTTTTGCAGACGGCATAGGACTATGTAGACCAGCTAATAATTCTGGTGATTGATTTAGTGCTTTGAATGCACGAGAAGTAGCTACTTCAGATATTAAGGTAGAGCCAACAGAGCTACTCGCAGGGGCTTCTTGGCAAACTAATAGTCTTTTAGTTTTCTCAACTGAGTTAATTACTGATTCTGAATCCATAGGTGCTAAAGTCAATAAATCAATAATTTCAATAGAGTAATCTGTTAGGGAATCTTCTTTTGCAGCACTTATAACACTATTTACCATGTTTGAATATGAGACAACAGTAATATCATTCCCCTCTTGAATAACTTTTGATTTACCAAGCTCTGATGAATCACTAGGCATAGGTCCTAAATTTACTTCGGACTTAAGTTTGTAAATTAACTTATGTTCCATAAAAATTACAGGATTTGGATCAACGAAGGAAGCTAAAAGTAGATCAAATGCATTTTGAGGATTTGATGGAGTTACAACTTTTAAGCCTGGTACGTGACAAAACCATGACTCTAACGACTGACTGTGTTGTGCTGCTGCACCTGTACCAGCGCCACTAGCTCCTCTTACAATCATTGGAACATTCACTGCTCCTCCATACATGAAATGTAATTTCGCAGCCTGATTTACAATTGGATCCATCGCATTTACTATAAAGTCACTAAATTGCATCTCAACAATTGGCTTAGAGCCAGTAATAGCTGCACCGACGGCTAAACCGGCAATAACATCTTCTGAAATTGGTGTATCTTTAATTCTTTCATGACCATATTTTTCTAACAAACCATCTGTTACGCCAAAAGCCCCACCATATACTCCTATATCTTCACCTGCAATGAATGTTGTATCGTTTGAGTCTAAACAAAGAGATAGTGCTTCTTTGATTGCTTGCCCTGTTGTCATTTCAGGCATAAGAATCCTCCTCTAAATTGGTTTTAGGACTTTCAGGTGATTCTAAAGCCTTTTTTACTGATTCTCTGATTAGGTTTTTTACTTCGACTTCAACCTTTTTTAATTCGTCAATTTCTACTTTTTCTTCAGTTAATTTACCAATAAATCGTTTCAAAGGATCTTTTTCTTCTTTCCAAAAATTAATTTCATCTGATGTTCTATACAAATTACGATCAGATTTTGAATGGCCTCTATATCTATAAGTTATAGATTCAATAAACATTGGTTTTCCTGAACTTTTTATTTTTTCTTTACACTTAGATACCGTCTCATAGACCTCTTCAACATCGTTACCATCTATAGAGACACTTTTGATTCCATAAGATTCAGCTCTTTGAGTAATAGAACCTCCTGCAACAGCATTTTCTGACGCCATAGACATGCCATATTGATTATTTTCACATACAAATAAGACTGGTAGGTCCCAAAGAGAAGCAAGGTTTAATGCCTCATGAAATGACCCTTCGTTTACAGCACCATCTCCAAAAAAACAAAGAACAATATTTTCAATTTTTTGCATTTTTAAAGATAGAGCTGCTCCTACTGAAATTGTTAAACTACCTGCAACAATTCCATTTGCACCTAGGTTCCCATTTGATAAATCGGCAATATGCATAGAGCCACCTCTGCCTCTACAGTATCCATCCTCTCTGCCGAGTAATTCAGCAAACATTTTGTAAGGGTCTGCACCTTTTGCTAAACAGTGGCCATGGCCACGATGAGTAGAAGTAATTAAATCTTTTTTTTCTAAAGCTAGGCATGCACCAGTAGCGGTAGCCTCCTGCCCAATAGATAAATGCATAGTTCCGTGCAACAACCCCCTTGAAAACATCTCTTCCAAGGCCTCTTCAAATAAACGAATAAGGAGCATCATTCGATATAGTTCTAATTTAATTTCTTTACTCACTTTTACCTTTTTAATTATTTTGTTTACTGCGTAACTTATTTATTAGGTTGTCAGGCAGTTCAATAGAGTCTCTAGGAATAGGTTCTCCTTGTTTAACCTCTCCGACAACGGTTGCTCCCTCAATCAGACCTAAAGGGGCTAGCCCCTCTGTTTCTGAATAGGGGTAAGCAACTCCATAGGAGCAGAAGCCACCAATTCCATCTATTGTGTCTCCGGGTTTCAAATCTTTCTTTGCATGACCAATTACCTCTGAAATCCATGTTGTTGGCTGTAGTCCTGGTTCGTTATTAATAATTGCCATTCCAACACTTCTTGGTGCTTCGACAGAAGCTAAATGATAGGGCCTGTAAAGAGTGTAGTAAGGGCCTTCACCCATAGACAGATATGCCATTTCCTCAATAATTGTTGGGTTATCTGTTGTAACAATTGAAAATACTCCTGGCGCTGGTCCAAAAGCAAAATCTACTCTCCCAGGTTCTTTCAAAACACCTCCATCTGATGTTGGAATTAGAGTCTTGTTTAGCTCTGAAACTTCACTAACAGGCCCATTCATTCCAACCTTGTCTAAAGGCATGCCTATGCCATTAGACAAAGAGGTCATCTCAATCATTGTTTTACTACCATCTACAAAGCTTGCAAGCATTTTTGGATTCATATTTTTTTGTAGTGCTCTTTCTTTTAATGAATCAGGTGTAGCAGTTTGATCTAATGGATTGTTTTTTCCTTTTCCAATACAAACTACTTCAAAACCTATATCAACTGAGAAGTCATACAATTCCTTGCATGCCACAGGTTCATCCCCATTTGCAACACTATATACTATTCCTTTTTCTTTTGCTTTTTGAGCTAGGTATAGACCTATCGTGATATCTGTTTCAACATTAAGCATTAAAATATGTTTACCTGCTTCAATACAACTTGAGGCTACTTCTGCACCAACCCATGGAACCCCTGTAGCTTCAAATACAATATCTATTGGAAGTTCTGCCAACTGTTTGGCGTCGTTAACTATTCCGCCATGACCGTTTGAGATTGAAGAAATTGCATCTTTGTTATGCCCTATACTTTTCATGCCAGCAAGACCTAAGGCGTTTTCTGCTCTTTTATTGTCAATGTCAGCACAAGCTACTAATTCCATGCCAGGAATACGACTAATTTGAGCTGCTAAGCCAGAACCCATTTGCCCAGCACCAGCAAGGCCAATACGTACTGGCCTTCCCAAATCTTTCTCTCTTTTAATAAGTTCTTGTGTGAAGTTCATTTAATTAATCTCTATCGTGTCGTCTACTTTTACTTCTGGCTTATTGGAAAAACTACAATTTACATCTCCAGGTAATGCTGCTTCTGTTGATGAATCAAGTTTTAGAACTAGGTGACCTAAGTTAACAAAATTTTCATTTGCTACGGGGCCAACTGCTGTAACCGTGAGCTCTTCGTTAGATAAATTTATTGTTGTTCCAACTACAATTTCTCCAGTAACTTCTTTTAACTCATGGACAACGGCTACATCTTGTAGTTCTTCTGGAGCATTGTCTCCAAAAAATACAACTATTCCCTCTTCTAAAAATAAGTGGGCTTGTTCCCCAATTTTTACTATTTTAGAAGAGTAGACTCCCACTATATTTCAGTAACCTGATCTTCGCCTACGCCTGAAACAAAGTTTTCTTCTCTAATGAACTGGGCCAATGGACCTGCTGGAGAAGTGTCATGTATGTCAATGGTTGGAACACCCTTCATTGGATAAACTCCTATTCTTGCAGTTCCGCCGCAGTCAATTACCGCACAGGCCATAGCTTTAAAACCACCCTCTGGAGATGATTTAAAACCGTCAAATGGCTCTGCACCAGTCATATCTGCAATTTTTTGTGCTACTGGATGAATACCTCCACCGGTAATACAAACAACATATTTTTTTTCATCTGTAGGCTTTACTTCTAATGGGCCTCCCCATCCTCCAGGTCCTCTTTCGATTTTTACCTTTTTGTATTCTGCCATTTTTGCTCCTTAAATTATCTGTGACGCTCTAATTTTACTCAGAGCGCCACAAAAAATGAAATTGTTGTCTTTGAAGTTTACAAACCTAGTGCAAACAACCAACCAACAACAACTGAGATAGGTCCAGTTATCATTCTACTTGTTAGAACGGCTGGAACACCAATCTCTACTGTTTCCGGTTCTGCCTCACCTAATGCGAGACCTACTGGAACGAAATCACAACCAACTTGTGGGTTGATTGCAAATAATGCCGGCAGTGCCATAGAAACATCTACGTTTCCACGTCCAATCTCTGTTCCAACTAGAACACCAACGATTTGAGCTATTACAGCTCCAGGTCCTAGCAATGGTGACAAGAATGGAATTGAACAAACGATACAGACAAGCATCAAACCAACAAGGTTATTTGCAAATCCTTTAATTCCTTCAGCTATAACATCTCCAACTCCTGTTGAAAGGATTAATCCGATAACACCAGCAACGAATGCCATGAATGGAATAATTGTTTGAATACATAGCTGTATAGCATCTCGACCTGCTTGAAATAGTTTTCCAACTACTCCACCAACAGATCTACCTATTTTTTCAATCATACTTTGCATTATTCAGCACCGACCTTTCTTGAAGACATTATTGAATAAATGATGTCAGTTGTGACACCTCTAATCAAAATAACGACAAGCCCAGCAAGTAAATATCTTACTGCTAAAGGCGTTACTAATTCTGGAGCCGCGATCTCAACTCCAGCAGCAATTCCTAACCATACGAATAACTCTCCACCATTTGCATGTGGAAATATTCCCGTAATTGGATGAACAAAACTAACTGCAGCATCATAGAATGCTGGTTTGTTTTTTTCTGGTAAAAAAGTACCGAATGTATAGCAAACTGGGTTTGTCAGCATAAACACAGCTACAAAAGGTAGCAATGTATATCGAACTGGAACATACATCCAGCCCTCCTGAGCAGCCCACTTGGCAAAGTTTTCAACCTTATCTTCACCAATGAATTTGACCAATGCATTTACTGCGGTCAAAAACACCACTATCAACGGGATAATACCAGTAGTCAAGCTGACAAATACATCTGCTGATGTTCTAAAAACACCAATAAACGCATCGGCCATACTAACTAATGTGTCCATTTTTCCCCCTTCTTTATATTTCTAATTAGAAACACTCTCTGAATCCTCATTAATTTTTTTAATTAATGTATTTGCAGCCATGGCCGCAGCATCATTAAGTGGATCTTTTCCACCAGAGTCCGAAAACTCTGACAAACTTTTGTTAATCATCTCTGTAACTTGTTGTCCTTTTGCAAAAACTGTCGTTCCTTTGAGTGTTATAGCGTCGACTATAATTTTTTGAGGATTGGCAGACATGGCTAGATAAACTCTTTTTCTTCCCCATTTGGGCTGATTGGTACCTATAGCAACAGTTAAATTTTCACCGTGTAGTTCTTTTACAACATTCATAAAACTTACTGCTTGTTTTTTTGCAAGCTGCATTTGTAGAACCCACATACCAGCAAGTCCTAAAAACAAAGCTCCTAATGCAATAGGTGATTCTAAAATAATTAATTTCCCTTACTACTTAATTACATTCTATATTCAAAGAGTTTTGGTTTGCAATTTTTACAAGTAAAAATTTAATTTTAGATGTAACGGCTTAGAAGAATGGTGCTAAGTAGATGTGTCCTATTCTTGAGTAATTATTTTTTCTAATTCAAATATATCCTCAATAAAAGTTACTTTCATATTTTTTGGGTCTCCAGGGACAATCACTGCCTCACGACCTACATATTTGGAGACGCACTCTGTAGTATCGACGGCCTGCCAGTTATCTAATTTTGCTAATTCATAAGATTTCCACAATTCATCTGCTGGGAATATTTGAGGAGTTTGTATTTCAACAATGGTTTCATCTTCAGAATGATCTGAATTGGAACCTTTTTTTAAAGAAATATTTTTTGAGTTAAAACCGGGTGCTGAAGCTCCGTTGTTTCTAGCGACATCGATTAATTCATCTAGTAAATAAGAAGGTAATAAAGGTCTGGCTCCATCATGGATTAAAATTAAATCATCTTCTGATACGTTTCCAGAATTTTTAAGGTACATAAGACCCTCATACTCACTGTCATGCCTAGTTTTTCCCCCTACTGTTACACCCACTAATTTTTCAGTGTCGACAAGCTCAATAACCCTATTTGTTTTTTCCCAATCTTCTTCACGAATTACAAGAAGTATTGAATCTACATCTTCAGATTTCTCTAGAGTTTCAAGAGGCCAACAGAGTGCAGGTTTTCTTCCAATTGGAAAATACACTTTGTTTTCTTCATCAGTAAATCTATGACTTGAGCCGCCAGCTAATAATATTGCATGAGTTTTCATATATTTAAGTCGCTTAATAATTCTCTAACTTCTTTGCTATTTTTTGATTTAAGAATTTTAAGCTTTAGTTCATTTGTATCAAAAGAATTTAGATTAATCAATTTATCATAAACAAATGGTGCTGCCGACGGTGACATACTGAATTTGCGCAACCCTAAAATATACAAAACCACAGCTGCATCTGGATCAGAGGCCATCTCTCCACATACAGAAACTTCTTTATTGGTTGATTCTCCAACTTTGAAAACATTTTCTAGAACCCTAAGAATTGCGGGATGTAGTGGGTCTTGGTATTCAAATAGATTGGGGTTGCCTCTATCAGCTGCCATTATGTATTGAGTTAAGTCATTGGTGCCAATTGAGAAGAAGTCTACATACTCAGAAAAATCTTCTACGAGTATTGTTGACGATGGGGTTTCTATCATTATTCCAACTTCCGGAACTTTTTTATTTAAATTTTTAGCGATCTCTAAAATTATATTTTTACTTTTTATAAAATCTTCGATAGTTGAAATCATAGGGAACATTATTTTTACACGATCTGCATCTTTAGAAGTAAGGATTGACTCGATTTGTGTTCTAAATAGTTCTTCAATTTGAAGCGAAAGACGTATTCCCCTAACTCCTAAAAAAGGGTTTTCTTCAACCGGTAAGCTTAAATAAGCTACTTGTTTATCTCCACCTATGTCAAGTGTCCTATAAGTTATTGTTCCAGTAAACTTTTGTTGTATTTTTTCTAGTATCTCTTTTTGTTCATCAACCGTAGGAATTGATGACCTGTCTAAATAAATAAACTCAGACCGGAACAATCCTATAGAATTTAAAAAATCGTGACTGAAAGACTCAATCTCTTCATTAGAGCCTACATTGATTAAAAACTCAAAATCTTGTTCTTTGTATGAAGATTCCGTAAAGTTAGTTCTTATCTCTTCTTCGCGTTTTTTATTTTTGTTCATCGTCTCTATAACTTTTTTATCTGGATTTATAATCAACTCTCCACTTGATCCATCTAATGCAATTAGGTCTTCGTTCATTATTTCTTCAATACCTTTTCCAACACCAATAACACACGGTATACCCAAATTTTTTGCTACGATCACAGCATGAGAAGTTGGGCCACCATCTTTTAGAATAATTCCTACTACATTTCCCAAATTCATAGAAGAGGTGTCTGCGGGAGTTAAATCATCTGCAACAAGTATTGAATTTTCACTTAGATCAACTTTTATCTCTTTTTCCTGCATTGTGTTTATTAGATGTTTGCCAACTGAGAGAATGTCTTCTGCTCTCTGTTTAAAATATTCATCTTCCATACTTGCCAATATCTTGGCACTCGAATCAAATATACTGTATACCTCTTTAACAGATGCTTGATTGTCAGCTGTCACTTGTCCTGTGATTTCAGGATCTTGAAGTATTAATGTATAAGCATCTAAGACATCTGCTTCTTCTATTCTGTCATTATCTTTGAAGGTTTTAATTTGTGATTCGAATTTAGAAATAAGTTTTGTAACAGCCTCTTGAAATATTATCTTTCCGTTGGTGTCTAGGTCAACATTATTTATATACACATAAGCTTTACCAATTGAACTTCCAATTGAGACACCATTTCCATTAACACTTTTCATTATTTCATCAAGTTACACGGAAAAAAAGCTTTTTGCAATGTTGGATTACTTCAAAACAACATTATTTTTATTGTATGAAATATTTACTTCTTAATTTTAAAGAAACCCCTACATATGGTTGGGTTGAATACTCAAAAGACAAAGGATTAATTAAATCTGAGGAGAAGGATTTTACAAATTTAAATGAAATTATGAATCTTATGAATCATGAAACTTGTGTAATTATTGATGAACTTGCGACAGATGAACCGACACTTTCAATTTCTCTTGAAAATATACTTAAGTCAGACTATTCAATAACAACTCAGAAAGTTACTAATGCAATCAAAAGAATAAACTCTTCAGGAAAAGTAATAAAACACTTAGATCGAGATAACTATCAAAGATTATCAACTCCAATTAAAGCTAACAGAGAATCAATAAAAAAATATTTTGAAGAGTATTCTGATTGGGATTTTGAAAAATACTTAAAATTAAACAACCACTCTTATAAAGATTATCAAACCTTTGAAGCTGGTTTAATCCTAGAATCAAAATAAATCTGACCAATACCTACAAAAACAACCAAAATAAATCCTACTGATTGCCTTAGAGTGAGTGTCTCGCTTAGTAAAATAGCTCCTAATACAACTCCTGTTACAGGTTCTAAATAGGAGATTGTACTCACTGCTATAGGTTTAATTATTTTCACAACATACCAATAAGTCATGAGTCCCACGCCAGTCAAAAAGAATCCAAGAAACATACTTACCTCAATATTTTTAACTAACCAATCTTTAGATTCATAAGTAAAGTTAATAAGAATTAAGGCAGCAACTAAAAGTTGTGCAAATGCAACCTTAAGACCTCCAAGCTTAGAGCTATACGATTCTCCAATAGTAATTATTAAAGACAAGCTTATTGCACTTACTAATCCATAAATAACTCCTTCGAGAGACTTTATGTTTGAAATATCTAAAAGATTATATAGACCAAAAAAGCCTCCACATATTAAAGCTACTTGATATACCTTTGGTTTATTTCCTCGTAAAAATTCAATTAAAAGTACGAAAAGGGGATATGAAAAGACAAGTCCAATTCCAACTGCAATTGAATTCAACTCTATAGATTCAAACATTGTTACCCAGTGAATAGCTAAGAGGGGTCCTAGAATCAATCCTGGTTTAAGCAATTCTTTTAGATTAAAGTCTTTTCTGATTACTAAAGTGGACAAAAATAGTGTTCCTAAAAAAGTCCTAATCCCAACCAGTCCGATGGAAGAAATATCAGAGGTTCTTATTATTAATGGAATCGTTCCCCAAGAAATAGCCAATAGTACTATTCCTGAATAGGCTTTGATTGTTGGGTTCATTTACTCAGATTGTTTTGAGTAATTTGAAAAAGTAGTATATTCCTTGCTGAAATAAAGATCTACCTTCCCTGTAGAGCCTGATCTGTTTTTAACAATATTGATTTCTGCAACACCTGGTTTTTCAGTCGCGGGATTGTAATAGTCGTCTCTATAAATCATCATGACAATATCAGCATCTTGTTCGATTGCTCCAGACTCTCTTAAGTCTCCAAGTCTTGGTCTTTTATCTTCCCTTTGCTCTGCAGCTCTGTTTAATTGTGATAGCGCAATAATCGGTACTTTTAACTCTCTAGCTAGATTCTTTAGGTTTCTGCTGATTTCAGCAATTTCTTGTTGTCTGTTGTCTCCAGAGTTACCTTGCATAAGCTGAATATAGTCAACAACTATCAAGTCTAAACTTTTAGAAGCTTTTAACCTTCTAGATTTTGCTCTAATGTCAGTAACAGTAATTACTGATGCATCATCAAAATAAAGGGGCATAGAGTTAACTTTTGAAGCAGCCTCAACTACTCTTGACCATTTTTCAGGACCAAGTTGTCCTTTTCTTGCATCACCAGATGCAACTTTGGCCTCGGAAAACAATACTCTTTGAACTAGCTCTTCTTTAGTCATCTCAAGCGAGAAAAATGCCACTGTCTTTTTTTCCTTTGCAGCATTTGTTGCAATATTAAGTGCTAAAGATGATTTACCCATGCTTGGTCGAGCAGCAATAATAACCAAATTACCATCTTGTAAACCGGCTAAAGTATTATCCAAATCAACAAAATGTGTTGGAAGACCAGAAAGTCCCGTTCCTTGATTTTCTATTTCTTCAATCTGTTCGATTGCTTCATTTAAAAAATCAGATACCCCAATTAAGCCATCTCCGATTGCGTCGTCTGAAGCGTTAAATATTGACTGTTCTGCTTCATCCATGACAGAGGATATTTCTTTGTCCAGAGCATATGCCAGAAGCTCAATTCTTCCACTTGCTTTCAAAAGCTTTCTTCTGTTGGAGTGTTCTAATACAATTTCTATATATCTTTCGAAGTTGGCTGAACTAGGTACATTCTCAACTAACCTTGCTATATATGAAGCGTTTAAACTTGTTGTATTTTTGCTCTTAAATACAATTTCAGAAACCGTAACACTGTCTATGGGTTTTCCAGAGTCAAACAACTCTTTCATAGCCTCAAATATTTTTTCGTTATTTGGACTATAAAAATCACCTGGTTTTACTGCCTCCATTAATCTGTTTGAGGCATCTCTTGATAAAAGTGCGCTGCCTAAAAGAGCTTCTTCAGCTTCAATACTATTTGGAGGGGCTTTTTGTACTCCTAGTGAATCTCTGGATGAAACTGCTTCTGGTCCAGCCATTATTTTGTTTCAGGAACTATTTCTAAAGTCACGTCAAAACTAACGTCGGCACTTAATCTGATGTTTACTGTGTGTAAACCAATTTCTTTAACCTGGTTTTCTAAAATAACCTGGTTTTCTTCTAATTTAAAAGTTGAAAACTTTTCAATTGATTCAATTATCTGTGCATTTGTTACAGCTGCATACAGAGTTCCTTCATCTGTTGAATTTTGAGCTATAACTAAGTGTGCATCAGCCAAAGCTTGTTGAATAGAGTCTGCAAGTTCACTGCTCTCTTCAAGCACTGCCTGTCTCTTTTCTTGCATTCTTTCAGCAACCGTTACATTTTTTGCAGTAGCTACCATTGCCAGATTTTTTGGTATTAAATAATTACGTGCATAACCTTTTGCAACGTCAACGATATCTCCTTTTCGGCCCAGTTTTGATATATCTTCGTTGAGTATTAACTTCATCGTCGGTTATAGGATTGTTTGTAAGTACTTGTTGTGACATAAGGAAGAAGAGCAAGCTCTCTGGCAACCTTTACAAGTCGTGCAACTTTTGCCTGTTCTTGTTTTGTAATCCCAGTGATTAAGCTTGAACGAATTTTTCCTCTATCTGATATAAATTTTTCTAGAAGCTTCACATCTTTATACGTTGCTCTTGAAATTTGTTCTTTAGTTACTCTCCTTTGTTTAGGTGCTTCATATTTTGAAGCCTTAAACTTTGGAGCTCTTTTTTGACCTTGTGCTTGTCCCATTTACATACCTCCTAAAATGGTGCTTCGTTTTCTTCGAAATTATCTCTTGCTTTAGGCATATCTGAAGATCCTGAAGAACTTGAATCTACATTTGCTGTTGCCCATTTTAAAGCTGGTCCAATTTCATCAATTACAATTGATACTTTTGATCTGTTTCCACCTTGCTGATCTTCCCAGGTTGAATAATTAAGCTTCCCAACTATTATTACTCTCATACCCTTTGTTAAAGATGTACTAACATTTTCAGCCTGTTGACCAAAAACTACACCACTGAAATATTGAGGATCATCGTCAACATTTACCCATTCACCATCAGTGAATCTTCTTTTTTTAGGGCCAGCAAAATTTATATCAAGAACTGACATTCCTGAGTTAGTTGTTCTTAACTCTGGGTCCATTGTTATGGTTCCTACTATTGTTACTGTATTATCTACCATGTTTCTACCTCTAGCTTTCCATCTTTAAGACTTTGTGTCTAATCACATCATCAGAAATTTTTAGCACTCTATCTAGTTCACTCGGTACAGTTGGTGGCGCTTCGAAGGTTGTAATGGTATATATTCCTTCGTTAAATGTTTCAATTTGGTATGCAAGTTTTCTTTTTTGCCATACGCTTTGCTCTGAAATACTTCCACCATTGTTGGTTATTATTTCAGTAATATTTTTGTGAATTTCTTCAACAAGACTGTCGTCTGCTGTGGGTCTCACAATTGAGACCAAGTCATATTTAGTCATTTTTTCTCCTATGGACACTTGTACGTGGCTTCTTTTGAAGCAGGTACTTTATAATTTAATACTAGAAATAGCTTATGACAGAATTTTTTTAATTTCTTTTTTCCACTCTTCTAAGGAATCTTGTAAATCTGCCCCCATTGCATAAGAATGATCTTCTGTAGGAAATTCTTTATTTTGAACTTCTAATTTGTATGTTTTCAGTGCTTTTACTGTGTCTTCGTATTGTTCAGAAAATCTTTTTACAAATTTAGCATCAATATATTCTTTTGATTTCATGCCCAATATATCATGCAATACAAGAACTTGTCCGTCAGTGGATTTCCCAGCTCCAATCCCAATAGTTGGAATATCTAATGCCTCAGAAATAGATTCAGCAACAATTGAAGGAACCCCTTCAAGAACCATTGAGAAGCATCCAATTTCTTGCAGCAATAATGCATCTTCAAATAATTTTTTTGCTAGCTCTAGAGTTTTACCTTGGATTTTGTAACCACCCATCATGTTTATAGATTGCGGGGTTAACCCGAGGTGACCCATTACAGGAATTTCTGCATTTATTAAGGATTCAATAGTAGATTTTCTTTTTGACCCTCCCTCAACTTTAACTGCATCTGCTTTACCTGTTTGAATAAATTTTGCTGCATTCTTTAAAGTGTCTGGAATATCTATGTGATAAGACATATACGGCATATCAGCTACTACAAGAGAGTTGGGTTTTGCATTACTGACAGCTTTTACATGGTGTAGCATTTCATCAACGGTTACCGATAACGTATCATCATGACCTAAAACAACCTGGGCAAGACTGTCTCCAACTAAGATAATGTCAATACCTGCATCTGAAGCTGCTCTGGCTGATGGATAATCATAGGCCGTAACCATTGAAATTATCTCTTTATTTTTTAAGTTAACAATATATGGTACTGTTTTATTCATTATTTCCTCTCTCCGCTTTAAAAGTCGAAGGATTAATCTAATTTTATTATTTTTTCATTATTAAACAAGTTTTATTTACTGTCTTTAAATTATTATTTTTTGTAATTTATGATTCCACAAATTATCCAATAACATTCTTTATATGAAGGTTTTAAAAAGCATACTTTTATTAACATTGATATCATGTACAGCGACATTAAATACTGCTGAGGAAGAGATAATTATGACAACCGAGAAAGAAGAAGTAACCAATTCAGGTAACCAGAAGGCCTATTTTGCTGGAGGGTGTTTCTGGTGTATGGAGCCACCATTTGAGGCTATGGAGGGAGTTTTAGGTGCAACATCTGGTTATATGGGTGGAACTATGGAAAATCCAACTTATGAAGATGTAGTAACCGGTGAGACTGGACATGCAGAGGTTGTGGAAATTTTATTCGATCCGAATATAGTCTCTTATGAAGAACTCCTTGAAGTGTTTTGGAGGAATATAGACCCGACAGCATTAAATTATCAGTTTGCTGATGTTGGTTCTCAATATAGGACAGAGATATTTACAGTTGGAGAAAATCAGATGCAATTAGCTGAAGCATCCAAAAAAGAACTGGGTGATTCAGGAAAGTTTGATAAACCGATTGTTACAGCTATATCTGCAGCACCCACTTTTTATATAGCTGAAGAATATCATCAAGACTTCTATAAAAAACAGGCAATGAGATATGAGATGTATGCGAAAGCTAGTGGAAGAAAAGGTTATATCGAAGAAACTTGGGGCAACGACTAATCTCGAATAGTTTTATATAATGTTTCTTTCCACTGGTCAGAATCTATCTCCCAAATAACATTTATGTTTCTTTCAGTATGACTCCAGTGCTCATCTATATGTGGTTCACTCTCACCAACATGTAGTTGATCTACAATTGTCATTCCCCTTGCGGGACCGTCGATAACAACTTGAACATTGTGTCTAGATACTTTTTTTGTAACATCTGGATTTAAAGCCACGGCCATTGCCACTGGGTCAGGAAGTCCTAAGCCTGGATCGCCTAACCAGTTTTGGCTTGAGTCGAGAGCGTGTTTATTACAGTCGATTGTAAAATCTGCTTTATCTGTCTTAAAACTGTATGCGAGTTCCATTTCCTCTTCGGTGAGATTAGCGTCACCTCTACAAAGTTCCCATCCGACCATGGCTATATCGTGGTGTTTTGATTTAAAAACAATATCTGCTGCCTCAGGGTCACACCAAATGTTATATTCTGCAGCAGGAGTGACGTTACCAACTGTGTTGGCTGCACCACCCATAATGACTACTCTTTTAAGTTTAAGAAAAGATTCTGGATATTTTGTTATAAAGTTTGCAACATTTGTTAATGGACCTAAAGTAACCAGAGTAATTTCATTAGGGTTTTCATTAATCAGATTATTTAGTACTTCAATGAAATCCTCGTCCCGTTCTTGTAGTTTAGGTGCAGGATAATTCATACTGCCCATGCCATCGGGTCCATGAAACCAGTCGGCATGTTCTCTTTTTTTTACTAATGGCTTATCTGCACCAACATAAACTGGTACATCTTTTTTACAAAGCTCAACAGTATATCGTGCATTGACACTACCTTGGTGTACCGACATGTTGCCGGAAACGATACTAATTCCTAGTACGTCAACATCATCCCATTCAAGAGCCATAAGTAGAGCGACTGCATCATCAGAAGCTGTATCTGTGTCTATAAAATATTTATTTTTCATATCACTAAAGGATATCAAAAGTTGTTCAAAGATTCTCTGAAATTATTATCTAGTTTGAATCTGTTAAAACTTAATTGTTTGCTTTTTTTAAGTTAAGCCAATTAGCAAAAATAATTAACGATGCTCCAAAGTATATAAAAATATCTCCTTGTTCTGAATAAAAGAAAACTCCAATCAATACAACAATAGGTAATCTTAATAAATCAATAGGGGCAACTACTGTTGGTGGAGCAAGTGACAGTGCTGTAGTGATACAATAGTGAGCACCTAATCCTGCAAACCCAATTGTCACTATCCAAAAAATGTTTTCATTTGTTGGTATATCTAACTGTCCATCTAAAAGAGAAGTAATTAATCCAAATACTAGCTGCATAGAGGTTAAGAAAAATAGAATAGTTAATGTAGACTCGGTTCTTGTAAGCTTTCTTGTGTAAATATTTGTTAGAGCAAACACAATCGCAGAAATTGCAGCAGCAATTAATCCTAAATTTAAAGTTTCGATATCTGGTCTTACGGTAATCAAAACCCCAATAAAACCAATACAAACTGAAATTATTTTATATTTATCTAACTTTTCATTTAACATTAAATATGAAAAGAAAACTATCCATATTGGCATCGTGAATTCTAGTGATGTAACTTCCGCAAGTGTTATTGAGGCTAAAGCATAAAGCCAAAGGTTCTGCCCTATAAAGTGAGCTAAGTTCCTCTTTAAATGTGTTCTTATTTGTTTTAAATTTATCTCACGAAGCAGGTTCTTCTTTACTAGGAAGAATAAAATAATACATACTCCTATTACACTTCGAAAAAATAAAATTTCAAAGGTATCTATTTGAAGAGAGATTTCTTTTCCTGCTATGGCCATTGATGTTAAACAGAACACGCCTCCAATCATCCATAATGAACCTTTTATCGTGTCGGTCATTAACTACAAACTTCCACAATATTTTCTCAGAATGCCCTTGGGGTAACTTTCACTTACAACAAAATCTGGATCTGGTGTTAATGTATTTTGAGACTTTGAAGAAAGGAGGTCTCTGTACTCATCAGAAGTTCTCCAAAATTTAATGCTGTATTCTTGATTTTCCTCCCACCATTGAACTTCATCTTGGATATTCCAGTCGTTGTTTATTGAAATTAAATGTTCTTCAAGAGCAGTATTAGCATTTCTTGAATCAAGAAAATTATTATAAAAACCATCAATCACACCTTGTAAGTCTGAATTACTGATTACATAATTTTCAATAATATTATCAAGTCCATCAAGGCCAATTTTATTTATTCTTAATGCCTCGTTAACATAATCTAACTTTGTGGCATCAATATAAGAGTAATTCCTGTATATTTCACTTTTATATGCCTCGACTTGGATAACATCAAAAACTCTTTCAATCTCGTCAGCAAGTTGAATACAGTTATCAATTTTTTTTTCTGATGTAGAGTCAATTCTTGAACAAGAAATTAAAAATAGAAATACTAATAGATGTATTTTATTTTTCATTATGCCACCCTTTATTAAAGGGTAGAAGAAATATTGGAATTATGGTAAAGATTAAAAACAGATTTTGAGCTGTATTTAATGAATATGATTCAATAAAATAACCTGTTACTGTAGAACCTATCGCAATTCCCGATCCAACAGAACTAGCTAACCAAGAAAAAGCTTCTGTTAACTTTCCACTTTCGGTTACATTTGAAACATAGCTGTTAGCTAGTAAAAATATAGGACCAATTCCCAACCCACAAAGAAAACCAGAAAATATGATTAAATTTCTAGTTTCAAAGAAATAAAAAGTTGAGACTGAAATTGCTAGAAATAAAAAAACAAAATTGTAATTCACTAAGCTTTTAGTATTTTTAAAAAAATAGCCATATAACAAAGCACTTACTAATGCTGTGAAACCATTTACAAGATAATAAAATGCTGTAAGGTTTTTTATGTTACCAAGATCTTCCTTGGCCACTACAAATACTGAGATAGAACTCAGACAAGCACCAAGGAAAACTAACGAAATCAATAAGATTGCTTTATTTCTCGAAAACCATACTGATGTATTTTTAGATGCCATTTCTTTAACATTTCCAATATCAATACTGTTGAAAAAGACCACGCCTATTGTTCCTGTTATAGAACTTATTGCTGCAATATAAAGAGCAATTATTGGATTTATATAGTTTGAAACTGTTGCGAAAACTGATGGTCCTAGGAGAAAATTTAATTCATCAATAGAAGACTCTATCGCCTGTACTTTTTGGTTATCTTCTTCACTAGTAATAGCTTTCCAATTCCTTCGAGTGTAAGCACCTATGTTGGGTACTGAAATACCCAAAAGTACGGAAAGTAAGATATAAACTAATTCACTCTGAAAGTCTCCAATGGTTATTAGTAATGAAGAAGTGGTGAATCCTGTAAGTAAAATAGCAACAATTCTTTTTTGACCTAATTTATCCACTAATCTTCCGTTTACTGGCTGAATTAAGGCATTTGAGATACTGAAACTTGCTGCCATTGCTCCACCTATAGCATATGAACCTGTTTTATAATTTCCAAAGATAACCATACCGACTTGTAACATTGAAAATGGTGCTCGACCTAGAGCACCAAAAAATATTAGATTCTTAGCTCCTTCGAGACTAATTAGTTTTTTATACGTAGCTTCAGTGGCCATTATTACATTGTTATATGTAAATAAAAATACCTAGTGAAAAGTTAAGTTATCTTAATAAATCTAATAAGAGACTCATAAATTTTTTATTACTAGATTTTGTTACAACCCTAACATTTTGATTTTTACCTTCCACGTTAAAGTAATCTACAATGGTCTGCCCTCTGGTAATACCGTCTCTGGTGTCGACTATTACATGGCAGTCTTGTGACTCTTCAATGATTGAATTTTCCAAAGCAATCGCCATAGTAATTGGATCTGGTAAATCAAATCCATAGAAGTCATACCATTCTTTTGTAAGGTCAATTAGTACCTTCTGTATATCAACAGAAAAATTACCTAGTTTAGAATTCAACTCTCTAATTTGGCTAATTTCCGGTTCTTTGAGCATTGCATATTTGTAAGAATTGTCCCATCCAACCATAGTGATCTGTAACTCTGAATCGAAAACTATCTTTGCAGCTTCTGGATCAACCCATATATTGAACTCTGCAGCTGCAGAAACGTTTCCAGAACCATCAGATGTTCCCCCCATGACATAACAGTGATTTATTTTTTTTGCTATAGAAGGATCTTTTTGTAAAGCTAAAGCTATATTTGTCAAAGGACCCAATGTTACTAGGGTTATTTCCCCTGGATTTTGGTTCACTGTATCGACAATATAATCGACAGCATTCTTCTCTTCATGTTTGTAAGATTTTGGAATAACTCCAATATCACCCATGCCATCTACTCCGTGGACCGATTGAGCACTTGCTGAAATTGAACTTAAAGCCTTCACGTGATTTGTAAATTCAGTGAGGCTATGAATTTCAATGTACTCTCGAGTTAATGGCTTATCAGCTCCAAGATATACTTTTATTTCTTGTTCAGCCTGCTCGACTGTAGCTAAAGTATTTATTACACCCTGCTTAAGAGGCACATTCCCTGAAACAACTGTTATACCTAAAACATCAATATCGGGGTGTTGTAAAGCGAGTAATATTGCTACTGCGTCATCTGAGCCTGTGTCTGCATCAATAATAAATTTTTTCATTTAATACATGGTCGTGATAGTTAAGTGATGTGGTCTATGTGTAGCGTGATACAGCTTCCAAAGTCTGAAGTCAAGCTGCGGGATTATTATAGACTTTTTACTAGGTCTTCGTTTATTTATCTCTTCAGTAAGTTTTGCTGTTGCGTATAAGCTTGCAGCCCTAATCTCTATTTCTTCTAAAGAGTCTCTCTGTATAATTTCCCCATGTCTAATTTTGCTTTGAAGGTCATCCGAGTATTCCACTACTCTCATCACCTCTAGAGCGACAGGAACTATGTAGTCTGCAAAAGCACTCATTGACTCCATGTCTTCTATATAAAACTCGCCAGTCCCTGCTAATTCTGCATGCATTCCCCAAAATGCAAGCTGTGCAAGCTTGTAAAAATGTACCTCGTCTTTTTCATTGTATGTAGAGGTGTCGTCAAATCTTGGAAACTCAGAAGTAAGCCTTTCAATAAGTCCCTCTCCGTCATGATAAAGTTTCTTAGGACCGGCATTAATAAAATTCATCCAGTCTCCTTGGTAACTTTCAGAAAGTTGTTTGCCGGTCGCCTGAAGTATTTGAAGCCTTTCCAGCATCATTGGCATATCTATGTTTCCTTGAAATATTTCATTAAGACTATTTATATCTAGTTCTGACAGTACATTTCCATCATATAATTTAATTCCCGAGGTGATTGCTTCTTGAATTTGTGTAATCATGGCTTCACTATCAGAGAGTGTTCTTCCATCTCGAACAATCTCATATTTTGTACTGTTTTCAAAATCAGTGAAAGCAAAGTTCAGTGTATTGATGAGCATTGTGGTTCTGATAAACTCTTCAGGGTTTTTTTTAGAAATATTATCCTCTGGAGGTTGGAACTCTTCATACGCCATCCAATCAGCAACTCTTGTGATTTCATCTTGATTGAGCTTTATATTTTGAAGATTTTCTATAACTGGATTTAGTGAGCTAAGCACTTTAGAGTTCCAATTAATATCCATAGTCCAAATGATACTAGCCAAAATTAGTCACAAAAGATATACTTTCAACATGAATTCAAAAATTTGCGTTATTGGCAGTTCAAATATAGATCAAATTGCATACACACAAAATATTCCAGCCGATGGTGAAACCTTGTTTGGTGATTCCTTTCAGATGGGTTTCGGAGGTAAGGGAGCTAATCAAGCAGTAATGGCAGGATTACTTGGTGCAGACGTTTATATGATTACATGCTTAGGAGATGATGTATATAAGGAGATGACTATAACTAACTATCAGGCAAATAATGTCAATACAGATCATATACAGATGGTGCGAGGATCTAGTGGGGTCGCTCCTATCTGGGTTGATTCAACCGGACAAAACAGAATCCTCGTCATACCAGGAGCAAATAATGAAATTGATGCCGCAAAAGCTATCTCTTCAATGGAGGAAATTGGAGATATAGCAGTATTAGTTGGTCAGTGTGAAATTCCTATGGACGTTAATCATGAAGTTTTTAAATATGCAAGAAGTAACTCTATTATCACAATTTTTAATCCGGCTCCCGCTACAACACTTGATAAAGAATTTTTAAACCATATCAGCTGGTTAATACCTAATGAAAATGAATTTAAACTTATTAGCGGTATGGAGCCGAACAATGAAAACTTTATGAAGTTTAAAAAAGAAGTACCTTGTAATTTGATTGTGACCCTTGGAGAAAAAGGTGCGGTACTAGTCGAAGAAGCTGGAACACAGTATTTTGAAGCTCCAACTGTAGAGGCAGTTGATACTACTGGTGCAGGAGATTCTTTTATTGGAACATTTGCATACGAACTTTCAGAAGAAAACTCCCCAGAAGAGTGTATAAAAAAAGCAGTAGCAAAAGCTAGTCAGTCTGTTACAAAGAAAGGTACTCAATCTTCATACAGCTAGATTCTAATCTGCCGAAATTATTGATCGATTTTTAAGCTTGATTCTAAAATAATATTTGTAGCATTACTAACAGCATCCAAGTAAGTATCTTTATTTAATGCTTCTTTTCTATTTTGGTCGCCATATATTACGAGCAATGCTCCTGTTCTAACTCTTCGGTAATTCCCAACAACAAATAGTGCTGAGACCTCCATTTCAGAACATAAAACTCCACCACGAACCCATGCTTCCCATTTTTCATTTAAATCAGTAGAAACAGGCTTTGAGTCAGGGTCGTGCTGACCGTAAAAAGAGTCTTTCGTTTGAACAACACCGATATGGTATGTACTTCCTTTGTCTATAGCAGCTTGCTCAAGTGCAAAAATCATATCAGCCGAACCAACAGCTGGATATTCAATTGGCATATATTCTAATGATGTGCCCTCTTGTCTAACTGCACCGTTAGCAATCACTAAATCACCTACTCTAGTGTGTTCTTGCATTGCACCAGATGTCCCAAGTCTTATCATTGTTTTAACACCTATATTTGCTAATTCCTCAACGCCTATTGCAGTTGAGGGACAACCCATACCTGTAGACATAACACTGACTGGTCTACCCTTATATGTTCCTGTATAGGTCTTGTACTCTCTATTAAATGCTATCTCTTTAGCATCGTCAAAATGGTCTGCAATAAACTCAACTCTTCCGGGGTCGCCAGGTAAAATAACAAAATCTGCAACATCACCGGGTTCTAAACCAATATGGTATTGTTTTTGTCCGTCTAACATAGATTTTTTTTCTGTCATGAATGAGATGATATCAAATGATTTGTTAAAGGTCACTAAAATTTTTTATAAATCTCTAGAAATTACTGTTAAAAGTGATAGTTTAATGATATGAATATTCCTGAAATCAGCTTTCCCAACTTGGATCCAAATTTTATTGAAAATCCATATCCTCATCTAAAAACTCTTAGAGAATCTTCTCCGTTACATAAGGATTTAAATAGTGATTTAGTATTAGTAACCAGATTCGAAGATGTTAAAGGTGTCCAAACTAGTAAAGCCTTCTCTTCATCCGAGCCAGAAGATTCTAATACTTTCAAAAGAAGTGATGAAAGTTCCGAGAGTTATCCTTATTTTTGGAAAACAGAAGAGTTCTCATTGCTGAACCTCGAAGGACAGTTGCATGGGGATCTTCGTGGGTTGGTTGCGAAAGCATTTTCTACAAGACAAGTACAGGAACTAAGGCCGTTTATGGAGACTAAATCTGAAGAGCTTTTGAATAACTTAAAGGGTAATAATTTTGACCTGCTCGCTGATTACGCACAGCCCTACTCGGTATCAGTGATAGGTAAATTACTTGGTGTGCCCGAAGAGCAGTATGATAATTTTCTTGATTGGTCAAACAAAATTGTCAAAATGTATGATTTGGAAGTCTCTAGTGAAAGTTCAGCGGAAGCAGAGCAAGCTGCGAAAGATTTTTACTATTACATAAGTGAGTTGATTGACGTCAAATCTAAAGACCCAGATGATGATATGATTTCAAGACTTTCACAGGTTACAGAAAATAATCAAAAGCTGACTAAAGATCAAATAATTTGTACTGTAATTTTACTGTTGAATGCTGGACATGAAGCTACAGTGAACACAATCGGAAATTCTATTGTTGCTCTGAATCAAAACAATATTCCAACTAAAGACCTAAATACTAGGTATGAGATTAAAAAAATTATTGAAGAACTAATCCGATGGGATAGTCCTCTTCAATTTTTTCAAAGATGGGTATTGGAAGACACCTCTTTAGGTGGCTTCGATTTAAAAAAGAATTCTAAGATAGCAATTCTTTTAGGTTCAGCAAATAGAGACGAATTAGCTTTTATAAATGCCGAAATAATAAATTTCGAAAGAGACAATCTCAGTCACACAAGTTTTGGTGGCGGTGTACATTTTTGTCTAGGTGCACACTTGGCAAGATTGGAACTAGAAGTATCTTTAACGAATTTATTTAAAAATGAAATATCGCTTGTTGATGAACCAGTTCGAACTGGTGCATTTGGAATAAGAGGTTATAAAGAGATTACTGTAGTTTATTAATCTCGTCTAAAAGATCTTCAACATTAGACACGCTTGAAGTAAACATACCCTCAGTGAATAAGTTCCTGTACCTTCTCTCTTCAGCTGTGATTGCTAATACTGGTTTATTGTTTGCAAACATGAAACCAATCTCTGATGCAGTCCCTGAATCTATGTCTTGACCAGTTACTAAAGCGACTATTAAGTCAGCTCCTTTCAAAGCTTCAATATCAGTTTGAAAAATTATATCTTTAGTCTCTTGTGACATTTCATTATTTTTTAATTCTTCTGGGTCTATCCCTGTTTGATCTCTATGAGGCAAAAAACAATCAAAATCAGTACCTTCTAGGACTTCTGCTATGTCTTCAAGGTATTTTTTTTCATGTGCGTTAAAGAGTGGTCCTGCAATGTATATTTTTTTAATCATATTATCTAAACTAAAAGCTTTTCTCTTATTCAACAAGGTAAAAAAATAGTATTTTTCTACCAATTATCTAAATAAGCCTTAAACTCTTTTTATGAGTAATTCTAAAAAATACGGTATGAATACCAAAGCTATTCATACTGAAAAAAGGGTTAAGCTTCCAACAGGTGACGTAATGCCACCAATACACCTTTCAACAACCTTCGAAAACTCTCAACCTGGTGAATACGAATACTTTTATGGAAGGAGCGGTAACCCGACTAGAGAATTATTTGAAAGAACTATGGCTTCTCTTGAAGGTGTAGAAGACTTTGAGTCTATGCACTCATTTGGCATGGCCTCAGGAATGGCTGCTGTAACACTGATTGGCGAGTTGGTTGAACCTGGTGAAAATGTTGTGATTACCAAAGATGTATATGGAGGCACTACTAGGTTTTTTTCACAGGTAATGACAAAAAGAGGCATTGAAGTAAACTTTTGTGATCTTTATGATGAAGAAAAACTAAGCTCTCTAATCAATGAAAAGACAAAGCTGGTGTGGTTTGAGTCCCCTTCTAATCCAAGAATAAATATTTTTGACATTGCTAAATATGCAGACATAGTGCACAAAAGTAATGCTTATTTAGTTGCTGATGGTACATTTACCTCACCATTTATAACAAGACACCTTGAACATGGTGTAGATATTGTATTTCATTCAACCACAAAATATATTGGTGGGCATAGTGACACCCTGGGTGGGGTTGTAACAACAAATAATGAAAAAATCTGGGAAGTCTTGTTTGAATACCAGAAAACAAGTGGGGCAATTATGTCGCCATTCGATGCTTACCTCTGCCAAAGAGGTTTGTATACATTAGGACCTAGGCTTGGCATGCATTCTGCAAATGCACATAAGTTGGCTGAATACTTAGAAAATTCTGAGCATATTAAAGAAGTATTTTATCCAGGGCTAGAAAGTAATCCGCATTATTCAATAGCAGAAAAACAAATGGACATGTTTGGTGGAATGTTAAGTTTCAATGTTGAAGACCATATAAATCTCAAATTATTTTGGGAAAATTTAGAACTTTTTAAATTAGCGGTAAGTTTAGGTGGAGTTGAATCGTTAATCGAATTACCTAGGCTAATGACTCATGATTCTGCAGAAGGAACGGAAGCATCAATTGATGATGATCTTGTACGTATCTCTGTGGGGCTAGAAAATACAGAAGACCTTATAGGTGATTTAGAGTCCGCATTAAATGCTGCAAAGAAATAAACTTAATCCTTTCTCGCTAGCTTTAATAAGTATTTTCACTACATTTTTACTATTTGTACTCTTTGGTTATAACGGCTGGGGACCGGCAGCAGAAAATGAACAAGCCATTGGCGAGATTTCAAGATGGTGTGAACGTGTAAGTAGTGGGTTTTTTAGAGAGCCCGCAAATACCTTAGGAAACTTAGGATTTGTTGTCGTCGGTTTATATATGTTTTTTAGACTCTCTAAAGATGCCACAGAAGGAAATCCTCCATTATTTGGATCTTTTAAGATTGCACTTCTATATGCGTCTGCATCAACTTTTTTAGGACCAGCTTCAATGGCAATGCATGGGACACATACGAGATTTGGTGCTTGGCTAGATAATGTATCGATGATTTCTTATGTCCTGATTTTATGGATTTATAATCTTAATACACTTAGAAAATCTACCCGTTCACAGACATTCTTTATTCCATACTTTTTTCTTCTCACTTATTATGCTTACAGCTACTGGTTTATTGACAGCGGGCTAGGAATTGGTCTAGATTTATTTGAACTTAGTATTGGATTGTGGATTGCGACTGAGGTAATAGTAAAACTTCCAAACATATATGGAAGACTTCTTTCTGGTTTAACTGTTTTATTAACCCAAGAACTTTTTGGAAGTCCTGTAATCGAATCTTTACAAGACTTTCAGGAAAATTGGGAAATACTTTTTTATTTCATGCCGGCATTTATTCCAAACCTCGATAGGGGAACTCAGAGAAAATACACTCCTTGGTTTTTTATTGGAGTGGCATCTTTCTTTGGTGCCTTGCTGATTTGGGAAACTGGTGTTCCAGAACATCCATGGTGTGAACCAGATTCGTGGCTACAAGCACATATGATCTGGCATTTACTTTGTGCCGTTGCGACCTTGAGTTTCTTTAATTTTTTTAGAACTGAAAAATCTATTAAGGCCTAAGGTACATTAAATCTTTTTGGTTTAATTCAACTAGTTCTCGTGAAAAATAATTTGTATACATATCATTTTCTATCCAGTTATCAACTTGGTCATCATAGTACTTAGACATGACATGACCAGATTGTCCTGATGGAAGTACAGTTCTTGAATTATCTAAGTTACTCAGATCAACAACCATTCTCATAGAAGGGTAACTCCCTATTGTAAAATCATCTCCGAAACCCCAGTCTGTTGAGTTTATGGCAAAATTAGATCCGCTTGTTTCAACAGGGCCAATATTTACTAGACCTGTGAGTATAGGGATTCCTGCTTCTCCTAGTAAGTTTGTTGGATAAGTAATAGTATGTATTTTTCCCCACTCCCAGTCTTTGTTGTCTGAGGAATCAAAAATCTCAACTATTGCCTTATCAGAAATATTTAGTGTTCTTTCTAAGATATCGGTTAAATTCTCCTTACCTGATGTGTTCACATCATCCCATATAATATGATTCGGGTCATTAAGCAGTGTTCTAAATATTTCAGATGTTGAATCAGAGTTACCTGGTTGAAGTGATATCTCATTACCAGCATTGTCGAAGACCACTAATTCTTCAAAAGTTTGTTCAGCTAAAGTTTTATAAAATACTGCCCAAGCAGCTGCTCCTGTAGACTCAATATTCATTTCAAATTTTTCTTCGCTTATTGCCCACTCTTTAAGTTCGGTCAGTACTTGTGAATCAATATACACATTATTGAAAACATAGGGTAAGACATAGGCAGCTGAGTAATCAAAATTGTTAATTTGCATAGCTTGCATATCATCCACAGAGATCTTATCTGCCATATACTGATTAATAACTCTTTCTATAGCTTTAGCTCTATAACCTCTTGAGTAGTAATTTGGCCATGGTTGTTCTGGATGAACTGACTGGTTTGCAGTGATAATATATCCCGATGATGGATTTAATGTATACGGTAAATCTTCAAAAGCAACAAATCCCTGCCAATCATTTTCGCTTAACCAACCTTCTATTGGCAAATCTCCCAACAAACCTTCTCTTCTAATTGGTAATTTTCCAGGTGATTGATATGCGATATTGCCATCTCTATCTGCGTACAGTAAATTTTGAGCAGGAACATGGAACTTCTTAGTTGCCTCTCTAAATTCTTCCCAGTTTGATGCATAGTTGAAATCTCTAATTCCTACGAAAGTTTTTCCTGGAGTTAAAGCTGACCATGAAAGTGAGACTGCAAAATCATCAGGCAAGCTAATCCTTGCTTCTTCTCTAAAAGTACTTTCTCCGTCTTCGGAAGTTAGATTTATTGGGAAACTTCTATCTGAAACAATTGGCCCGTGATGTGTTTCTCTTACTTCAATCACTATTGGTTCCGAACCTGCAACCTCGATTATTTCAGTTGTTCTCTCTATGTCCATCCAGATATCATCAACTTGGTATTGATTTTCATTTCCAGGATTAATTTTTTCAATAAATAAGTCTTGTACGTCTGGACCCATATTTGTAAATCCCCATGCAATATCACTGTTGTAGCCAATAATCACATAAGGTGAACCAGCAAATGAAAATCCGACTGAATCTAATTCACAATCACGGTTTTTAGGGAAGCAGTGTAAACCATTTTCATACCAGATTGCAGGCAGCTGCACTGATAAATGTGGATCGTTGGCCAAGAGTGGCATTCCTGTATCTGTATGCGTACCGTCTACTACCCATGAATTAGACCCTAATGACTGGTTTGTCTGCATATCTTTTGTTACATATTTAATAAAAAAGGACTGAGTCATCTGTTGGAAATTTTTTGGCTTTCCAATAGAGGCAAAAGAGCCTTTCCCTTCCCACTCTTCAACTATATATGGGTGTTCATCTGGGAATGGTGGAACAAGTAAATCTGCTATTTCTGGGGTTAATGTATTGTATGTTTTTGAGTTTGATATCTCTGATCTATAATTCCCGTTCAAATCATAAGCCATCATTTTCGCCCAGGCTAATGGATAGTGTGGTTTGTAGGTATCTACCACGTAGTCTGGGTTTAAAAACTGAAGTACAAAATGCTCAAGACTTAATCTGTTTTGTGGTCTTGATTCAATATAAGCATTAATTCCAGCGGTATAGTTTATTAGGTCATTCTTGAATTCAGGCTCTAGGTTTTCATACTCCTCAAGAGCAACTTTATGAAAACCAAATGTCCTAAATAATAAATCTGCACCAACACCAGGTTCTCCAATTAAAGATGCTAAACGACCTGTACTTAGATGGCTCCAAAATTCTAGTTGCCAAAATCTATCTTGAGCGTGTACATATCCTTGGGCAAAAAGTATGTCGTCAACATTAGTTCCATATATATGCGGTATCCCTCTTTCATCTCTAATCACTTCGACAAAATCAGTTAAAGGTAGACCTGTGACATCAATCTCATGGTCAGGAAGAGGCATTCTAAAAATTACTATCCCCGCAATTATTACAATTGCCTGTAAGCCTATGAGTGTAACAATCACCCATTTAAGAAATTTTTTCATGTGTCCTCTTTTCTGTTAGATTAGGCCTCATAAGCTAAGGTTGTCTATCCAGTTTGATATTTCTTGTACTGTATTTTTATAAACCTCTAAAGCATGCTCATCAGAATCATAAGAAGACCTACTGGGATCAACGAAAGAATTATGTATTCTATTTTTAGCATTTGGAAAAACGGGACAGGTTTCTTGCGCTGAATTACAGACAGTAAGTACGTAATCAAACTCCTTATGGATGAAGTCATTAACTAATTTTGGATACTGTTTACTGATGTCGTAACCAACTTCAGCCATTGCTTGAACTGCGTAAGGGTTCACTTGTGTTTCTGGATGTGTTCCTGCTGAGTAAATTTCAGCTTCCGGGTACTTACTTTTAAGTAAACCCTCTGCAATTTGTGATCTACAAGTGTTTCCGGTACAAATTACGATTATTTTCATAAATATATTCTATTCAAATTGGTACCCTAATCATATGGATTCACAAGCAAGTAAAGAAAAACGATTCGTCACAACAATAGAAAAAGTTGTTATGTATGTCATGTATGCAGTTTTTGGTGTTATCAATGGGGCAATTATTTTTAGTGGCGATTATGAAGCACTTTTCGTGATGGTCCCCATCACCGTCTTCTCTTTAGGGGTAACCAAATGGGGAATGAAGTGGCAAAATGAAAGATATGTTCGCTCTGCAGAGAATCAAGACGATATAGGGGATTTAAAGACTACAATTAACGACTTAGAAAGACGAATATCCGAACTGGAGGAAAAATGATATCACTAGAGTTAATGGCAAACCATATGGCATGGGCTAACCAAGAAATTTACAAAGAAGTGCAAAAGTTAGATGATAAAGTTCTGGACTATTATGTTGTCGACCCTGATTGGACTGTTAAAACAATCATGATTCACATCGCAGGAGCTGCACACTTATATGGGCAGAGATTAAATGGTGATCCTTTTTCCCGTTTTGAATTAAAAAACACTGAAGGTTCAGAAATGATAGATGAGCTTCTTACAGAACTTAAGAGAATCGATAAAAGCTTAATAGAAAATGTTGATAGAGAAGATGGGGAGTTTACCTACACAACTTCAAAAGGTGAACAAACTGCAAAAGTCTCCGAGGTTCTCTCTCAGATGATTTTTCACGCAGGCGAGCACAGAGCACAGATTGTTGCTGCGTTAGATAAGCATAATGAAAGATCTATTAATTTAGATAACTATTCAGTTTGGGGTTATACCAAAAGTTTGAGTTAATGAAGAAAAGTTAGTATTGATTTATAAATCTAGGCCTAACTCTTCTGCCGTATAACTCCATAATTTTTCCCTCAAGTCATCTTTATAAACAAGTTTGTTAAGTTTTTTTGTTGTGGGATTTCCGTAAATACCAAAAACACTTGGTGCATATATTTTTTTAGCTGATGTGTGTTTTGAGTTAATTGCTTTGAGAATGGGTTCCGTTCCTGTGTTAATGTTTGTAGATATATAAGTGAAGCCTGATTTCCTTATATTTGTAACTTTATACGGCCTAGATTGTCTTGATTTTGTTATACCTGGATGAGCAATTGCGACGGAAACTTTATTACTAGTTCTTTTTTCAAGTTCACAAGCAAACATTGACCTATACAAATTGGTTAAGTTGTATCGAGTACTTGAAGAATAATTTTCCTCTCTGTGAAGATTTTCTAGTTGCATTTTTCTTGCGAGGTACATTGAAAGGCTTGAAACCTGTACCATCCTTCCCTTGTTCTCAAGAAGATTATCTAGAAGTCTTAGTGTGAGCCTATATGCTCCAAAATAATTCACTGCAATCATTGACTCAAATCCCTCTTCTGTAAGATTGAAATCTTGATAAATTAATCCAGCATTATTGTACAAAACATTCACTCCGCTATAAGATTGAGAAATTTCATTAGAAAAATTATCTATACTTATAGAATCTGAGAGATCTAACTCTATAAATGTTGCATTTTCTCCTAAAAACTTTTCAGCCTGTTGTCCTTTTGTTTTATCCCTACAAGCAAGAATAACCTTGTAGTTATCATGAACTAATCTCTGAGCAACAGAGAGCCCTAAACCTTTGTTTGCGCCCGTAACAATTGCTAGTTTTTTCATAATTTTTTAACTCCTTCAATTCTATACTTAAAGGAATGTATTATTTGTTAGCCTCTGGATTAGTTTTAATTATTTTCAGATATTTTAATCTCATACCAAGTCTGTCGAATAAATTTTGGAGATATGTTGATTATTTATTACTAATTTCTGCTTTTGTGACTCTTTTATCAAGGATTCCACCATTCTTTTCTGGAATACTTCTGAGTGCAGTTGTTTTTTTTGCTTGGAGAAAAGGCTGGCTTGATAAATTCCGTTAGGGAATTATCTCCAGTAAAACTTCAACAGGCTGACTAACCCAAACATCAAACTCAGCAATCATCTCATCAGCTGATTTTCCAAAATTAGATTTGAAAGCTTCTTCAAATCCAAGATCTTCAATTTGTGTCCAAAAGTCAACTCTGAACGTCTCTTCACTTGTGGTGTGAACCAAATAAGCGACAAACCAAGTTAAAACATCGTAGCTTTGGAATGATTCGTTATACCCTAACTCTCTTAAGCTTCTTCCATCATTGAGGTATGTACTAATTGTCTGAGCTTTATACTCCATTTCTTGTTTGAGGTATCCTGGATCGATTCCTGGTTCTTTTGAATACCAGTACTGTGCCATATATTCTGCTCCACCCTCCATCAAAAATGGAACCTGTACTTCATCACCATTGAAATACACATTACGATTACTAGTTCTCCAATCACCATCTGTATCTGTACTTGGAATAGATAGGTTTGCGTGCTGATAAACATGGAAGTATTCATGAAGAACTACTTTTTTATAGTCATCTTCTTCAGGACCTGGATACTTGGCAGACATGACAAGCGCGTTAAAGTAATATCCTAAATAATCTCTAATATATGAACTAACAGCAGCTCCTCCATCATCAATGTATCTATAAAATGGAGACCAGCCATTACCACTTCCATAAGGATCTC
>Ga0208547_1000162_pt1 | contig 34994 bp, 47 predicted proteins | sample DEB08_DNA_5_FD_185501 | JGI IMG/M metagenome (GOLD analysis project Ga0208547, IMG submission 185501) | Aqueous microbial communities from the Delaware River and Bay under freshwater to marine salinity gradient to study organic matter... | ecosystem: Environmental > Aquatic > Marine > Coastal ...
CCGAGATAACGAACCCACTGTCAAGCACACTGCCGTGATTGGCTTCAGTGATATTAGCAGGGGTGATATAGGTTTGGTATTGTGTGAATCCGTTTGGGTCTGGATGGTCCAGCCAAGGTTGCGGACCGGAGTCTCCTGCCGTGACTGCCGCTGGTATTGTAGCATTACGCACCAGTTTGTAAAATATGTTGGTGTTGTCGATGGTAGCAACTTGGAACATCTGTGGTAACACAATTCCGTTCAGTGCTGTGGATTTTAGTCTAATGCTCAAGACGGGATACCAATTGTCGCTGGTCACTGCGGAGGCTAAAGCACTTGCCATTCGTGTGCCGTAGAAAGGAGCACTGATGTTTTGGGCGATACCAAGTTTGCCCACTGTGCCTTCTGATATAACACTGTTGGATCCTTGGAGCATGGTGTATGGACCGCCCGCCACCGTGGTCAGTGCTTCCATTTCCACCCTAATGGGAAGGAAGGGAGTCTGTGCCCAGGGTCGATCATATCTGTTGGCATTACGATGGGTATGAACCACGTGAGTCGCACCATCAATCACCCAGCCAAACTTGACTTGGCCCGCACCATACCATTCGTATTCAATATTGACTAACTGTATCTTGGTTGGGTCTGCCGTGATACCACTGCTTGATGTGCCATCAAGTTTGTCGCCATTCCAAGAACTTCTGGGAACCACAATGTCAGCACCGCCGTTTGATACTGTGCAGTTATAGATTGGAGCACCATCTACCCACACGCCACTGTCTTCAAACCAAAAGCCATCGCCTGCCTGGTTGAACATTCCAAATCTTTTGCGGATGCCTTCCACAGGAGTTCCAAGCGTGATGGCAAAACTCACCGTGCTGGTCCTTCCTGGAATGTATCGTTGTGCGAGAAGAGTTTGCCTAATTACCTTGTCGCCACTGTCTCCATTGATGCTCATCAGCACTTGACTGCTGGCTGGTGCGTGGGTGGCACTGCCTGTGCCTGTTACACTAGTTTCCCATACATCTGTTTCAGTTCCATATTGAAATGTGTTGAAGAAAGTGGTTTCATAGGGACTGACTTTTGATCTACCCTTTGAGGTTAGGTTGCCGTCATCACCCGGACCAGTGGCAGTTTTAACACGCAGGACAGGTTGTCCTGATGCATTGTAATCCATAGCCAATGTTAGGTCGCCAGTGTTTGGCTCGTATGTGTGAACGTAGTTAGTGCTGTTGGAATTTATATTTGCCATCCGTTAGATGCCCCACTTGGTAGCAAGGTAGTTTTCCACATTGGCATATTCTGTTGCGTTAAGTGCTTTCTTAAATAGGATAACTTCACCAACGTCACCTATGAACGTTCCGCCTGTGTTGTCACCGCCTACATAAAGATATGTGCTTGCTCCCATTGCGGCTGGTCCTGCTACTGCTCCTGCTGATACTATTGTTTGACTAGGTAGTTTACCATCGTTGACCCTGCCAACAATATTTGCTGTACCATTATACACCAGTGTGTAGATATTCCATTCGTCTGCTTGTACTGTGCTAGATGCTGTTGTTGCTGAACTGGCACCTACTTTGAATCTTGCTGTTCCATTAGTATCTATTTGAATACTAAGTTCACCGTTTTCTGTTGATGTTAAAATCTGTGTGGCATTGGTTGCTAGATCAGTACTACGAGCAATCACAAACACTGTGAATGCTGTTGCTCCACTTAAACTTGCCAGTGGATTGATGCTCATCAAGTCACCATCAGCAAACTGAACATATCCATATCCATTTTGTGTATCACTTGATTCGTATGAAGGTTTGTTGTTGCCACCGTCAAAGTTTAGATTATGTGCTAGTCCTGATTTGTCGTTCCACTGGTTAACTGGATCTTCATCAGCAATGCCTGTTGGAACAATAGTATTTGTATCAGCACCGTCATACCAAATTTCTAGATCAGTAATAGAACCTCCGTCAACTGATTCTTGAATACTTGTTGGAGCCGCAATAGCACTTACTGCTACCCATGGACGCTTTTGTACTAGCCCGCCTGTGTTTGGATTGTCATCTGCTCCTGGAACATTACCGTTGTATGTGTCTGGTAGTGTTGTTATATCATATGTGTTGTTTGATCTGTACCAATTTACTGCGTCATTATCAACGCCATCAGCACTCCAACTTCCGCCGCCTTCTGTAATTATTTGCCCTTTACGCTTTGCTTGTGCGTAGTTTAGTTTTTCGACTTGGCGTTGTTGCTTTGTACCGTTGTTACTAATCCCGTTTGCACTCATAATATTCTCCTATAATGATATTTATGTTAAATATGTGTGTCACAAGGAGTTTAATTGATGGCCGATACATTAGTGTTGAATGCGGACGCTAAGCCTTACAGTATATTACCTCTGAGTACAATTTCGTGGCAAGAATCTATAAAATATCTGGTTTTAAATAGGGTTACTGTTCTGGAGTGGTACGACGATTGGGTAGTTAGTAGCATGAGTTGGGAAACTCATGTTCCTGCTGTTGTTATGGTAAAACAGTATATTAGAAAAAATACAAGTGTGCGATTGAGCAAGCACAATATATTCTTACGAGATCAGTTTATGTGTCAATATTGCGAACAGCAACTACCACACAAAAACAAATGCACCGTGGATCATGTAATACCCATCAGTCGGGGAGGCCGTACTACCTGGGAAAATTGCGTAACAGCCTGTGGACCTTGCAATGTAGCAAAAGGCGATAAACTAAATCCAAAACCCAAACAGATGCCCTACAAACCCTCCTATTATGATCTGGTTAAAAACAAAGAACTTCTAAATTTAAAACTCAAACATGCAAGTTGGTATAATTACATTGCTTAAATAGTTTTAAGGAGATCGATAGTATATGTCAATGAAAATTCAAGATTTACCACGTTTTCAAGAAGACGTTAAGGATTATAAAGAGCGTATCGCTTGCATAGATAATACTTCTGCAAAACAACAAGCAGAAGTTATGTTTCAATCATTTATGAATGCTGTTCAAGCATTGGATCAGTCCGTTGAAAACCTAGCAGAAGCAGGTCCTGTTTTTGGAAATGAACATCAACTCCTTAGAGATAATTTACGAACAGTAAGACTTGATTTGGCTAGATGGCTAAAGAAGCACTCATCTTTGGAAAAAACTAATCCAATTCCAATTAACTAGGATTTACTTCTAAAAGTTACCCTACCTTTGGTTAAATCATAGGGCGACATTTCTACCTTAACCTTATCACCCATTAATACCCTAATTTTATTCTTTTTCATTTTTCCACTAGCATATGCGATCAGTGTATGACCGTTTTCTAGTTCTATTTTATACATTTGATTTGGCAACACCTCTAGGCATGTACCATCTACTTCTAATAGTCCGTCTTTACTCAAAAAGTTTTTTCTCCAGTTGATCCCAAAAGTTAATTCTAGAATTCATTGCATCAATAGCAACTCTTTCTGCTTCTACATATGCGAGGGGATCATTCCCACATAGGTTTTCAACTAGTTTAGTAGCCATAGGACCATGCTCGTCGCCGTCTAGTTCTATATGCCTTTTAAGATAGTAATGAAACTTTTTTGCTTCGTATGAATTTATATTTAATTGCTGAAGTATTCCTCGAAACATCCCAGGAATAACTGCTTCTCTACCATAGGTAAACGCACTTGCGATAACGTGTTTCTTTCCTGTTTTTATATATGAAAATGTATTACGCATAAATTCAATACAGATTTCAGGAACCCATGGACAATTATCTAATGCAAAATCAATTCCTTCTTCTTCAACAACTTTTAAAAATTTAAGAACAGGCTCTGTCTTCGCACCTATTTCGTCCATCGCTTGTAGATATAAATCAAAGTGAGATATGCTTCCACCACCTAGGTCCTTATCTGATTCTTCACCCCATATAATTTCATTAATAAGTCTAGCACTTTCATCTCTAGTATGTTGTGTTGGAAGCCATAGATCACTGCTAGGGCAAACCCTATGTTGTAGTGCTTTGGCTAAACTCATAAAATCCCAAACAGGATAAACATGATGTTCCATAAACACACACAAGTCTTCAATGCTTTGAATAACATTGGTACTTAACAACGGATGTGTTGTTAGTTCTAACTGTTTAATTTCTATATTTTGTAATGGTAGTTTCATTCATTCCACTCTCTAGCAACTCTACATCATCACCGAATAATGCTTTGAGGGCACCTCGCTGAACTGCTTTATGATACACTTTCTCTACAGCACAATTTGTTAAAAATATATTATCAGGCACGGTAATAGGACAGTTCGATTTGCAAAGTCTCCACACAGGACACACCTTACAGTGCTTATCAAATCTATCAAAGTCTACTTTTTTAAGCACTACATTTTCTAGTTCTGTAAGTTTACCACTGATAAATGTATCATCAACATGTGGGCAAGTTCTTACATTGCCTGCTACATCAACGCTTAATACTTGATCATCATCTGCTCCACAGGCTGTAGTTATTGTAGGCAGAATTTGTTTTTTCATTGATTCTCCATAGCCAAGAACACTTGTAGGTCCATTATGAAATATATTATTTCTTAACAGTCCGTGATCTTTTACGCCTGTAGATTGCTCAATGTTTGCTTGAATATATCTATCCATCATGTCTCGGAACTTTTCTAATTCAGCACCTCTAATAACATGATCCATGCTTACACTTCCTTCGTGATCCTCATCTGTATGTACACGACCTAGTGTAAAACTAATGCTTGTTTGTGCTGGATCTAGTCCAACTTCAAGCATATAGTCTCTGAAGAAATTGTTTATTTCAAATAAGTCATAATTTGTAGCACTAATAACGGGATTAAAACTAAATCTTATTTTTTCACGATTGGTTTGCATTTTCTTTAAAACTTCAACGGTTTGTTTGTCCCATAGAAATTCTTTTCCTCTTAGGGCAACATGACCAGGACCATCGTGACTTATTCCAAATAGTGCAATACCTTTTATTTTGTTAAGATAGTCAACGTGCTTTTGTCTTAGTGGAGTTCCGTTTGTAGGAAAATACCATTCCATACCTTCTCTGTCAAACTCTTCCATAATAGGAGTAATGCTTTTCCAATACAATAGAGTTTCACCACCCCATAAATCAATACGAGATAAATCTCCTAGATCTAATTTGGTTTTTACTGTTTCAATAAAACTATCTAGTGTCCATATCTTGGCACGTTCATTTGGATTTCCTATATCCTTTTGTAAACAATAAGAACAACTGTAATTACAAGCATGACCAAATAAAATCCTTAACCAAGCAGGCTTATTTGACTTTGTTTTCTTATTTGTATGAACATTTGCTTTTGTATAAAAGTCTATATCATTTTCAACTTCGCTTAATGGATTTAGGTTGTTATCATACAATCCGTTTGTATAATTGCTATAGATTAACTTTGTGTCTTTGTTTTTTAATTTAAATGCTGTGTAAGGTCCATCTTCTATTGGAGTATATGTTTGCTTTACAATAGAACTTACATTGCCTGTAACATCTCCATCATCAATTAAATGTGTATCTTTAATGTTTATAATTTTAATTGTTTGCATTGTTTATTTCCACCAGTGATTTAATCATTCCTACACCATTAATATTCTTTACTATTCCGTATTCTGTTATTGTCCAACCCTGTTCTATCAACTTATGATAATAACGATGCTTTGCATTTAACAAATCAATCGGAATAAAATTGTAATCCTCATTTACTGTTACATAGTTACCAACAAAGTCAAAGTAATCAAAATATTTTTTACCTGCATTATTGTCTTGTATTTTTCCCTGCTTGTATTCTTCGGACCATTTTTTATATAAGTTAATTTTACCTTGTAACATACTGCTTAGATGTTTAGCACTATCAAATTGAGTATTATCATGGTGAGGAGTACTAAAACTGTAGTAAGGTGTGTTGTTTGTATCTATTGCTCCTGTTAGTGTTAGGAAGAAACCACTGTTTTGTAGATAGTTGCTTTCACGACAAACAGGAAAAATATCGCTATCAAAACTTGCTATGTGTTCTGCTTGCGGTATATCTGTTTCTAGTTTTATGGTGTTACCCTGAAAGTCATGATGTGAACAATAGTTTTCTATTCCATTATCTTTAATCCAGTTAAACAATAAATTTACATTGCTGTTTTCAGGTTTGGTTAAAATAAACTTTATCTTTTGTATGCCATTGCGTTTGTTTAAACGATCAAGCATAGAGATAACTTCATTAACATCAATCTTATCTAACCATGTATCTGAAAAACTAATTTCCTGTATTTTTGTTTCAGGTGATAGTTCATTTATAAAAAGAGGTTGTGTTCTAATAAAGTTATTGTCAGTCATGCTACCCCATGTAAATCTATGACTGTGTTTTTGATACCAATCATATAAATGGGGTTGTTCTTGTTTCATCCAAAACAAATCATCAATGTTACTAATCGTAGCAAAATGATCAAATATATCTAGCCATTGTTCTTCTTGATTACCTGTTATTTTTGTTGGAATAAACTTTTTAAATTGTGGCAATGCTTGTTTAAAATGTTTTTGTGTGTAGCAGATTTGACATCCTGCAAAGCAATTATATCTACCAAGCAAACTAAAAATTAGTTCATTGTGTACATTTAATAAACTATCATTCTCGTAAAAGTAACCTATGAAGTTTTCATTGGGTGCGGGAGTATCATATAGTCTTTCCATTATTCTATTCCTACCCACTCAAATACAGATTCTTTCTTTTGTAATTTATAACAGTATGCAACTGCGGCGTCGATCATCTTATAAAACGTTACACAACTTCCTTGCGGTTCTTCGTTAAACATCTTGTATAGATATTTTAGTCCGCAACTGTCTTTGCTTGAACAGGTGTAACAGTCTTTGCGAATTAAATTAAGTTCATCTTGCTGTCTATAAAACTTAGGCTCAAACTCTGGTGTACCATCTGTCCATTGTCCTACTTTAAATTCTTCTCTTTTATATTCAAGGAAGTCATATTCTGGATACATATACCCATCTGGCGATAGTATTACCTTATGATGATTGTCGTAATAAAACTTGTCAATAGCACTGAGTGGTCCGTATGTTCCGTCAACATATAGATCTATCTTCTTGGTATACAATATTGTAATAAACTGCAAGAAGTTATCAAACCATTCGCCTAAAGGTATACGATCTATTAACACTTCAAACTTTCTTGCTCCACGCTTGTGTCTTAGAGGAATAAGATTAATTGTATTACATTTTGTTTTTTGACACGTACGAACAACATCTGTAATAGCATCCATACTAAAACATCTTGGATCATCAGTAGGCATTACATATTGCCATTGCATAATAGCACCTGCGTCTTGAATAATTTTACTCATTTCAATAACATCTATTGTTTCTCTATTTTGCTTTTGAAACATAAAGTCATAGGAAATTGTAAACTTAAGATACGGACCCCATTTTTGAACAAAGTCTTTGTGCTCCGCAATCATGCTACCGTTTGTTGTTATTGCAAATCGTCTATCGGTTCCTTTGATGTGTTTGTCATATAGTTTGGTAAACAACTCATCCATTCTGCTTACAAATAGAAAAGGCTCACCACCATGCAAACTAATCACATTCATATCACGTGTGTAAGGGGCCACCCGATCAAAAAAGTCTGCAACCAAATCAACCCATTTGTGTTTGAGCGTTTGGCCGCCTACATCTTTGGCTATGTATTCTCTATCGCAATATGTGCAATCAAAATTACAGGTATTGCCGAGGTAGATTGATATGTGTTTTAATTTCTCTAAACCGTCCATACTGTTATTATAACATCTTAATTGCTATTGAGCAACTTTTCTTTGACGGTTTTTATATTAGATCCATGTAATGGTTTTTTATTATGAAGAATTAAGAAGTGTAAGAATACCAAATAAGAACATCTTGCTACAAAGTTTAAGTCGTTTACTTCTTTAGACAAATCATTTGGAATGTTTGCTTTATCAGTTAGCCATTCGTATAGTTCTTTAATAGTTACTTTATCTTCTGTTATGTAAGACTTTACATCTTGTATAAATTTGGTAAAGTCCGGGTCGTCCATTTTGTAACCGTCTTTGATCATTGCTATCCAAGCGGCATAAAGTTGTCCACTGCTTGGAATTTCTTTCCATCCCCAGTCAGTATGTTCTCTGCTTGCGTGTACATCAGCAAACATTTTAAACATGATATGAAGTGGTGAGCGAATCATAATCTTTTCTTCACCTTCTTCTTCGCATGTATCATAAACCCGTTGATAAGTTCTATGAAAGTGTTTCATTTCAATATCATCTTGTAAATCAACATAAAGTTTTACAATTTTCTGACACATATCGTCAGGACGGAATAATTTTTTAGAACCAGTGTCCATATTACCTGCAGGACATTGGTAACAGGCATTTTTGTAATCGCAAGTACGGCACTGTTCTTCTTCTTCTACCATTTGACTAAAGGACTCTTGGAACCCTCTATATCTATCAATGTAGAGTCTATCTTCGAAAATGTTACCAAGTATTGTTTTGCTTGCTGGACCTGCTTTTTGATTTGTAAAGAAATAACAACCTGAGTAATCACCTGAAGCATCAATAGCAACCATGTCACTACCAACCATACAGTTGTTCTCGCCTTTTTGTCCAACACCTTCTGAAAAGTGAATTCCTAAATCAAAGTAATTATCTAGTACCCAGAGTATATCATTATGTAATGTATTCCATTCTTTGTCTGACCAAGGAATAAATCCTCTAGAACTATCTAGAATTAATGGATGTACAACAATGTTTCTAACTCCTGCGTCATAAACTGTTTTTACAAACTCTTTAAAATATGGTGCATTTTCTTTAGCAAGTGTACAACGCATAGTAATACGTTGTTCGTCTTTTGCGTGTTGTGGAATATTGTTTATGGTTCTAATTAAAGCATCAATTTTCTTTTGACCTATTTCTCTGTGATCAACATCTGCTCTAATTGTATCAAGACTGCACAAAATAAATGTAAACGGATATGAATAATATTCATCTAAGAAGTCCTGGGTCATTAACAATCCGTTTGTTGTTACACTTACTAACTGCTTCGTCCAGCCTTTGGAATTTTTTGTTAGGTATTCTTTGTTTTCACGTAAGAATGTTAAAATAAGATCTTTATGAATTAGTGGTTCACCACCAAAGAATTGAAAGTTCTTCTTTTCGTGTTGACTTACATTTAGTAAGAAATTATATGCTTCTAATAAACTCTCAGGCGTGAATCTACCAAAGTCTCTGTTATGCTGTTCATAACAGTACGAGCATGATAAATTGCAAGCATTAGTTAAAATAACATTCATCTGTTGCAAATCTTTAAACAGATAGGTTGCTTCAGACATCTTAACAACTTTTTCATTTGGATCAGGAAGAACACTTATACGTTTATTAATCTTATCCTTACCCGCAGGTGTTATTATGTTTTCGCTATGTATTTGAAATTTGCCATTTTCGTCCACGGTAACCGTAGCGATATGATCTTTATGACGCTTCTTTTGAAGGTCGTTAAGATTCTTTTGAAAATTGAATGTATTCGGATCTGTTGTAAAAGCCATTAGTTACCTTTGTTTTTGCACAAAGGTATTTATTGACGGAAACAATAGAAGTTACAAATCAGAGCGTCGTGCTCAATATCACCTACAGTATCACCAATTGGAACTACCAAACTGATGTAAGAACTTGTCATTCCTTCTTTCCAAGTAAATTCTAAGTCTCCATTGTCTAGTTTTTGCCAATTTAGTCCTGTAACAACCTGCATCTTGATGTTGTTTTTGTTTAATCCTAATTTCTCTACTAGATATGATTTGTATGGTCTTAGTCTAAATGTAGCCTTTGGCGATACTATTACACTTTGTCCTAGATAGTTTGCATAGATTGGTAGCGGTGAAAGTATTTCACTTGATAGTGCAAAGTCTTGATTGTCAATTAACATTTCAATTGTATGCTTAGGATCAACCTCAGTAATGTCTTCTGTAATTTCGCATTTTTGCACGTTCATGTTAATTAGAATTAAAGAATCTAAATTCTTCATTTCCTGTGCATAAAAATAAACATCAACTGCTTTATTGTCTGTTCCTGAAAAAATAACTTCATCTGTTGACGCATCAACAACTGTTGCCCAGTTGCCGGAACTATCTTTTTTTCTTACAAGATATCTAGATTGAACTAGACTCTGTCCAATGTTAACATTTTCGTTTTTATCTGACAAAGGATAACCGAACATTAAAACACTGTCGTACTCACTTGTTCTGTTTGCAAAAAAGTTTGCAATAAAATCTAAATCAAAACCTCTCCAAGCACGATTTCCTTCTGGAGTTGCATACTGAGGATATTCATAACCAATTGTTAACGGAGTTCCTGTATCCATTGCGGTTGTGTTAGTTTTAAATATTGATGCACAACGAGGATCAACACCAACAAAGTCAAACACCTTAGGATGTTTTACAGTACCGTTTAAATCTCCATCGGCCGCTTTAGTAGTTTCCACGTTAAATGTACGCTTGGCCATGTTAAACGTTCTTGTTTGTTTTGGTGATCTTCCCTGAAATAAAAATTTAGCCATTATAATGTTCCTCGCTGACAGTTACATTGGCACTGACAAACTGTTGTGTAGTCATCAAAATACTGGTGTGTATGGTTACGCATATCTTTTAAGATGGTCAACATCTGGCGGAATGTGTCCGCTGAAATTTGATCTCCTGTTGCTTTGGAACCCGCTTCCGCTGGCGTTTTGCTAGGTCCACCTGTATCTTCTGCCATATCTAACCTTCTCCTTAATTAATATACGTATTTATACTGCATTACGTTTCATCTGTCCAACTATGAACGTGACCACGTAAACTATTCACTGCATTACGTATACTATTATGCAAACTAGCACTCACCACACTATTTGTTCCTGGATCAGCCGGAGTAGCAGTTAAAGACGCCGCCGCTACTGTGTCTGTAGTACTGTTACTACCGCCAGTATTACCAAATGTTTTATCGTTGATTAAGTCAACCACAGTATGATTATGATCTGTTATATCAGCATAATAGTCCAATAAGGTATCAACCGCCGCTTTTGTGATAATATCGCCCGCTTCAAAACTGGTCAATAATGTATCAATTTGACCGGTAGTATAGGATATTGATCCCGCGTCTGATGATGTGTTTGTTCTCTGTACCATGCAAATATTTATCTTGTTTTATTAATAACCGTGTAAGCACGTTGTACGCTCAATAATTTAGGGTGATAGTCAAAATCCGTTGTTGTATGTATCTTAAACTGTATGTAATTTACAGGACCATCAACTGTAAATGTGTGTACTTTATTATCATCAACTGTGTACTGCATATCCGTATGGACTCTAATTTTAATATCCTCTGGAGTAATAAAAGGATCATTTGTAATGGTAGGTGATATTATTCTGCACTGTCCAAACGGATTAATAGAAAAGGTCTTTTTCTTTGCTACTATGATATTTTCATCTATTTTTATACAATCATCATAGGAAGGATTTAGAATAAATCTACGTAGATCCCAGTCATGTTTGTCCATGCTGATTATTCTCCACGTTGGTGACTTAACTTCTATTCTTTTGTACCCCATAAATTCAGAGTTGGGTAAAAGATAATATGTATTTTTTATACCGCGGAGGTTAGCAACAACAAATATGTTATAAAGAACAACATCGTTATCCTTGCTAATAACTTCCTGCGTTTCAGCATCTATAATTTCATTTGTATCAGGATGTTGATAATAATATCTAGAAGTTTCTAACCAATTTCTATAATTAAATACCTGCCCTGGTTCAACAATTTTTCCAAAGTAAACTGCTCTTGTCCAATGATCAAATCTCTGTTCCAGGGTTTGTTTAATTAAATCAAGATTGATACCTATACCAAACTCTCCATCTGTTTGGGTGAACCCTCCTAAAAACAATCCCTGATCTGTAGCAAACATCTGATACTTTGTTGGATCAATTTTGCTCCATTGATGTATCTTAGGATTAATCGGATATACTTTTGTTCTTTGGCCACGGGTAAATCCCAAATTGATACTCATGTTTCCATGATAATCAACCCATTCTTGTTTGTGTGCCAATTCAAGGCTATCAACTATTAACCTGTTCATAAGTATATTTACAAGCAGGTTTGCATAGGAGTATCACTTGTGAAAAGAGTAGCAATTACAGGAATGGGAATGATTGACACTTTGGGCAATAGTCCAGAAGTGTGTTATCAAAATTTTGTTTCAAAACAATATAAGGATCCAACTCCTTACAAGGATTGTAAGGTTGAACGATATCAAGGACAGAATGTTTTTCCAGTCGACCTAGAAGGATTAGATTTGCCAGAGGATATTAAACCTGCCACCCTTAACAATTTAGAAAGAGGAGTGAAGTATAGTCTTCATTCAATAAAGCAGGCCCTAGCAGATAGTGGAGTATCACATAGTTCTAATGTTGCCACAATAGCCAGTAACATCACAGCAGGCAACCAATATATAATTGATGTGTATCCAAAGTTGTATTCTGAAACCGGAAGGTGTAGACCTAGACAGTTATTAGGAACAACAAAAGATTTTCTAGTAGGTATGCTAACAGAACACTATGGTTGGCAAGGACCAAGCACTTCATTGTATGCGGCCTGTGCCACAAGTTTGTTTAACATCGACTATGCCATGCGGTTTGTTGATGATTATGATTATGTTATTTGTACTGTAAGTGATCACGGAATAAACGAAACCGATATAAGTTTCTTTAGTCAACTAGGGGCATTGGGAACCCATTCGGCACCATGGGATGACAACCGCGATGGATTTATTATGGGCGAAGGTGGTGCTTGTTTTATATTAGAAAGCGAAGAAAAAGCAAAGGCGAGAGGAGCAAAGATTCACGCATATCTTTATCCTGTTGGGTTTGGCAGTGATGCTTTTAATGCTACATCTCCTTCAACGGATGGTGTAGGTGCTAAGGCGGCGATGCGAAATGCTATTAAAGGAATAGATAAAACCCAAATAGGATTTGTTAACGCACACGGAACATCAACTCCTGCCGGAGATGAAATTGAATATAATGCTATCCTAGATGTGCTAGGTAGTGTAGAAACATTAAGTTGTAAAAGTAAAATAGGTCATACCATGGGTGCTTGTGGAATGATAGAAGCAATATACAGCATCATGGCACTAAAACAAGGAACCATACCCGATAATCACAACCTTAATGCGTGTTCCTTTGATTTAAAAAAGATAATTACTAATACAAATAGAAAAACAGATAAACGTTTTGCAATCAACAATAGTTTTGGTTTTGGGGGCAAGTGTGCATCACAGGTGATAGAGATAAAGATAAATGAAACAGAATAATTACAGTAGATTAACCGAAGGAAGATATGTTCCGCACGGTGATACAGAATTTAAGATTGTTCTTGATAGAATTAACAGCGACGGAAAACGTCAGGTTGTATACACAGGCACTATGCCTACCTATGATATCTATGAAGAAAAACAAACAGGATATATTGCACATTCAATTCAAGATGCATTAGACCCTAGCATTGATTTAGAAAAACATATCGAAAATAATCGTTGGAAACAGATAATACAAAGTGAAATTGCTAGACAGGTAGAAGATCCTTACTTTGCCAAATACAATTTTAGTTTTTTAAACTCTGTTCATAATTCAAGCATTAAGACGAGGGCATAATGGCAAGTATAGTAGAAAGAGTAACAACTGTTCCATTTGATCGAAAACAAATTAGAAAAGAATTTGACGAGTTTATTTTACCTCACATGCCACGAAAGGTACCATTGTTAAATGCTACCCTTCCTGAGAATCCTGATGATCAAGGATATCTTTATATTCATAGACCTGTGTATGAGGAATATGTACAAGGAACTATCTTTGAAGAGATACTAGATGCTATGCCTTTTAAGAATGGTAGAGCAACTTTTATTCATCAATTACCTGGAATGACTTTGCGTTTTCATAGAGATCCTGATGACAAATATCATGTTGCTATTGACGATGGTCCGGGTGCGTTTTTTACAGATATGGAAAACCAACTAACCTACAGAGTTCCTTGTGATGGACATATGTACAAATTAAGAACAGCAAATCACTATCATACTGCTGTTAATGCAGACTGCAAGCCTAGAACACATTTAGTTATGAATCCATATATGTTTGATGATGACCCAAATGCTCCGACAGTAACTTGTAGTGCTACATTTGATTTTACAAATGCAATACTGCCGGATATTTTTACAAGTGTTGCAACACCTGCAAATACAATCGAACAGGGATTTTTTATTAAGTGGACAAGCGAACTAATTCAAGATCCTAGATGTAAAAGCATTAGAGGTGAATCATTAGAGCATGGTGCTAGAAAATATACAATAGAGTTTACAAGTGAAAAGAGTTTAGAAAAACATTTTACAAGTACAACACTAATAGAAGCATGTCATGTAGCATCAAAGTTTGGAATTAAAACCACTAATGATTTCTTATCATAAAACATTTACACTAACAAGAGCGTTGGTTGATATGTGGATTAGCATTACCGGTGATGATAATCCTATTCACAAAGAAGGCAGTACATTAAAATATGGAAAGCCTGTTGTTCCTGGATTTTTAGTAACAAGTTTTATTACACATCAACCAATGACTCCTAATTGGGCAGTAGCCAAGATTGATGTTAAGTATCACGATGCTGTTTTTATCGGTGATACAATTAATGCCAAGTATGAAATTAGAAAAGAACGTCCTGGCAAATTAAGGGTTACTTATATTGAAATATATGTAGGTGATGTGCTAAAACAATCAGCAGAAATTACTACTGTTTCTCTTGACTAATATCTTTTAGCATCTGTTCTTGTTCTTTATTAAAGTTATCCCACTTTTCTTTTATTAAAGATACAGTAAAGTCTAACCAAATAAAGATAGCAGGTAACCAAACTAGATTGCTGTTACCAGTAATTAACGCAATTGAAAATCCTACAATAGCATAGATAGAATAACGTTTTTGGAATCCATACCATTTATTCCAATTGAATAACCATTTTAAAAAATAAAGTGCTTTCATTTATCGTCTCCTTTGCTTTCGTTTTCATGTGCTCGAATAATTATGTACATAACCACAACGGTTGCTATCATTCCTATTAAAAACAATCCTATTCCGTGAATGGGTTCCATTAAATCTTTTCTCCTACTTCAAATCCTCTGAATGTTTTAAATCTAGGAAAACGTAAACTGTAAGTTCCGTCCTGATTTTGTGTAATAGCATCTGCTCTAACCTCTACTATATTGCCAGGAATCCTGCCACGATCATTCCAAAAACTATCACGATCGCTGTCGCTAAACCCACTACCAACATTAACCTTGATAGTTCTTCCGTCATCAAGTCCTTCACAAACGAATGCGCCAAGTTTACCAACATTTCTACCTGTTCCTTCTTCCACATCTTTTACCTCCAATGAAACCTCAATAAAAGGTTTCTGTTTTAACCAACCAGTTGAACGTTTGCATTCATACTTGGCTGTTGGATTCTTGATCATGATGCCCTCATAGCCTTGATCAATAGCCTCTTTATTAAACTGTTTAAATTGTTCTTGACCTTCTTGAGTGTCTAGGTCAACTTCCACTTTAGGAATGATCTGAATATTGTCAAAGCCATCAAAAATTTTGCAATATTCTTTTAGAAACACATGGCGCTGACGTTGGTTAAGCACTGACTTGCCCTGTTTGAATTCACTTAACGGTATTATGTCAAACAGTTGCAATACGGCATCATCAGCCTGTACATTGTCTTTTCTATGAACCTGCTTCATCAGATCCTGAAAAGATGATGATACAATTTCCCCATCTAGCACCATTGCTCTAGATTGTCCTGATTCAAGGACCTTTTGTTTTATAAATTGGGTGATTCTGGTGAAGTTCTGTAACGTCTTGCCATTTCTAGTATATTGCGACACGACCTCTCCCATACCACAGTCTACGACTGTGAGAACTCTTACACCATCCAGTTTTTTATCCAGGCATACTTTTCCACTCACTTTCTTTTGATGTTTTGCCGAATCATGTGCCAACATACACTCAAATACGGGCACCTTATATTGATTCTTTGAAGTATTCTTTGCTACATTGTTAACGGTCTTTTCACTTACACCGCAACGTAAATCTTTAATTAGGATACGTCTATAAAAACCATTCCATTGTTCCACAGTGGCAACACCCATTGCTAACTTAATTGCATCTTGGGCGGCATGACCAGTTAACTCCCTAGAGTAAAGTTTTTGTGCTAGTTCAGTGAATACCGGCCATGCCAAACCTTGTCCGTCCTCTGTTGCTTCAGGGACTTGCTTAACGCCAAATGTGTATAACTTATCAAGTGCCATTCGAACACCTTCGAAGAACTCATCAAGTCCTTCATTCATTGCTTCTGCTAGAATGGCTTCTTTTGCTAAACGTGAATTGTCTGCTTCTAGTCTAGCAATAATCTCTTGTGGTTGTGTTCTCATATCAATTTCAACAATATAAAAATTTGTAATCCTAGTACCATTATCGGCACAATAGTTCTAATAAGTTCCATTGTGTGATTGTACTCGTCTAGTTTTCTTTCCAATTTGTTACGTCTATTTTTCTTCATCGTACTGCAATATTTCAATTTCGCCATCTGGCAAAGTTCTTGTTTTAATAACTCGTTTGTTAATAAGATCGTCAATAGTCTTGGTAATAATTCTAAATGTGCTAACCTGTGAACCCACGTATAATCCAAACAATGTTCCTAATGTGTAGCCAATAAAAATCCAAACTTCTGTTTCCATTATATTCCTCTATAGTGTTCTATGACCGTATTAAGATCTGTATACTTTACAACAGCACTTTTGTCACCTAAGTTTTTAAGTGTAACAGGATGTGCTGTATTAATAAACATAGGTTGATTAAGTTCCTGTGTGTTAACAAGTTTGGTAGGATCTACTTTGTCATACCAATACACAATAATTCTTTCGTCTGTAATGTTCTCGATGAAAGCACAACTACCTTCTGACAGGTCTTTTGTTCCTGTGAATTGTAGTTTAGTTTCCAATTCAATCTCTTCGGGTTGAATAAATTCGTATGACCCTTTATGCCAGAACATAAGCCTCCTTATTTTCAATAATATCCATTGCCCATTCTGTCCAGGGTTCTCTTTCTGTGGGTTTCATTTCGGAAAACTGTACTGTAAATTTAGGATCAAGAACATCTTCTGTCATTGCTTGTTTGATCAATTCAAGATCATTCTTGTCTTCGGTTGATATCCAAAGTGTGCCATACTGCCAATACATATTTGGTATGCTCGCACCTACTTCGTTAAACGCTTTTTCAATTTGGTGTAACGATTTTGTTTCTAGTCCCATAGTGTGTGCCTTTCTGTGTGCCTAATTAATATATATACTATACATGGTATTACCTAAAATGTCAACCATTATTTTTGGATAATCCTTCCAAAATGAACTCATATTTTGTAAGATATCTAACGTTTCTTATTTCTCCGTCTATGCTTAGGGCGGGTGCCCATGTTTGTATCACTTCGTAATACTGCTCAAACGGATGAATCCAAATTCCACTGGTGCTTCGTTTTGGAAACCAAGCACGTTTTAGATTGAATTCCTTTTTGGATAGCCCCATCATAGCAGATATGTGCTTCATAATGTTGCTATTTTGTTTTGTAAAACACCAATCATGTTATATAAACCATTTCTACGTTGTGGTGTAACCAACTGCACGAAACCAAGTTTCTGTAGATCCTGTTCGTTAAACTGTTCTGCTTCTTGTTTGGTACAGTCTGTAAATATATCACAAATGATTGTAGCAATACCTTTAGGTATCATTGCGTCACTGTCATAATAAATTTTAATTTTGTTATCAACTAAACCAACGTCGATCCAAATCTTGCTTATACATCCTGGTACTAATTTGTCGTCGGTGCGTAGTTCTTCCGGAAGAGTTGTGGCTTGCTTGGCAAGGTCAACCAAGTATGTTAATCTGTCATGACCTTCTAATAAGGATAAATCATCTGCCCACTTACTAATCTTTTCCTGTATCATCAAACACCTGCTTTTATTAAATCTCCACTTGTATTATCTCTATTATAAGATTCTTCTGTTTCGATTACAACACTCATACTGTATCGTGGGCCTTTGCTTTTGGCTTGGTGATATAGAATGCCCGGAAGATATAAAACTTCCTGTTCATCTAACACAAAGTCATCATAGCCTTCTATATTCCAATCTGCAGAACCTTCTCCTGCAACAACAAATATATTCTGATCAGGATCGTTATGTTTATTGAATAGTTCACTAAACCCAAATAGACTTACGTATAAATGTGCTTGGATGTATTGATCTTGTGGTTTGAATTGTTTATATTGATCACACAGTTCTTGACCCCAACTGTGTTTTGGTTGTGTTATGATATACCCTGCGGTCTTTGTCATAACAATCTTTTCGTTGTTTTTAACAGAGTGTTCTATGTTTTCTAATACACTCTGCCAACCTTGAGGAGTAGTAGGTGTCCACCATTTGCATTTGCACGGTTTGACACCATAATACTCATTTGTGAACAAGTGTATGTCGTCGACAGTGTCAACTTTCATTACTTGCCTTGTCCCCTATACTTTTTAAAACTTCTCTTGGCACCTTTGTTTGTTGCTCTACTTCTAACACTGTTACCTTGCGAAGTTTTCTTTTTTACTCTATGTCGAGCAATGCTTGATGATGAAATGGATGATTTTGCCATCTACCACCGCCAATTACATTGCGTTCTTTTTATCTTGGATTTCTTTACGTCTTACTTTTGTAAGTTTTCCAAGGTCATTAAGTGCCGCTCTTGCTCTAGTTGCCGCGGCTTTAACACCTTTAGTTTCAAATGCTTCTGATTCTGCGATGTATTTTTCTACTGCCGCTTTAATGTCATCATGTGTTGCCATGTTGTCTCCTTTGTTTAAAGTATATGTATTTAGGCCCCACCGTGTTTGCGGGGCCTTAAATGTGGTTCTGGATTAGAACTTGTATCTAATGCTTGCCAACACCTGCTGTGTTTCAGCGTGTGCCGCACCAGTATATACATTCGTTCCACTCTTGTCATGGAAGTATAATCCCATTTCCAAACCATCCTGCTTGTCAGGACGCTTTGAAGGATCATAGTTTTGGTAGATATTATGGACGATACCGTAGTAGTTTCCATCATATCCAAGATCATCGTTTTCAGTTCTGTGTGCTGTAACGTATGTTGAATCAGTTACGTTATACATTACACCATAGTCTAGTCGATCATCCTTTGTGTATGCGCCTGTGTTCTTGTCATCCCACAGTTCAACACCCCATAGCATTGGAACACCAAATCTATGTAGAGAACCACCAATGGCATAACCTTCTTGGTCACCCTTGCCAGTATCTTCAACAGCATCAATACGCATGTATGATACATCAGCATATCCCATTAGGCTTACTGTTCCAGTGTAGTAACCAACGTTACCATCATTGTCCCAACCTAGTGCAATACCCCAAGGTTTGTCTCTCTTAATTCTATATGAATCAAAGTCAAACTCGTTGTCGTATTCCCAACCACCAAATGTTAACACAGTCTTTTCTCTGTGATCAATTCTGTAGTTTGTTTCTGTAAAGATAAGCGGAGCACTAATCTTTGGAGTTTTTGCAAATCCCATTCTTTGTGCATCAGTTTCACCAAAGTAGATTCTTGCCGTATCATTACCAACACCAATTTGCTTTTCCTGCACGGTGTTGTTTAGTGATGTGTTCAATGAGTAGTGTGTGTCGTAAACCATTGACGCACCTGCCCAATTGATGTTTAGTGAATTCTCTGGTAAGTCTGTTTCGATACCAACCTGTAACTCGGCACGTGAATCCCAGCCTGAGTCATAAGTCTTGTCATCGTAGTATCCTTCTACTTCACCGTTTACAAAGAAGCCAGTAGGCAAGTTAGGAATGTTCTTCTCCAACTTCGCAACTCTGTCTTCCAGTGTTTCTGCCTTAGCCGGGGCTGTAAATAGGACTGCTGCAAATGCAATCAATACTAGACCCAAAATGCCTAAAGCAATTTTGTTATGATTTATTTTCATTATTTTTATGTTTCCTTTTTTTATTCGAATAAAAAAGGCATGCCTCGCGACATTGCCTTCTTTAATAGTTATGCACCCAATGAGTGCAGTTTTTGTAAAAGTGAATAAAAAAGGCACCCGAAGGTGCCTTTTTGGTGGATTTTATTCCCTTAGGCTGCTGCCATAATCTTTTTGGTTAAGTATTCCATAACGTTTTCGGGTGAAGTTTCACCGTAAGGGTCTGGATTATCGTTTGATGCTTGTGGTTCAACAAAGGACTTCTCAACAACACCATCGTTGATGACAACGGCAAATCTACGAGAACGCTTGCCAAAACCAACGGCACTCATGTCAATCAGCATGCCCAATTCAACCGCCAGTTCTCCATTTCCGTCCGGAATAACCTTGATGTTCTTGATGCCTAGGTGCTTTGCCCACGCATTCATTACGAAACTATCATTAACACTTGACACGTAAATTTCGTCAATATCGTTGTTCTTGATAGTTTCATAATTTTCCTCAAAGCCTGGAAGTTGGTAAGTTGAACAGGTTGGAGTAAATGCGCCTGGTAGTGAGAATACTAACACTCTCTTACCGCCAAAAAGTTCATCAGTAGTCTTACCAACGAACTCTCCTCCAATTGGACAACCGCCCTCTTCTGGCTCTTCGTCACCTACCCTACACTGAAAGGTGATGGTAGGTATTTTCTTCTCTTCAATCATAATAGTTCCTGTAAAGTTTGCTAAAAATACTCTTTAGACTTAGTGCATTATACTTTATTCAAATGCGTTTGTCAATCATTTATTTCTGGAAAAGTGCAACTTTTCTGTTGCCAGGTAAGTTGCCAACCCCGTAGCCTAACTAATTAGGCTGCAAGAGCAAAGTTTTCGTTTGCGTCTATAGTTTTGCTTGATTTACGGTCATCGCCTACCGGTAATCTCGTTCACCCTTAACAAGCCAGTCGATCCTACATCACCCCCTCAAAGCACACTCTGTGAATGTGTTTTAAGTGATTGGTGGAGGTGCCGGGAATCGCACCCGGGTCCTGCTCTTGTGACATACGATGCTGTCAACAATTACACTATATTTATAGCATCCTTTTTGGGTATTGTCAACCTTTTTTTGATAGTTTTCTTAGAGTTCTTGGCAGGGCATCAAAATATGCATCATCTGCGTTAATGGGAACTACCCAGGGTGTGTAATTATCTTTATGCTTGAGTGTAAACACCAATCCGTAACTTCCAACTATTTCGTAATCATTATCAATAAAATTTTGGATGGCTTGGTTCTTAATTTGTTCGTGCCTTTCTAGTATCTGTTCTTCCTTTATTATTTTAAGATACTCCAACATGCTCAATATACCCGATAATGGAAAACTATATGTGTGTCCATGCCACCATTCAAACTTATCCGTAATGACACTATCAATCTTGCTGTTATACATTGCAATTGCCAACGGAAAGTAGCCACCCGTAATTGCCTTGCCCATGGTAAAGATATCCGGTGTTATTGGTATGTCACTCCAGCCGAAGAATTTGCCTGTCTTGCCGCCGCCCATGAATATGTCATCAACGATGACTATGACACCACGTTCTTGCTGTAGTGTTCTTACCTTGTGCCAAAACTCGTCTGGGTATCCTGTGTTGTGTGCATTATGTGGACAGGTTTCTATTACGAAACACATTACTTCACTCCAATCCACATCATCTATTTCAAAATCTCTATCTATTCTTATCACGGACTGATAGCGTTCCATATTATAGTGTGGATTATTAAATTCTGCCGAACCTATGGAAAGTGTTAGCAGAGTGGTTCCGTGATATCCGTCATTTAGTCCGACTATCTTATTCCTGGTGTTGCCTTCTGTTTCATGATAGGCGGCTGCTAGTTTTACTGCTGCCTCAACGGCGTCACTTCCTGATAGTGTAAACACACTCTTGTATCCTCCTGACATGGTGTAGAGTTTTTCTGCCAGTTCCCAGTGAGGATCGTTTAGCCTAGGTGCTAGGCCTCTATGCAGTGTTTCTGCCACTTCTGGCTTGTATTGTTTTAATTTTTCACAGACTGCATCTATTATTCTAGTTTCCGTGTATCCAAGGACAAATGAAGAATAATGAAGGAAAGGATCTATCATTCTTTCTCCATCTTCCACGATTCCAAATTTCCAAAATTCAGTATTATTATGTAATAGATTCTGCTGTCCCGGTAATACACCCGGAAATTTTCTTGGCCATTGTGCGTTATCTTGCATGCCAATATTTAGTAGTATGGCAATGGCTGGGGTGGTAGGATTCGAACCTACGCATCACGGGATCAAAACCCGTTGCCTTACCGCTTGGCTACACCCCAATTGGTCCCCCGGGCGGGAGTCGAACCCGCATCAACCGATTATCTGTCGTTACACCTTATAAGGATGCCGTTTTACCATTAAACTACCAGGGGAAAGATGGTGGGCCCCGCCGGACTCGAACCGACAACCAGACCGTTATGAGCGGCCGGCTCTAACCAATTGAGCTAGAAGCCCTGTGTTCTTTAGTGTATTGTGTCTACGCCCGGAATGGGGTTTAGATGTTCTGCTATAGAGCGTATATCTGTTATTCGTATCTCGGGATGATTTTCTTCTAGTGTAAGACAGGCATCACGAAAGTTCATTGCAATAACTTCGTAGATGTCTTCGTTGTCTAGTTCGAAGTGATATACTTTAGGCATTGTTATCTTCCTTTTCTATAGTGTATATGTATAATAGCAGAAGTTGTATTCTGTGTCAACTTATTTTTGCATCCATGGATACCAAAATGCCGTTACGAGACCAATAGTTCCGTGGACCATTTTCCACGAGCATTCAATCCATTCGCATTCGTATGTGTATTCCTGGAAGTTGCCGGCATTGACCGGTGTGCTGTTTAATATGTATGTGTCTGTCATAGTGTGATATTTATATCACAGCCCCAGCATAAACTGGGGTGTGAATTCATCCAATCTCTATTGAGGTTGTATGTGTGATGCCTGCAAGCCTTTTGGTCCTTCTTCAACTTCATAACTTACAGATTGGCCTTCTCTTAGAGATTTGAATCCACTGTTCTGAATTTGTGAGTAGTGTGCAAAAACGTCATTGCTACCGTCATCTGGAGTAATGAAACCAAAACCCTTGGTATCATTAAACCATTTTACTTTTCCTGTTATCATATTATTTGTTTTTCCTTGTTATTTTATTTTGCTGTGTGTGTGATTATTATGCCGCCACGTCTGTTTCACTTGGGGCTAATTCTTTCTGTTTCATCTTGTTTGCATCTGGACGCAGTGGTTCCAGCCAACTATCAGCAATGTATGCCTTGGGAGTGTCTCCAAACATGTTGCTAAGTCCTTCGCCTGAAATCCACCAATAGTGATCCGCGATAGGGACAACGCAGGCAACACCTTTAAAATCAAACTTGCCACCTGCGTTAAATTTGCCAATATACTTTTCAACAAGCACTATCTTACCGATATTGTTCTTGTTTAGAGAAAATATAATCTTTGCCAAATCTCCCTTTTCGCACTTCATGTTATTTTATCCACGCTATCTTTTCGCCAGCCTTTACCCTGCGATTGTATTCTTCAACGGAGCCTGGATATCTCCATGCCCATATTGCTACCAATGCCATGAAGCCACCGCTCCATAAGATTGCGTTAAGGTTTGCCGTGAAGTAATATGTGAAGATCAATGTTGATGCCATCACTGTCACCATTAGGTATTTTCCTCTAGTGGGAAATACCCTTTTCTTATTCCAATTGGTTAAGAATTTACCAAACCATGGATGGTTGTATAACCACTTTTCCATCTTTGGAGAACTCTTTGCGAACGCCCATGCCGCAATAACCAAAAAGATTGAAAATGGAATACCCGGCGTAATTACACCAATGTATGCCATGCCCACACAGAAAAATCCAATTCCCATGTAGATGTATCTTTTTATTTGGTTCATTATGAATCCTTTCGTTATTACACTATTAGTTATCTATTTGCTCGAGGGTGCTAGACTTTTGTTGGACCGCCAAATTCGTCAAACGCATAATAGTTTACCAACCCTGGTTTATAATCAGGAGTTCCTGGCGGATAGTATGTTAACTGCTGGCCTCTTTGCTTTTCCTTGGTTCTATCATAACTAATGTGTAACCAAATTGATTTACCGTGTTCAAATATAAATTGATCAAATGGAAGATTATCTCTGATCCATGCCGCACGTTCATTGTACTGATAAACACTAATTCCAGGCCATTGTATATCTATGGCCATTCCCTTGTTGTGTTGGCTGCTAACAGTTTCTTTACCCGGAGGGTTCTTTCTAAATCCACTGTTAATTCTGAAGCCAGGCCATGTTTCTCCTAATGGTTCCAAAATATTTTCCGCAACTGCTTGTAGGTTACAGATTATTTCGTCCACAGTAAGATCATTCTGCCCCTGTATTGAGTGCTTGAACACTGCTCCAATGGATAGATTAGCAATTGTGTAACTGGTGCTTAGTTTTTGATCGTAATCAATTTCCGGACTTACGACGAATGATCCGCATGTGGTTGGCAGTCCAGCATCAATTACTGCTGGTTCTGGAAGTAACAGTGTTGAATCGTCCGAAGGAGCAGCCCTTGCTTCAGGCAGAGTTTCGGTAACTCCATAATCTATTACAGGACTATCTGGATCATCGTGAGGTGCATTAACTCCTGCTCCAAAGATTAACGGACCTGCTGCTTCTAATGTGTAAGGATTGGCTGCAATGAATGTTGGCTCGGCGAATACTCTTGAACTAATAAATTTTCCACTTTCTCCGCCTGCGAATGTATCAGGAGATCCTTCTGCTACCTTTGATCCGCAGGCAACAGCATCATTAATTCTTCCTATGGCTAGATTATTAACGAATACATTTCTACTTCCTTCTGCTAGGTTTGAATCGTGGCAGGCTGGTCCGCAGCAATGCGTGGGCCAATGGTCCGTAACTCTATGTACTGCTATGTTGTTTGTAAACACATCAGGACTTGCTTCATCGTTGCCTCGTGGGGGCCAACAACCGTGTCCTGTTCCGTTATCTCCAAGCCTGGTAACTGCAAAATCTACAGCCATATCAATTCCTCTCTATACAATATTTATCGTATAAAAGAGTGATTAAAATGCTTGATTTAGGTTACAAGTCCTGTGGTTGATTGAATATATTGTTTAGCCATGGTATCCATAGTCTTAACAATTGTAATGATATTTTTATCGTTAAATTTAATCGTTGATTCAGGATTTACTGTAAACATGTAAGGTGCTAGTCCCATTCCTTTTTGGGTCATGCTCAGCATTAGTGGTTTAGCGAGTGTTACTACTTCGGGGCCTTCCTCAACTAGTTTTCCAACCAGTTCCTCACCACTTGATAATTTGATTGAAACTACGTCATTTACTTCGTATGGTTTTTCAATAAGCATTATAGTGTGTGTCCCGTTCCATTGTAGCCTGTGTCATCTACGTATTTTGTAAAAGCATCATAGCCGCCGATTTTCTTTCCGTTAATTACAATCTGTGGTACAGTTCTGGCATTGGGGAACTGTTCCATTAGTTCTTCTCTAGTATAATCTGCGCCTAGTGATTTGTATGTGTAATTAAATCCACGAGTTTCGCAAAAACTTTTTGCCTTGTCGCAAAACGGACAGGCTGGTTTTCCATAAATCTCAATCATTGTGTGTGTCTCCATTTCTTAATTTGTTTTTCTAGTTGTTTGTCTGACAGTATGTATTTGTATTCACCTGATACATACATTCTAGTTTTTTTAAGTAGCTCTATTTTCCAGTCTATTAATTTTAATAGAAAGTATTGTATTTTATCAATCATACATTAACCAGAATAAATTGTTGAACCTTTCTTGTCTATCACTCTAATCATTATGACGCCCATTTTTTTCTTTTGCAGTGCTGCTGAGACTGCCTGCGCTTCGGATCCATATGTTCCAAAAGTTGTCCAACTTTCATAGGGCGAATGTTTTTTGAACTGTGCTTTGTACATAACATTACTTATCCTATAGAGTGAAGCCTTTAAATGTATCCTTTTCCACGTCCTGCTTGACCCCGCCTACAATATAACTTTCAACTTCGGTTTCCTGCGGAGCAACCTGTAACCCTGCGCTGCTTAACCAGTGCTGTGTCCATGGTAGAGGATTTTGTGTTATAGGACGATCATAGATTGTTTTTAATCCTAATGCCTTTAATCTCTTGTTTGCAATCCATTCAACATAGGCATGCAGTAGATTTGCGTTTAGTCCCACAATACTTCCTTTTTGGAAAAGATAGTCTGCCCAACGCTTTTCTTCATCTACGCACTTGCGCCACATGTCATAAACTTCTTCCTCGCACTCTTTTGCAATCTTAACAAAGTCTGGATCGTCATCGCCCTTTGCCCAATGCTTTAGAATGTGTGTTGAAAGGTTAAGATGCGTTGCTTCGTCACGAGCAATAAGTGAAATAATCTTTGCTGAACCTTCCATTAGTTTCAATTCGCCAAACGCAAATGTACAAGCAAACGAAACATAAAAACGCAGTCCTTCAAGGATGTTAACAGTCATCATCGCCTTGTATAACTGTTTCTTAACTTCATACATGTCGCCCTTGCCCTTGTTGAAGTAATCATTGGCTGCATTGTAAAACTTGTCGTATTCTTCAGTTACTGATTCTGCCCTAGCAATAATTTCCTTGTCATCAAGGATAGTGTCAAACACTTCACTTGGATCAGGATAAACATTCTTTACAATGTGAGTGTATGAACGTGAATGAATTGTTTCTTGGAAGTCCCAACATACAATACAACTTTCTAGTTCAGGATTAGAACAGTATGGTAAGAAAGCCAAACACGGTCCACGCCCTTGTACACTATCTAAAAGTGTTTGATACTTTAGATTAGATGTAAAAATATGTTTTTGTTCCTCGCGGAAATCCTGATAGTCTGCACGATCTTTTTGAAGTGATACTTCTTCAGGACGCCAGAAGTAACCCAACATGGTTTGGTTTAGTTTGTCATATTCTGGATAACGAAACACATCATATCTCTGAGTGTTTTGATCCTCTCCAAAGAACATGTACTGCTTGGTGAAGTCCACTTTGTTCTTATTGAATACTGTTTTTGTCAATGTCTGTCTCTCTCTCTTTCTCGTCATATACCTGTTAAATGTTACAGGCCTCGCACTCTTCACCGTCTAAATCTTCCGATGAAACAGTCTCACCCACATTGGCGTGACCGTTTACGTGACCGTTTACGTGACCGTTTACGTGACCGTTCATAGTGCCATTCATTGTAGCACCATTTACCTGTGTGTCAACTACAGTTTCTTCCAAACCTGCGGGTTGGACATTGTCCTCCTCGCCCTTGAAGTCATAGGTGTTTTGATAGTAACTTGTTTTCCAACCCATCTTGTAGGTTGTGAGCATGTCCTTCATCATCACACTCAGTGGAACTTCGTTGTTCTCAAAGTGAGTTGGATTGTAACTCCAATTACCCGAAATGCTTTGGTCGAAAAACTTCTGCATTGCCGCAACAACATTTATATATCCTTCGTTGCTAGGCATATCCCAAAGTAGTGTATAAAAGTTCTTTAATTGATGATATTGTGGAACAACCTGTTTAAGAGGCCCTTTCTTGCTTTTCTTAATGGACAGGAATGCTCTAGGTGGTTCAATTCCGTTTGTTGCGTTCGACACAACGGAACTGCTCTCCGAAGGCATCTGTGCGGACAGAGTCGAGTGCCTGAGGCCGTGTTCCTTGATATCCTTGCGTAGATCATCCCAATCATATTTCAGTGTTGCCTTAATTACATCGTCGACGTCCTTCTTGTATGTGTCAATTGGCAGGATACCATCTGCATACTTGGTTCTATTGTAATATTCGCAGGCTCCTCTTTCTTTTGCTAGTTCGTTTGAAGCACATAAAAGATAGTATTGGAATGCTTCAGATAGCTCATGGACCAGTTTCCATGCTTTCTTGTCCGAGTATTTAACCTTGTTCTTGGCAAGATAGTGAGCCAGTCCTATGTATCCAACTCCTAGTGAACGTCTTGCCTTGGTTGAAATTTCTGCAGCCTTGACTGGATAACCTTGATACTCTATGATTTCTTCTAATGCTCTTACTGCTAAATCGCATAAGTTTTCTAGTTCTTCACATGATTAATTAGACCGACATTTAATGGCACTAAGAATACAAAGAGCAATTTCACCGTTCTCATCATCGATGTGTTGGATAGGTTTTGTAGGTAGTGTAATTTCCTGACAAAGATTACTCATGTAAACAGGATCCTTGAATGAACTATGGCTGTTAGAATGATCAATATTCATGATATAGATTCGTCCTGTTTCAGCACGTTCTTTCAATAGGTCGCCGAACAGGTCCATTGCTTTAATTTTTTTCTTCTTGATTGAAGTCTTTCTTTCTGCTGCTTCATATGCCTTTTGAAATTTATCGTTGTCTCCCGAATAGAAAGCATCATATACTTCTGGAACTTCGTGAGGCGAGAAAAGAGTAATGTCTTGACCGGCTAACAATCTTTCATAGAACAACTTGTTAATCTGTATTGAATAATCTAATTTACGTACTCTATTGTCTTCAGTTCCTTTGTTGTTCTTAAGAACTAAGATATCCTCAATCTCATAATGCCAAATAGGGAAGTGGGTAGTAGCACTACCTCCACGCACACCATTCTGTGTGCAACTTCTTACTGTTGCTTCGTAAACTTTTAGGAAAGGAATTACTCCCGTATGCGCAACTTCTCCGCCACGTATCTTCGAGTTGATTGCTCTGATTCTTCCTGAGTTGATTCCAATTCCTGCCCTTTGAGCAATGTAGTAACCGATTGCGCTATTAGAGCTAAAGATACTAGGAAGAGTATCGTCCACATCAACAAGAACACAACTGGCAAACTGACGAATAGGAGTACGCACTCCTGCCATGACAGGCGTTGGTATGTTGATCTTAAAAAGTGAGGTCGCGTCATAATATTTCTTCACGTATGTTAAACGTGTCTCCTTAGGGTAATCAGCAAACAGTGTTGCCGCAATCATCATGTACATGAACTGCGGAGTTTCAAAGATATCTCCGTTGCTTCTATCCTGACACAGATACTTATCTACTACTTGACGTAAACCAGCATAGGTAAATTCTTCATTCCTATCATGCTTGATCCATGTGTTCATTTTCTTTAATTCTGTCTGAGTATATTTTTCTTTGATGGCAGGATCATATACACCACGTTCAATATTTTTGTTAATAATTTGTGGCAATGAAAGATGCTCGTATCTACCATACACTTTTTTATGTAGTGTGTACAATAGCAATCTTGCTGCCGCATACTGATAGTTTGGTGATTCCAATGAAATTAAATCATTGGCACTTCTAACTAAAATATTTTGAATCTCATCTGTTGTCATGCCGTCGTAGAATTGTAAATCGGCATTCATTTCAATCTGTGATGCACTTACACCAGAAAGCCCCTTACAAGCCTCCTCGACTACAAAATGCATTTTATCTAAGTCTAATTTTTCCTTGGAGCCGGAACGCTTTGTGATGTAAATTTCTTTTGTCATTCTCTCTGCCTTCGTCCTTAATTATTGTATAAGGGTATTTATCGCTAACGGTTTTTGCCGCTTGTTTTGTTGAGCAAATGAGGGAGTTTGAATACAACCTTCATGTGCATTTAAGTTTCATTATAACAGATAGTTCACGCGAACACAATAGTAAATGTGTTCAAAAGTGTGTTTTACACACCATAAGAAACATCAAAAGATATGTTACCAGTCTGTCCTGTGGATAAAGGGTTCTTGTAATACAAAACTAGTGTTTCTATACCACTATCTGAATCATTGTCTCTTAATTCAGCATCAAATTGGAAGTTACTCATAATTTTTCCACCTTCTGATGTTGCTGAATTATCGGAGTATTGGTACTTGTCAGTCCAACTCATTTTTTGCAATCCATCACCCATTAGGAAAACAATTTTTCCATATCTTATATGTTCACCTAGTCTTAGGATGTAGTTTACGGAAATATAATTGTTTAGTGCAGAAAACACTGCGACGGGTTTAAAACTGTTAGAAAGATATATTTCGCTTTTGTTTCTATTGGCTAACTGTGAATAATCACTATTTACAATTTCCGATATTGCAGGAATCACTTCAGAACTTACGATGCCTGCCTGTTGCTGTCTATTAGAAAAACAATTTATAATTAAGTTATCTGTGCTTTCGCCAAATGATATCATAGGCCAAACAGGTGTTGCCGCAGTATTTGTAGAATTACCACAGTTGGTAAAGGTACTGTCTATAAACTTTGTTCCAGATCCCCAATTACTATTAAAGACATATCTGCTTATTTCTCTAAAGTAACAGTTCTTGAACTGCCAATTGTTTCCTTGTCCACTGACACCAATTATGTTTATTGCAGTATCATTTATGAAAAACTCACAATCTGCAAAATCAATCTTGGTATCCGTTGCTATCGTTTGGCTTACCTTAACTGCAATACTGTTGCTTTCAAATTTACAATTTTTAAACTTGATATCATCAACCTTAATACCCACAGTATTATTGTTCCAAATAACAGCAGAATTCTCAGTTGCTAAATTGATAGTGTCGGAAGGTGTGCTTAGTAGATATTCTCCCTTCCAGGTAACATTTTCAAAAGAAGATTCCTTTAATCCAGTTAATACAGTTTGTCCGTTGGATCTCAGTATTGTTAAATTTTCAATCCTTATATTTTCTGGTCTGTCGCTACTCGTAAAATTTATCAGTCCAGTTCCGTTGCCGGTAATAAATCTAATGTTTGTGGTGTCTAATTTTAGTTTGGCGCCTTCTTGAGTTTCACCCTTTATGATAACGTTACTTGGTATTTCTAAATCACTAGTAAACAGATATTCTCCGTTAGGAATCTTTAATACTTTTTTGTATGTTTCGTCTGCGTTTCTAAAGAGTTCAGTAAAGGCATTTACAAAGGCTTGATTACAACTAGTTGAACCATCCGGCACCGCACCATAGTCCAGCACGGAAACTTCAATTTCATCAATCTTTCCTAATAGTGTTCTAGGTTGTGATAGTGTAATAGAAGGATCATCAGAAGCAAATCTATAACTGTTGGCTAGTTCTAATATGTTATCATGTTCTGTGATAACCTTGGTATTACCAACATATGGAGCACCTTCCTGTACTGATCCGTTACCAATGAAAAGTTCCTGTGTATCAACAGCCCATGCTAGTTCAGCAGAACTTAACTGTGGAACTCCACTACTTGAATTTTTTTGTCCTCTGCGGATCTGTATCTTGCTTATTTGAACAACGGCCACTTATAAAACTCCTGAATTCTTTGTAGTATTTATCCATGCTGGCAAATAAATTTTGGAGGCTATTAACTGCTACTTTAATGAGTCAAATATTCTTTTATTAAATAGTGCTAGTTCACTCTGTGCAAATTTAATTAACATTTTATAGTTATGATCTACCACGTCTTGTATTTTTTCAGGATGATTTTTAGTTATTTCCAATAGTTCTTGTGCTCTTGTTACGAGCAGTTCTGTGTATTCATTATCTATTCTCGATTCATCATCATAGTTCTCATCTACGAAATCATTGAAAGTTTTAAAGCCTATTGCTCTAAGATACTTTAGTAACGGAAAACTTGCTCTTGCCACAAATGGATGCTTGTTAATAATGGGTCTGTATGTTTTTTCTGTTATGAATAAACTGTCATTGGTTTCGTGTGTTTCGCAAATAAAACTCACGGAAGTGTTATTATAAGGTGTTGAATTATTTCCCCATCCTTGGCTACTTGTTCCTTGTTCTAGTTCCATGGTAGCGGCTCCATCAATGGGTCCTTGGTTGTCGATTAGAAACTTTAAAAAGTTTTTATCTGTTGTATCTTTGGGCAATCCTAGAATGCTAAAAACAGTATCGTTCTTGATACTGCTTTCAAAGAATTTCTTAAGCAATAATAATCTAGAAGGTTTGTTTACCTTACCCACTAAGAAATTAATTTTATTAGGTCTATCCTTAACATCAACTTCGCATACAGGCTGACGGTAAATTACATGCCTAATGGCAGCAGAAATAGCAAACAAATCAATTAATATTATTTGCTCAATATGCTTGTCCATCCATTCATGATAGGCACTTCTGTTAAACACAAAAATCATATCCTTTGTGTCTATGCCAAGTTTTGCTAGTTGTTGTATTTTGTTATTAAAATCATTTTCAGAAAGACCAGTTTCAAATGATCTATCAATTAACATTTTAGTGATAAGAGACTTGTTTAATCTTTGATCAAAAATTTCCTTCTTTACATGAGATGATGAAAAAATATTACTATCGACATATACTAGCGCACCTTCAAAATCGTATGCTTCCCTTATATCGTTTATGACCCTATCCTCGGGCACCACTCCTGATATGAGATTAAAATTCTTTTCTAGTGATTGGTCTTCTGAATAGAACTTGTAGTCCATCATAGGCTGTTGTAATATTCCTCTACCTTGTCCAGCCACATGTCTCTATACTTTGGAAATGTTTCCTCTGTGACTTCAAACTGCTGATACTGTAAATCTCTGGAACACATGAACACAACACCCGTCTTGATGTCCGTACCATACACTTCATTGTGTGCCATTGCATATGCTACCAACTGTAGTTTATAATCCTCTACCCATTCTTCCTTCTTGGGCTTGTTAGTTTGCTTGTGGTCCATGATTGCTGGCTTGCCATTAAACATACCACACAAATCAGTCGTGCCTGAATACAGTCCTGGAAAGTATAAACTCTGTTCCATCGCCCAAACTTCATCAACGTTCTTCAAACCGTTTTCGATAATTACATCTGCCATCTTGTTTGCTTGGACGTGGACCTGATTATTGCCAGGCTGTCTTTCCATGCCGCAAATAAATCTTTCAAGATTGGCATGCATTGCCGTTCCAATACCTGCTGCTTCTGTTGTAATCTGTCTTGCCTTTTCCTCGCCGATCCTTTTCTTCCATTCGTTAAGATGCGTCATGTCCTTGGTGCTGCTTAGGATTGTGGTAACGCTTGGAAGTTTCTCACCGTCAGGAGTAAGATACACACGTTTGCGTGTAACAGAATCGTTTATCTGCTTTAATTCGTTATACTTAAATCGTTCAACGAATGGCGGTGGTGTATTTAATTTTATTGTCATGGTGTGTACTCCTCCTAACCCGACACGTTAAGGGTCAAAGATAATCTTGGGTGTGTAGATTCTAAGACTGCGTGTTGTGTTCCTCTAGGTATCAATATTGTTTCCCCTGGGTTCAATGTAAATTCACTCATACCAACTTTCCATTTTGCAGATCCATAGATTGATTTTGCAATTACATTATAGTCGTGCGAATGAGGGTCAAAACTAGGTCTATGTGCAGTAGTTCCTTTTGAAAAATACAGGTTTGCGTATGTATGGCTACCACGCACTTTAAATAATTTTTTATTAAGTTCTCTTAATTCTTTTGTTAAATCCATTATGTTTACTAGGATTGAAGCAAAACCCAAATTATATAATTCCATAAACTTTTCAAAGTTTAGATGTTTGTCTACATCAAAAATTAAGTTACTGGACATGCCAGCATGATTAATAAATTCAATAGTATCATGCCCCCAGCGATATCTTATTTGTAGTAGTTCAAGCATCTCTGCCTCTGTCAGGCTGATTTTAAAATCGCAAATGATTTTTTCTATTTTTTTAAGTTCTTGGAATTCATCGATCATAATTTACTATACAGTCTTTTTACATATTTGTCAAGTTTGGTTCTTCCAAACTTGCATTGATAAAGGGATTCTCATGAGGTAACACTAATAGATGCCTTTTATCTATTCTTGCGATAAAATTGTGTTCTCCAATGTTTGGAACTTCTACTATTCTTCTTCCTAAAATCCATGCTCCACTAGGACTGCTAGTTGGACCTGTATATTGAGATCCATCTATTGCTGTACTGTTATCAACAGAAATAATTGGAAGCATATGGTACCTTGACATCATTTGTAGCCAAGCAGTATGCCAATCCCAGTAAACTTTATCATGTGTTTTACCTAGACCTCTATCTCCATTCGTTAAATGAATGAATATGTTTGCTTCTCCTTGTGTTGCATGTAAGGTTGGAATGGTAGGAGCATTTATCATAGGCGAACCCCACAAATCGTTACAAATCATTATACCACATTTAATTTCCGGATGTTCAGGCAATGTCATGGTACAAGCCTTTTTTCCTGGAAGTATTCCTAGTTTTTCGTCTAATGGTATGATGTAAGATTTGCTATAGTAATCTACAACTTCTCCTATTGAGTTAATTATTAAACAGGTGTTTTCTAATTGTCCTTGGTTAACTTCATAAATTGATCCTAAGAAGATTGATGTTTTTGTAGATCGTACAGCATCCTTAACAATTTCTAGAGCTTGATCAAAATATTCTAAATTAGTGTTATTATATCCGGTTAATGCACATTCAGGAGTAACTGCATAGTCTACTTGTGGATTATCTAATATGGCTTTCGATATAGTTTTGGCATTTGCCAAAGCATCGTTAGTACAATTCATTTGTATTCCTAAGAAGTCTATATAATCTTTCATCATACTATATGTATAGATATTCTACGGAAGATTATATAAAACTGAACTATTGTTGTGCTAACTGCTGTGGTGCTGCTGATGCTGCTGTAGCATCTACCGCTGCCTGTGAATCTGTTGTTCCGTCTGCGGGAGTTTCGTCATCTGCGGCTCCCGGAACATTTAGTTCTATTCCGTCTGCATTGAAGTTCTTGACTAGATTTTGGATTGCAGGTGAACTATCATACATTGCCTTGAATGTTTCATAGTCTGCCGCGAGTGATGCATCGTTTGATTTTAGAATCTTGTTGAGGCCTGCCCAATTTAATTT
>Ga0208547_1000164_pt1 | contig 34897 bp, 45 predicted proteins | sample DEB08_DNA_5_FD_185501 | JGI IMG/M metagenome (GOLD analysis project Ga0208547, IMG submission 185501) | Aqueous microbial communities from the Delaware River and Bay under freshwater to marine salinity gradient to study organic matter... | ecosystem: Environmental > Aquatic > Marine > Coastal ...
ATATCACCTCAGCTTCTTCGAGTATTTACAACTTATTAAGCTTAAACAATGATCGTAGTAGATGTAATCTAGAATTACGGCCTAATGGAGTGCTACTTAGATTTAGAGCAAGACTAGACAGTTATACACTTGTGATACCATTTTACAAGCTAGTTCTTTACAAGGGGGATTTCGCCCAATACAGTATTTATAGAGATCATCACTTTGTAAAGGTCAAAGCAGATACCAAAGCAATCCAGAAATTCTTTACTAAATTACTCGAAGCAAAAGCCTCAAGTACCCCTGAAGGTCTGTAGTAGTTAAATTAAAGCTTACGAAGTGTAGCGCCAGTGTAAATTTGTCGTGGTCTTCCAATCGGTTCCTTTCTAGATCGCATTTCTTTCCATTGTGCAATCCATCCAGGCAGTCTACCTAAAGCAAACATCACGGTAAACATTTCTACAGGAATACCCATAGCTCGATAAATAATCCCTGAATAGAAATCTACATTCGGATATAGTTTTCGATCTACGAAATACTGATCTTCTAATGCCTCTTTCTCAAGACCTTTAGCAATATCAAGGATAGGATCTGAGACTCCTAAGTCTGCTAATACTTCATCTGCAGCCTTCTTAATAATGCGCGCACGAGGATCAAAGTTCTTGTAAACCCTATGACCAAATCCCATAAGACGGAATGGGTCATTCTTGTCCTTCGCCTTAGCCATATATTTCTTAGTATCTCCGCCATCCTCAGAGATTGCTTGTAACATTTCAAGCACTGCTTGATTTGCGCCACCATGCAAAGGCCCCCAAAGTGCTGAGATACCCGCCGAAATAGATGCGTATAGGCCAGCGTGAGAAGAACCTACAATACGTACCGTTGAAGTTGAACAGTTTTGTTCGTGATCAGCATGAAGAATCAAAAGTTTATTCAAAGCAGCAACAATCACCGGGTTTTGAACATAAGGCTCCCCCGATTTCTTGAACATCATTGAGCATATATTCTCAATATAGTCTAGATTCGAGTCTGAGGCAACATAAGATTGGTTGGTAATCTTGCGCTGCGCATAGGCAACGAGAATAGGAAACTTACCCAAAATGCTAACCACTGCCTTATACATATCCTCGTCAGAATCCACATCAACCGACGATGGATTAAATGCAACAAGAGCACTGGTTACCGAAGAGAGTATCCCCATCGGGTGCGCCGAATTGGGAAAACTGTCTACGATCTGAAGCAATCTTGAATCTACCTCTGAATGCGCTTTTATATCAGCCTCAAATTTGGTCAATTGCTCTGAAGTAGGAAACTCACCAAAAATGAGTAAATAAGCGGTCTGAATAAAGCTAGCATTCTCAGCTAGATCATCTATAGAATATCCGCGATATCTCAACTCCCCTTTTTCACCATTTAAAAAGGTAATTGAACTTTCGCAAGAACCCGTATTCTTGTATCCAGGGTCAAGGGTAACTGCACCCGTTTGTGCCCTAAGCGTCTTGATGTCAATAGCGACTTCATTTTCAGCACCTACAACAAGTGGGAACTCATATCTTTCACCGTTTAGTTCAAGTATTGCTTTATCAGACATATTTTTAAGGATATTGGATGGATGGCAAAGATAAGAATCACAACCGCTTTAAACCAAAAAGCGTCGCTAATAGCGACGCTTTTTTTCTCTTATTTAACACTCTGTGTTAGCGTTTTACTTTAAACGCCTTTTCTTGTGGATAGTACGCAGTGCTACCTAAATCTTCTTCAATGCGCAGAAGCTGATTGTATTTAGCCATACGGTCAGATCTTGAAGCAGAACCTGTTTTGATTTGTCCGGTGTTTAAACCTACCGCCAAATCTGCAATTGTATTATCTTCAGTTTCTCCAGAACGGTGAGACATTACAGAAGTATAACCTGCATTCTTAGCCATATTAACTGCAGCTATGGTTTCAGTAAGTGTGCCAATTTGATTCACTTTAATGAGAATAGAGTTTGCAATACCTTCTTTAATACCGCGTTCTAAACGCTCTACATTGGTAACGAATAAATCATCACCTACTAACTGAACCTTATCTCCTACTTTGTCGGTAAGTGATTTCCATCCGGCCCAGTCATTCTCATCCATACCATCTTCAATACTGATGATCGGATACTTAGCGCATAACTCAGCTAAATACGACGCTTGTTCTTCAGAAGTACGGATAGCACCTTCTGGCCCTTCGAATTTCGTGTAATCGTACTTACCATCAACATAGAACTCTGCAGCCGCACAGTCAAGTGCGATCATAACATCATCACCTAAAGTGTATCCGGCATTTGAAACTGCAATTCCGATGGTTTCTAGTGCATCTTCTGTACCTTCTAAACCAGGAGCAAAACCTCCCTCATCTCCTACAGCAGTAGTAAGATTGCGGTCTTTAAGCACCTTTTTAAGATTGTGGAAAATTTCAGATCCCATTTTCATAGCGTGGGTAAACGACTCTGCCTTAACTGGCATAATCATAAACTCCTGAAACGCGATAGGGGCATCAGAGTGAGAACCTCCGTTAATGATATTCATCATAGGTACAGGTAATGTGTTCGCACTAACCCCACCAACATAACGATATAAAGGCATTTCTAATTCCTCTGCAGCAGCTTTTGCAGCTGCTAAAGAAACTCCCAAAATTGCATTTGCACCTAGTCTTGATTTATTCTTTGTACCATCTAAATCGATCATTGCTTGATCTAGAAGGTTTTGTTCAAATACAGACATACCGATAAGCTCATCAGCGATTTCGCCGTTAACATTATCAATAGCTTTTTGAACTCCTTTACCTACATAATCTGACCCACCGTCACGAAGTTCAACGGCTTCGTGTTCTCCAGTTGAAGCACCAGAAGGAACCGCAGCTCTTCCTAGGATCCCATTTTCAGTAACAACATCAACTTCAACAGTTGGGTTACCTCTTGAATCAAAAATTTGACGTGCAAAAATGTCAACAATAATACTCATAGTCTTATGATTTAGATGATTAAATTGAATGATGTAGAACTAGCCTACATGTTTAAAGATTGGATAAATTGGTCAAAAAGGTATCTAGAATCGTGTGGTCCAGGACTTGCCTCAGGGTGATATTGCACTGAGAATACAGCACTATCTTTTCGTTGAATACCTGCAACGGTTTGATCATTCAGGTGGGTATGTGTGATTTCTAGTTCATCGTTACGGTCAAGCGATTCTTTAGAAACAGCAAAACCATGGTTTTGAGAAGTAATCTCACCTCTACCGGTCAATACGTTTAATACCGGATGGTTGATTCCTCGGTGACCATTATGCATTTTAAAAGTTTGAACACCGTGAGAAAGGGCTAGTACCTGATGACCTAGACAAATACCAAACAAAGGCTTCTTTGAATCCACAATTTCTTTGGTAGTAGTTATCGCCTCATTCAAGGGCTCAGGATCACCAGGACCATTAGAGACAAAGTACCCATCAGGTCCCCACTCACTTAACTCTTCAAAGCTGGTATCATGTGGGAAAACTTTTAAGTAAGCTCCGCGTTCTGATAAACAGCGTAGTATATTACGTTTAACTCCTAAATCAAGTACAGAAACTTTCCATTTAGACTCTGGATCTCCGAAAAAGTAGGGCTCTTTGGTGGAAACCTTTGAAGCCAATTCTAATCCAGCCATACTAGGTACAGATGCTAATTCGATACTTAATTGTTCGATCTCGTCAACTCGTGTAGAGATCACAGCATTTTGCGCTCCATGATCTCTAATGTGAGCAACTAGGGCACGAGTATCTACATCTGAGATAGCAAACGTATTATTCTTACTCAAGAATTCTTCTAAAGAGGCATTAGCACCTGGGCGAGAATAGTTGTAACTAAAATTCTTACACACTAAACCGGCAATTTTAACCGAAGAAGATTCTACTTCATCTTCTACCGTGCCATAATTACCAATATGAGCATTGGTAAGTACCATAATCTGACCAAAATAACTTGGGTCAGTAAAAATCTCCTGGTACCCCGTCATTCCAGTGTTAAAACAAATTTCACCAAAAGCGGTGCCTTCAAGATTAGCAATAGACTTTCCGTAAAAAACAGTTCCATCTTCTAACAACAGGATAGCATCTTTTCTTTGGGTATATTTCATTCTCATTTTTATTTAGTGACAAAAAAACATAAAAAAAGGATACACAACTAAGTGTATCCTTTTCTATTATCTTGAAGTAATTAACAATGAAAGTCTATTTCGTCTCTTCATCTGTTGATTCTTCTGTAGCATCTACTTCTTTAGCATCTGCCTCTGGGGCGGCTTCTTCAGCAACAGGAGCTTCAGCCACTGCAATTTCTTCAACAGCTGGAGTCGTTTCTTTTGTCTCCGCTGCAGATTTAGAACGACGACTTCTTCGCGTTGACTTCGTCTTTTTCTCAGTGGCATTGTACGTTTCATTAAAATCTACTAGTTCGATAAAGGCCATGTCAGCACTATCTCCTAAACGATTTCCAAGTTTAATGATACGTGTATAACCACCTTGGCGATCGGCAACTTTCTCAGAAACCTCAGAGAATAATTGAGCAACAGCCTCTTTACTTCTCAGGTAACTAAAAGCTACTCTGCGATTGTGAGTACTCTTTTCAATGGTTGAATTATTCTCAGCTTTAGCTTTTGTAATAAGAGGCTCAACAAATTGCTTAAGTGCTTTAGCTTTTGCAGTAGTTGTGTTGATGCGTTTATGCTCAATTAGAGAACAAGCCATGTTTGCAAGCATAGACTTGCGGTGTGAAGCAGTGCGCCCTAAGTGATTGATTTTCTTCCCGTGTCTCATATTTAGTCTCTATCTAATTTGTACTTGGCTAGATCCATTCCAAATTCTAACCCCTTACTTTGAACAAGTTCTTCTAGCTCAGTCAACGACTTCTTACCAAAGTTTCTGAATTTCATTAAGTCGTTCTTGTTAAATGAAACAAGATCACCTAATGTATCTACCTCAGCAGCTTTTAAACAATTTAGAGCACGAACAGAAAGGTCCATGTCTATTAATTTAGTTTTAAGAAGCTGACGCATGTGTAAAGATTCTTCATCGTAGGTCTCTGTGCGCTCTAACTCCTCAGCCTCTAGAGTGATTCTCTCATCAGAAAATAACATAAAGTGGTGAATAAGAATTTTAGCAGCCTCAGTAAGTGCATCTTTAGGAGCAATCGAACCGTCCGTTTGGATTTCGAAAACTAATTTCTCAAAGTCTGTTTTTTGCTCTACACGATAATTCTCAATGCTATATTTAACATTCTTAATCGGTGTAAAGATAGAATCGATAGCGACCGTTCCTATAGGAGCATTCGCCTTCTTATTATCATCAGCAGACACATAACCGCGACCCTTCTCAATAGTTAATTGAAGGTTAATATTAACCTTACTGTCTAGGTTGCAAATTACATGGTCTGGATTTAAAACTTGGAAACCAGAAATGAATTTCTGAAAGTCACCAGCAGTGATCTTATCAGTATTAGCGATTGAAATCGCAACAGTTTCGTTTTCAACGTCATCGATTTGACGCTTGAAACGAACTTGCTTTAGATTTAGAATCATTTCTGTTACGTCTTCAACAACTCCAGGAATTACTGAAAACTCATGGTCTACACCTTCAATGCGTATAGAAGTTATTGCAAAGCCCTCTAAAGATGAAAGTAAAACACGACGAAGAGCGTTTCCAACGGTTAAACCGTAACCTGGTTCCAATGGACGAAATTCAAATTTCCCATCGAAATCAGTTGACTCGATCATGATTACTTTATCAGGCTTTTGAAAATTAAGTATTGCCATATCAAAAGGTTATTGAGGGTGAAATTATTTAGAATACAATTCAACGATTAGCTGCTCTTTGATCGCTTCAGGGATCTGAACACGCTCAGGAACATTTACAAATGTCCCCTCAAGCTTCGCTGAATTCCAGTTTAGCCACTCGAAAGACTGATTTGTACTAGCCAAAGAGTCAGTGATTTTCTGAACTGACTTAGATTTCTCACGAACACCAACAACTTGTCCTGGCTTAACCTGGTACGATGGGATGTTTACGATCTCTCCATCAACCGTTACATGACGGTGAGATACTAACTGACGTGCAGCTCTGCGAGAAGGTGCAATACCAAAACGATAAACCACGTTATCTAAACGAGATTCACAAAGTTGAAGAAGTACTTCGCCAGTAACTCCTTTACTTCTGTTCGCTTTAGCGAAAAGGTTACGGAACTGTTTTTCAAGAATACCATAAGTATACTTTGCTTTCTGCTTTTCCATAAGCTGCACGGCATACTCTGATTTCTTACCACGACGACGGTTATTACCGTGTTGTCCTGGAGGATAATTCTTCTTTTCAAAAGATTTGTCATCACCGAAGATGGCTTCACCAAACTTACGAGCGATTTTAGTAGATGGTCCTGTATATCTTGCCATAAAAATAAAATTACGAGGTGGTTATGAATTAAGGCTTATCCTTCGATAACCGTTAACCCTCTATTAATCAATAAAATTAAACTCTTCTTCTTGCTGGTGGTCTACATCCGTTGTGTGGCATTGGAGTAACATCAACAATCTCTGTTACTTCGATACCCGAATTGTGAATCGAACGAATCGCAGATTCACGGCCATTTCCAGGTCCTTTAACGAAAACTTTCACTTTACGAAGACCAGCTTCTTGAGCAACCTTAGCACAATCCTCAGCAGCAACCTGTGCAGCGTAAGGAGTATTCTTCTTAGATCCTCTAAAGCCCATCTTACCTGCAGAAGACCATGAAATTACATCGCCATTCTTGTTGGTAAGTGAAATAATAATGTTGTTGAATGAAGAAACGATATGCGCTTCACCAGTACTCTCAACAATAACTTTACGTTTCTTAACGGTTTTACTAGTTCCTTTTGCCATATTAAGCTATTATTTGGTTGCTTTCTTCTTGTTAGCAACTGTTTTACGCTTCCCTTTACGAGTACGCGAGTTGTTCTTAGTACGTTGTCCGCGCAATGGAAGACCAAGTCTGTGACGGATACCTCGTTGACAACCAATGTCCATAAGACGCTTGATGTTTAGAGACACTTCTGAACGCAATTCACCTTCGATAGTGAACTGAGATACAGCATCACGGATTTTTCCGATTTCATCATCGTTCCAATCAGACACCTTTTTGTCTTCTGAAACTCCAGCTTGTTCTAGGATATCTTTTGCACGACTTCTTCCGATACCGAAAATGTAAGTAAGTGCAATGACACCACGCTTCTGTTTAGGTATATCAACCCCAGCAATTCTTGCCATAACTATCCTTGTCTTTGTTTAAATTTTGGATTCTTCTTGTTGATCACGTATAGTCGACCCTTACGACGCACAATTTTACAATCGGCGCTTCTTTTCTTAATAGATGCCCTAACCTTCATATTAATATCTGTATGTAATTCTTGCTTTAGTTAAATCATATGGGCTCATCTCCAACTTCACCTTATCTCCTGGCAGCAACTTGATATAGTGCATACGCATTTTACCAGAGATGTGAGCCGTAACAACATGGCCATTATCTAGCTCCACGCGAAACATCGCGTTAGATAACGCTTCGATAATACTACCATCTTGCTCAATAGCCGCTTGTTTTGCCATAATTAAGCTACTTTTCGATTTTTACCCGATTTCATTAAACCATCGTAGTGACGATTCAATAAATACGCATTTACTTGTTGAACGGTATCAATAGCAACACCAACCATAATAAGTAGTGAGGTACCACCGTAGAATAATGCCCAACCCGCCTGTACATCCATGAGCTTAACAACAAATGCAGGTAAAACCGCAAGGATCGCCAAGAAAACAGCACCAGGGAAGGTAATTAGAGACATCACCTTATCTAAAAAATCGCCAGTTTCAACTCCAGGTCTTACACCAGGAACAAATCCGCCACTACGCTTAAGATCATCAGCCATCTTAGATGTAGGAATCGTGATAGCGGTGTACAAAAAGGTAAAAACGATAATCAAAAAGGCGAATAGAATGTTGTAAGCTAAGCCAAAAATATCCTGAAAATTAACCTCTAGCCACTGACCCAGTTCAGTATCATTAAAAGATCGACCAATAAGACCAGGGGCAAACATAATTGCCTGAGCAAAAATGATAGGCATCACTCCTGAGGCATTTAACTTTAAAGGAATATATTGACGAGCACCAACTGCTGCCTCAGAACCTGAAGCAGTGCGACGTGCATATTGAACAGGTACTTGTCGAACAGCCATAACCACAAGAATAGATGCTAGAATCACTACGAACCAAAGAATTAGTTCAACTAGTATGAGCATTAATCCTCCGTTATTATTCGCAGTTCTAGAAATAAACTCCTGAACAAACGATTGGGGTAATGTTGCGATAATACCAACCATAATTAGCAATGAAATTCCATTACCAATACCTTTATCAGTAATACGCTCACCAAGCCACATCGCAAATACAGTACCTGTAACAAGGATTACAACCGCAGGAATCATAAAACCAAGACCTTTACCTAAGACAAAAGCACTATCAGGAACACCCAATGCACTCAATCCGTATAAATAAGCAGGAGCTTGAACAATACAGATGGCGATAGTTAACCAACGCGTAATCTGAGTTTTGGTTTTACGACCACTCTCTCCCTCTTTATCTAACTTCTGTAGGTAAGGAATTGCAATACCCATCAACTGTACAACAATAGAAGCAGAGATGTAAGGCATAATTCCCAACGCAAAGATTGATGCATTAGCAAATGCACCTCCCGTAAAGGCATTAAGAATACCTAAAATACCCTGTTCTGTGTTTTGATTTAACTGTACAAGTTGATCGGTATCTATACCAGGTAATACTACCTGTGCTCCGAAACGATAAACCAGAAGTAATCCAAGAGTTACGATAATCTTATTACGCAACTCTTCGATCTTCCAGATATTCGTTAAGGTTTCTATAAACTTATTCATTTAGAAAAATTTAAATCTCCGTAGCTGTACCACCAGCAGCTTCGATTGCTGACTTAGCTGAAGCCGTAAACTTGTGAACTGTTACATTAACTTTAGACGAAACTGCACCATTAGCAAGAATTTTCACTAGATCATTCTTACGAGCGATACCATTAGCAACTAAAACTTCAAAAGTAATATCTGTTTGACCGGTAGCTGCAAGAGCTTCTAATTGATCTAAGCCAATACCGCGGTACTCTTTACGATTGATGTTTTTAAAACCAAATTTTGGAACACGACGTTGAAGTGGCATTTGACCTCCTTCGAAACCAATCTTTTTAGAATATCCAGAACGTGACTTAGCTCCCTTGTGACCACGAGCAGCGGTACCACCTTTACCAGATCCTTCTCCGCGACCAACGCGTTTTCCTTCTCTATGAACTGAGCCTTCTGCAGGCTTTAAACTGTGTAGGTTCATTATCTATACTTTATGATTGTTGAACATTAATTAAATGCTCAACTACTTTAACCATTCCAAGAATATTAGGTGTAGAATCGTGTTCTACAACCTGTCCAATTTTTTTCAAGCCTAAAGCCTCTAACGTACGCTTTTGATTCTGTGGACGTTTGATACTACTTTTTACTTGAGTGATTTTTATTTTTCCCATGACCACAATTATCCGTTAAATACTTTGTCTAAACTAATTCCACGTTGCTTAGCAATAGACTTTGCATCGCGAAGTTGTAATAAAGCATCAAAAGTTGCTTTAACTACGTTGTGAGGGTTAGATGAACCTTGAGACTTTGAAAGTACATCATGCACACCAACAGCTTCTAACACCGCACGCACTGCACCACCAGCAATAACCCCGGTACCTTGTGAAGCAGGTTGAAGATATACTCGAGCACCACCAAACTTACCTTTTTGCTCATGAGGCAAAGTACCATGAGTAAGAGGAATACGTACTAGGTTCTTCTTAGCGTCTTCTACTGCTTTAGAAATGGCAGTTGCCACCTCTTTAGACTTACCTAAACCGTGACCAACAACACCATTTTCATCACCTACAACAACGATTGCAGAGAATCCAAAAGCACGACCACCTTTAGTTACTTTAGTTACACGTTGAACCCCAACAAGACGGTCCTTTAGTTCTAAACCACCTGGTTTAACAATCTCAACATTTTTATAGTTCTGATACATAATAGTGATTAGAATTTAAGTCCGCCTTCTCTAGCTCCTTCAGCTAAAGATTTAACTCTACCGTGATACAAATTTCCTCCTCTATCAAAAGCTACTGCCGAAATACCTTTTGCAAGGGCTTTCTCTGCAAGGCTCTTACCAACAGCGTTTGCTTGATCAATTTTGGTCCCTTCTACTGAAGCTCCTTTATCGCGAGATGATGCTGCTGCAAGAGTAACACCGTTACGATCGTCAATAATTTGAGCGTAGATTTCTTTGTTACTGCGAAAAACAGCTAATCTAGGACGCTCTGGAGTACCAAAAGAAACTTTGCGAATACGCTTTTGGATACGTTGTCTTCTCTCTAGTTTACTTAATCCCATAGTATATTACGGTTATGCAGATTTACCTGCTTTTCTTCTAATTTGTTCACCAACAAACTTGATACCTTTTCCTTTGTAAGGCTCTGGCTTTCTAAAGCCGCGGATCTTAGCCGCTACTTGCCCTACTAGTTGCTTATCAAATGATGTTAGTTTAACGATTGGGTTCTTTCCTTTTTCAGATACGGTCTCTACCTTTACTTCTGGAGCGATATCTAAAATAATGTTGTGCGAAAATCCTACCGCTAGATCTAATTTTTGCCCCTGGTTGCTGGCACGATATCCAACACCTACAAGTTCTAATTCTTTAGTCCAACCTTTAGAGACTCCCTGAATCATATTATTCACAAGAGACCTGTAAAGACCATGCTTTGCACGGTGATCTTTTGAATCTGAAGGACGGCTAACAGAAACACTTCCGTCAACTACCTCAATGGATACAGCATCAAACTCCTGAGTTAACTCACCTAGCTTACCTTTAACCGTAATGGTTTGATCAGCTACAGTCACTGTAACACCATCTGGAATCGAGATTGGGTTATTTCCTATTCTTGACATAATCTATCAGTTATTCAATTTTAATATACGTAGCAAAGAACTTCCCCACCAACGTTTTCCTTACGAGCTTGCTTAGAAGTCATCACACCATGAGAGGTAGAAACTACAGCAATACCTAATCCATTAAGTACACGTGGAAGATCACCCTTACCCGAGTACTTACGAAGACCTGGCTTACTCACTCTTTCAATCTTTCTGATGATCGGTTCTTTAGTAACCGCATCATACTTAAGGGCAATTTTAATTGAACCCTGAGCGCTAGTATCTTCAAATTTGTAACTAAGGATATAACCTTGATCGAAAAGGATCTTAGTAATTTCCTTCTTAACATTTGAAGCAGGTATTTCAACCACTCTGTGTCCAGCACTGCTCGCATTACGAATACGAGTTAAAAAATCTGCAATTGGATCTGTTACCATCTTAAAATTTCTTTAATAAATATCTACCAGCTGGCTTTAGTTACACCTGGGATCAAACCTTGATTAGCCATTTCACGGAAAGTAACTCGTGAAATACCAAAAGTTCTCATGTATCCACGAGGACGACCTGTTAATTTGCAACGATTACGCATTCTTACTGGAGAAGCATTTTTAGGAAGCTTTTGAAGTGCTTCATAATCTCCTGCAGCTTTTAAAGCTTCACGTTTTGCAGCATACTTTGCAACCAGCTTTGCCCTTTTGCGTTCGCGGGCTTTCATAGATTCTTTAGCCATACTAATTCTTTTTAAACGGTAGACCTAATTCAGTTAATAAGGCTTGAGCCTCGTTATCAGTTTCGGCACTTGTCACTAAAGTGATATCCATACCGTTAATTCGATTGATTTTATCGATATTGATTTCTGGGAAAATGATTTGTTCAGTAACCCCTAAATTGTAGTTACCACGACCATCAAAACCAGTAGATTTGATCCCATGAAAATCACGTACACGTGGAAGTGCAACAGTGATCAAACGATCTAAAAATTCGTACATACGCTCTCCACGAAGAGTAACCTTCGCGCCAATAGGCATTCCTTTACGAAGCTTAAATGAAGCAACGTCTTTCTTAGAAATAGTAGCAATTGACTTCTGACCTGAAATAGTCGTAAGTTCTTCAACTGCTTGGTCTACTAACTTTTTGTCAGCGACAGCAGCACCTACACCTCTACTAATAACAATCTTCTCTAGTTTCGGAACCATCATTACATTCTTGTAATTGAATTGTTCACGCAACGCAGAAACGATACGATCAGTATATTCTTGTTTTAATCTTGGAGTATATTCCATGGCTTATAATACTTCGTTTGATTTTTTAGAAACACGAACTTTCTTACCATCACGTACTTCATAACCAACACGTGTCGGTGATCCATCTTTAGGATCAAGAAGGGAAAGATTCGAAATATGAATAGGTGCTTCTTTCTGTACAATACCTCCTTGTGGATTGCTTGAGCTAGGCTTTTGGTGCTTAGAAACTAAGTTTACACCTTTAACAATAGCGCGGATTTTAACCTTATCTAGAGAAACAATCGCTCCTTGAGCACCTTTGTGTTCTCCAGTGGTTACTTGAACCTTATCTCCTACTTTTAATTTTAACTTTTTCATTTCTTCGTAAGATTAAAGCACCTCAGGGGCTAATGAAACAATCTTCATGAATTGACGATCACGTAATTCTCTTGCAACCGGACCGAAAACACGAGTACCTCTCATCTCTCCAGTAGCATTTAAAAGAACACATGCATTATCATCAAAACGGATATACGATCCATCTGGACGTCTAACTTCTTTCTTAGTGCGAACTACAACCGCTTTAGAAATACTTCCTTTCTTAACCGTACCATTAGGAGTAGCTTCTTTAACAGTAACTACAATTTTATCACCTAACGAAGCATAACGACGCTTGGTTCCACCTAAAACACGAATAGTAAGTACTTCTTTAGCACCAGTGTTATCTGCAACTCTTAATCTTGATTCTTGTTGTACCATCCCTAATTACTTAGCTCGTTCAATAATTTCAACCAATCTCCAGCATTTACGCTTACTCAATGGTCGAGTTTCCATGATCTTTACTGTATCGCCTTCATTACAATCGTTCTTCTCATCATGCGCTACATACTTCTTGGTCTTAAGTACGAACTTACCGTACATAGGGTGCTTAACACGTTTCACCTCAGAAACAACAATAGATTTTTCCATTTTGTTACTAGTGACAACACCAATTCTTTCTTTTCTTAAGTTTCTATTTTCCATAAGGCCAGGCCGTTATTGTAATTCTCTTTTAGACAATTCAGTAGAGATTCGTGCAATAGTTCTTCGTGTTGAACGAAGAACTAATGGATTCTCTAACGGAGAAACAGAGTGTCCTAATGATAAATCTGACAACTCCTTTTTCAGTGAAGCAAGCTTAGCTTTCAAATCTTCTACTGATAATTCTATGATTTCCGACTGTTTCATATCAACGATCAATATTATTCTGCAACGAAGTCACGTGCAACAATAAATTTAGTTCTACATGGTAGTTTCTGAGCAGCAAGACGTAAGGCCTCTTCTGCTATCTCTTTAGGAACACCTGCAACTTCAAACAGTACACGTCCCGGTTTTACTACTGCTACCCAATACTCAGGAGCACCTTTTCCTTTACCCATACGTACCTCGAGAGGTTTCTTGGTAATAGGCTTGTCTGGGAAAATTTTAATCCAAAGCTGACCTTGACGCTTCATGTAACGAGTCGCTGCAATACGAGCTGCCTCAATCTGACGTGAAGTAATGAACTTTGAGTCTAACGATTTAATACCAAACATTCCATTCGAAAGCTGATGGCCACGTTGTGAAATTCCTTTCATGCGGCCCTTTTGGGCTTTGCGAAATTTGGTTCTTTTTGGCTGTAACATAATCCTTCTTCTACTTTATATTACTTTCTACGACGACGCTTTGCAGCACCATCTTGTTTTGATTTACCACTTCCTGAGTTAGTTGAAAGACCAACCAATGGAGATAACTCTCTCTTTCCATAAACCTCACCTTTCATGATCCAAACCTTAATACCAAGACGACCATAAGTGGTGTGAGCTTCTTCAAGAGCGTAATCTACATCTGCACGGAAAGTAGATAGAGGAATACGACCCTCCTTATATGATTCTGAACGAGCCATTTCAGCACCATTCAAACGACCCGAAATCATTACCTTAATTCCTTCAGCATTCATACGAATAGCAGAGGCAATAGCCATTTTTATAGCTCTACGATAAGAAATACGATTTTCAATTTGACGTGCAATAGAAGCTGCAACTAGATTAGCATCTAGTTCAGGACGTTTGATCTCATGAATATTGATCTGCACATCCTTACCTGTGATCTTCTTAAGCTCTTCTTTTAATTTATCCACTTCTTGTCCTCCTTTACCAATAATGATACCAGGGCGAGCAGTTGTGATAGTTATTGTAACTAGTTTTAGGGTTCTCTCAATGATAACACGTGAAACGCTAGCCTTAGACAAGCGAGCCATTACGTACTTGCGGATTTTATCATCCTCTGCAAGTTTATCCCCGTAATCGTTACCACCGTACCAGTTTGATTCCCAGCCACGGATAATACCTAAGCGATTTCCTATTGGATTAGTTTTCTGTCCCATATTAGTTGCTAGCTGCGTTATTATTAGAACCTAATACTAAGGTTACATGATTTGATCTTTTGCGGATACGGTGAGCACGGCCTTGTGGCGCAGTCTGTAAACGCTTTAACATCGTTCCACCGTCTACACGGATTTCTTTAACGATTAAGGAAGCATCTTCTAAAGAAGCATCCTGGTTCTTAGCTTCCCAGTTTGCAATTGCAGATAAAAGAAGCTTTTCTAGTGGCTTAGAAGCCGCCTTCGTGCTAAACTTTAAAGTAGCTAGAGCCAATTCGATTTCTTTACCACGAATTAAGTCGGCAACAAGGCGCATCTTTCTAGGTGAGGTTGGAAAATCATTCAGACGGGCAAAAGCAACTTGCTTGCGCTCCTCTTTAATCCTCTCAGCCATTTGTTTTTTACGAACTCCCATAGCTTAATTACTTTTTACCTTTGTTTTTAGCACCTGCGTGACCTCTGAACGAACGGGTTGGTGAAAACTCACCTAGTTTATGACCCACCATGTTCTCAGTAACGTAAACAGGAACAAATTGCTTTCCATTGTGAACCGCAATAGTTTGACCTACCATATCCGGTGAAATCATTGAAGCTCTAGACCAAGTTTTGATAACTGTAGTCTTTCCTGATTCAACATTAGCTTGAACTTTCTTTTCAAGACTATGATGAATAAAAGGACCTTTTTTAAGTGAACGTGCCATCTATCTTATTTCTTTCTTCGTTCTACAATATATCTGTTGCTATCCTTAGTCTTAGAACGAGTTCTATAACCTTTAGCAGGAATACCATTCTTAGATCTTGGGTGACCTCCTGAAGCACGACCTTCACCACCACCCATTGGGTGATCGACAGGGTTCATAACTACAGGTCTTGTGCGTGGACGACGACCTAACCAACGACTTCTACCAGCCTTACCTGATACGATTAACTGATGATCCGAGTTAGAAATAGCTCCAATGGTAGCCATACATTCTCCAAGAATCAAACGAGTCTCACCTGAAGGCAATTTGATCGTTACAAACTTACCGTCCTTCGCCATTAATTGAGCGAAAGAACCAGCGCTTCGAGCCATAACAGCACCCTGACCAGGACGAAGCTCAATGCAAGAAATAATCGTACCTAGAGGGATATCCTTTAGTTTAAGAGCATTTCCAACATCTGGATTAGCTCCTTCACCTGCCTGGACTGAGGATCCAACTTCTAGTCCATTTTGAGCAATAACATAACGCTTTTCACCATCAGCATATTGCACTAAAGCGATAAAAGCAGTTCTGTTCGGATCGTACTCGATAGAAAGTACTTCAGCAGCACCCTCTTTCGTTCTTTTGAAATCAATAATACGGTAACGACGCTTGTGACCACCACCTCTATGTGAAGCGGTCATCTTACCGTCTGAATTACGTCCACCCGATTTTTTTAGGGGAGCTAGAAGGCTTTTCTCCGGCTTAGACGCGGTAATCGCATCAAAACCATTGACAACCTTAAAACGTTGTCCCGGTGTAATCGGTTTTAATTTTCTAACAGCCATTTCAGTAGATTATAGATTACTGTAAATATCAATTACTTCACCTTCAGCCACCTGAACAATAGCCTTCTTTAGAAGGTTCGTCTTACCGTGCTGAATTCCAGTTTTCGTATAACGAGTTTTACGCTCTGCAGCATAAATTTGAGTTCTAACCTTATCTACGGTAACACCGTAAGTAGACTCAACCGCTTCCTTAATCTGAATTTTATTTGCTTTAGGATCTACATAGAAACCATAACGATTGAAAAGCTCGCCTTCAGCGCTTAACTTTTCGGTAATAATGGGCTTAATAAGAATACTCATACCTCAATTATTTGTTTAAATTGGTTTCAATAGCCTCGATTGCGCTCTCAGAAAGAACAACATTTGCAGCATTTACAATGCTATAAGTGTTTAATTCTGAACTAGTTACGACTTTAGACTGCTCTAAATTACGAGACGACAAATATACGTTTTTGTTAGCGTCAGCCAAGACAAAAAGCGACTTTTTAGCCTGAATACCAAGTGATTCCAAAACTGAGATGAAATCTTTCGTCTTTGGCGCATCAAATGCAAGGTCTTCAATAACCATTAAAGCATTCTCTTTTGCCTTCAGACTTAACGCTGATCTACGAGCAATACGCTTAACGTTTTTATTCAATTTTTGGTCATAACCGTGAGGTCTTGGTCCAAAAATTCTACCACCACCTCTAAATACAGGTGATTTAATAGAACCAGCACGTGCAGTACCCGTTCCTTTTTGCTTTTTAAGTTTTCTGGTACTACCAGCAATCTCTCCACGCTCTTTAGCCTTGTGATTACCCTGGCGCTGATGCGCTAAGTATTGCTTCACATCTAAATAAATAGCATGCTCATTTGGTTCAAAACCAAAAATATCGTTCGAAAGCTCTACGCTACGACCGGTTTCTTTTCCGTTACGATCTAATACTGCTACTTTCATTACTTCTCGATTGTTACGTATGCATTTTTATGACCAGGCACACAACCTTTAACAACAAGCACATTCTTCTCAGGAAGAACTTTAACTACTCGTAGGTTCTGAACCGTTACTTGATCACCACCCATTCTTCCAGCCATACGCATTCCTTTGAATACTCTTGCAGGATAAGAAGCGGCACCAATAGAACCAGGAGCACGTAAACGGTTGTGCTGACCGTGTGTAGACTGACCTACACCGGCAAAACCATGACGTTTAACAACCCCTTGGTAACCTTTACCTTTAGAAGTACCGATAACATCGACAAACTCTCCTTCTTGGAAAAGCGTTACATCGATGGTATCACCGATACCATATTTACCATTTTCAAAATATCGGAATTCGATGAGCTTTTTCTTAGGAGAAGCACCCGCTTTTTTGGCATGACCAATTTCAGCCTTTGAAGCACGTTTTTCTGCCTTGTCATCGAAACCGAGTTGAAGTGCATCATACCCGTCAACCTCTTCGGTTCTGACTTGGGTAACCACGCATGGCCCAGCCTGAATAACGGTACAAGGAATATTCTTCCCGTTTTCGTCAAAAATGCTAGTCATGCCGATCTTTTTTCCAATTAACCCAGACATACTATTTATTTAATTATTAATTCTTCTTTTAAAAAATTTGGGTCAAGAAAAACCCTGACCCAGAACTTTTCTATTACCGTTTTTCTCAAACCCTCGTTTGAGACATGTCACGAGCACTAAGGCTCGATTATAATTACACCTTAATCTCTACCTCAACTCCACTAGGTAATTCTAACTTCATAAGCGCATCAATCGTTTTTGATGATGAACTGTAGATGTCTAAAAGTCTCTTATAGGAGCTTAACTGAAACTGCTCACGAGACTTTTTGTTCACGTGAGGAGAACGTAGTACAGTAAAGATTTTCTTATTAGTTGGCAGTGGAATTGGACCAGTAACAATAGCACCAGTAGTTTTCACTGTCTTAACAATCTTATCGGCAGATTTATCTACCAAATTATGATCGTATGATTTTAGTTTAATTCTAATTTTTTGGCTCATAGCTTTGATAGATTAATTATCTCCTTTAGTTGCCTTAATAACTTCTTCTGAAATATTCGAAGGTGTCTCAGCGTAATGGGAGAACTCCATAGTAGATGTAGCTCTACCCGAAGAAAGGGTACGTAAAGAAGTTACATATCCAAACATTTCTGAAAGTGGTACAGAAGCCCTAACTACTTTGGAACCAGCTCTATCGTCCATAGAGTTTACTTGACCGCGACGACGGTTAAGATCCCCAACGATGTCACCCATGTTCTCTTCAGGAGTTAATACCTCAAGTTTCATAATAGGCTCAAGAATAACTGCCTTAGCAGCACGAGCAGACTCCTTATAACCAAGCTTAGCAGCTAGTTCAAAAGAGAGTGCATCAGAATCCACTGGGTGGAATGAACCATCCTTAAGAGTAACTTTCATACTATCCATCTCGAAACCAGCTAAAGGACCATTCTTCATAGCCTCTTTGAAACCCTTTTCAACTGAAGGAATATATTCTTTAGGTACATTACCACCTTTAACCTCGTTAACAAATTCAAGGCCAGTTTTACCTTCTTCAACAGGCTCAATAGTAAATACGATATCCGCAAATTTACCACGACCACCTGTTTGCTTCTTGTAAACCTCACGGTGATCTGCCTTCTGAGTAAGAGCTTCTTTATACTCTACTTGTGGTTGACCTTGGTTCACTTCAACCTTGAACTCGCGACGTAAACGGTCAACGATAATATCTAAGTGAAGCTCACCCATACCAGAAATAATAGTCTGGCCTGAAGCCTCGTCTGTTTTAACCTGGAAAGTAGGATCTTCTTCGGCTAGTTTAGCTAAAGCCATACCTAATTTATCCACATCCGCTTTAGTCTTAGGCTCAACAGCGATACCGATTACCGGATCAGGGAAAACCATACTTTCTAAAACGATTGGATGCTTTTCATCCGATAACGTATCACCAGTTTTGATATCCTTAAAACCTACAGCAGCCCCAATATCACCAGCAGAAATCGATTCAATCGCATTTTGCTTATTCGAGTGCATTTGGTAAATACGAGAGATACGTTCCTTGTTACCTGAACGGTTATTTAAAACGTATGAGCCAGCATTTAGAGTACCAGAATAGGCTCTAAAGAAAGCTAAACGACCTACGAAAGGATCTGTTGCAATCTTAAAGGCTAATGCTGCAAACGGCTCTTTTGGATTTGGCTTACGAGCCACTTCTTGATCAGTATCAGGATTAGTACCAATAATAGCCTCCTTATCTAGAGGAGAAGGTAGATATCGACAAACCGCATCAAGAAGGAACTGAACCCCTTTATTCTTGAATGAAGAACCACATACCATCGGGATAATACTCATATCCATTACAGCAGCTCGAAGCGCAGCATGAACCTCATCCTCGGTAATAGAATCTTCATCTTCGAAGAACTTTTCCATTAATGATTCGTCATACTCAGCAACGGCCTCGATAAGCTCTGCACGACATTGACGAACCTCGTCTTCCATATCTGCAGGAATATCGATAACATCGAAAGTAGACCCAAAATTATCATCGTGCCATACAATCGCACGGTTTTTAACAAGATCAACGATTCCTTTAAAGTCTGCTTCATCACCGATAGGTAATACAATCGGCACGGCATTAGACTTTAACATCTCACGAACCTGTGTACAAACCGCTAAGAAGTTAGCACCCTGACGGTCCATCTTGTTAACAAACCCCATACGAGGGACTTTATAGTTATCTGCTAGTCTCCAGTTTGTCTCTGATTGAGGTTCTACACCATCAACCGCGCTAAACAAGAATACAAGACCATCTAATACACGAAGCGAACGGTTCACCTCAACAGTAAAATCAACGTGTCCGGGAGTATCGATTATATTAAAGTGATAGCCTTTAGATTCATCGGTAAGTTGACCATTCTCTGTTGGGAAATTCCAAGTACAAGTAGTAGCCGCAGAAGTAATAGTAATACCTCTCTCCTGCTCTTGCTCCATCCAGTCCATGGTAGCAGCACCATCGTGAACTTCACCAATCTTATGACTTACTCCTGTGTAAAATAATATGCGTTCAGTGGTAGTTGTTTTACCTGCATCAATGTGAGCAGCAATACCAATGTTTCTAGTGAATTTTAAATCTCTTGCCATGTCTGATGATTAGAATCTAAAGTGTGAGAACGCTTTGTTAGCCTCAGCCATTTTATGAGTATCCATCCGTTTCTTAACTGCAGCACCTTCTTCTTTGGCAGCAGCAAGAATTTCAGAAGCTAGTTTTTGAGCCATTGACTTCTCATTACGCTTTCTTGCATAACTAATCAACCACTTCATAGCAGTAGAAATTTTGCGATCAGGACGAATAGGCATAGGAATCTGAAAAGTAGCTCCACCAACACGACGACTACGTACTTCTACGTGAGGCATCACATTAGATAAGGCATCTTTCCAAAGCTCTAGTGCTGATTTTTCTTCGTCAGTCTTTTTCTGATCTACAATATCGATTGCATCGTAAAAAATGCGGAAGGCAACAGATTTCTTACCATCCCACATCATCATATTTACGAAACGTGTAACTAATTGATCTCCAAATTTAGGATCTGGAAGGATCGGACGTTTTTTTGCTTGTCTTTTTCTCATCGTACTTGCGTCTTTTCAGAACTACTTTTTAGGACGCTTTGCGCCGTATTTTGAACGTCGTTGTGTACGACCCTGTACACCAGCGGTGTCAAGGGCTCCTCTAACAATGTGATAACGAACTCCAGGTAAGTCCTTAACACGTCCACCTCGTACCAATACTATCGAGTGCTCTTGGAGATTGTGCCCCTCTCCTGGAATGTACGCGTTAACCTCTTTTCCGTTGGTTAATCTTACCCTAGCTACCTTTCTCATTGCTGAGTTAGGTTTCTTTGGCGTGGTAGTGTACACACGTGTACACACACCTCTACGTTGGGGACAAGAATCCAAAGCAGCCGATTTGCTCTTCTTGGCAATCGAGTGTCTACCTTTTCTTACTAATTGTGAAATTGTTGGCATTCTTCTAGTTTTCTCCTAATTTTTAGGGCTGCAAATGTATTGATTAATTATTGAAAATCAAATCGAAGAAAAAGATTTTTGAAATTAAATGGTTTAGGCTCCATCTAGGATCTAAAACCTAGCGCCCTATTTACACCTCTTCTACCTATATAATATCCCGACAGTCATCGTATAGGCATCCCAACAAAACGGTATCAATTCAGGAAAAGAACTGTATACGGTATAATGAATTAATGTCTGCCGAATTTCATTGTATTCTAAAGGGTTATAAAATTATTTAAACAAAAAAAGCGTGTTAAAGAATTGAAGTCTAATTAAAAAATGAAAAAAATCTGTACATATTATGTATCATTTTTTGGAATGTTAACATAATTTTTAGATTTTAGCAACTCGCTAATTCAAATAACTTCAAAATGAAAACAAAACTTAATGGAATCTTAACGCTTCTTTTAGCGTTAGTTGTGCAAGTTTCCTTTGCACAGTCAAAGACGGTTTCAGGTACGGTTACTGATTCAGACGGGTTACCTCTTCCTGGGGTAAATATCGTTGTGGATGGGACTACTAACGGTACTCAAACAGACTTTGATGGAAATTATTCGATTTCCGCATCCAATGGTCAGGTGTTAGTATTCAGTTACATCGGACAGAAAGAAGCGCGTATTACTGTTGGTGCTGCCGACACGTACAACGTGCAAATGGAAGAGGATGCACAAGCATTAGAAGAGGTAGTTGTTACCGCTCAGGGTATCAAGCGTGAGAAACAAGCGCTTGGATACGCTGTATCTTCAGTAGGTGAAGAGCAACTTGAGCAAAGAACTGAAGGTGACGTTGGACGTATCCTTAGAGGTAAAGCTTCTGGGGTAAACATTACTTCTCAAAGTGGTGTTTCAGGTTCAGGTACGAATATTGTTATTCGTGGTTACCAATCATTCAGCCAAAACAACCAACCTTTATTTATTGTAGATGGTGTGCCTTTCGCATCTGATACAAATGCTGCTGGTAACTTCGTGAATGGTAACAACGGATCAAGCCGTTTCTTAGATCTTGACCCTAACTCAATTTCTGATGTTCAGGTTCTTAAAGGTCTTTCAGCTGCAACACTTTATGGTGAGGCTGGTAAGAACGGGGTGATTCTTATTACTACCAAAGCCGGAGCTGCTGGTGCAACTCGTAAGAAGAATGAAATCACTGTTACGCAGTCGTACTTCATGAATGAAATCGCATCGATGCCAGATTTCCAAGATCAGTATGGTAACGGATTTGATCAGAAGTTTGGATGGTTCTTCTCAAACTGGGGTCCTTCTTTCAGAAAAGAAGGTTCTACAGGTTGGGGTAACGCCTCAAACTTCCCTTCTGCTTACGGTTTAAATACTGATGATGGTACAATCCTTCACCCATATTCTACTGCGTCTTCAGCTACTGGAATCCCAGCAGCTTTCCCAGAATTTAACGGAGCTCGTTATGCATGGAAACCTTATGATAACCTAGAGAACTTCTTCCAAACAGGAACGGTTGCTAATACATCAATTCAAGCAGGGGGCTCATCAGCTGATGGTAAGCAGTCATTTAATGTTTCTTTTGGTCACTTAGAAGATGAAGGGTTTACACCAGGTAATAAACTCTTAAGAAACAATATGTCGGTGGGTGGACGTGCTCAGCTAACGAATAACTTTACAGTTAGTGGTACGATGAACTATTCAAGAACTCGTTTCAAGTCTCCACCAGTAGCGGCTTCAACTGGTAACGGGTCATTCGGTGCAGGATCTTCAGTTTTCGGTCACGTATTCTTTACTCCACGTTCGGTTGACTTGAATGGTCTTCCTTTCCAAAACCCAATTACAGGTGGGTCGGTTTACTATCGTCAGAACAACAGTATACAGCACCCTTTATGGACTGTAGCTAATGCTGGTAATATTCAGGACACTAACCGTACATTCGGTTCGTTAAATATGTCTTATGACATCAACGATAATCTTAACTTCCTTTACCGTGTTGGTTATGATTTCTACAACGAAAGAAACGTGAATTTCCAAAATAAAGGTGGGGTTGACTTACCTGCTCGTACACTTTCTGGTATATACGAAACGTGGGACAACAACAATACCATCTGGGATCACTCGTTAATTCTAAACGGTGACTATGATCTAACTGAAGAGTTAGATATGACATTCAATATTGGTGCAACTTCACGTTATAATCATTACGATCGTCAAGGTGTTGCTTCTTCAGGTCAAAATGTATTTGGTGTTTTACGCCACTTCAACTTCGACCTTCAAGATGAAATTCAGTTCACTACATTTAAAAATGTACTCGGAGCATACGCTCAAGCTGACTTCGGTTACAAGAAATTTCTTTACCTAACGGTGAATGGACGTAATGACTGGGTTTCTAATCAATCAGTTGAAAATCGTTCTCTTTTCTATAAAGGAGCATCTTTCTCTTTCATCCCAACTACTGCGTTTGCGGATCTCAAGAGCAACTGGTTAAATAACCTTAAAGTTCGTGGAGGTTACGGAGAATCAGCAGGTTTTGCTAGCGGATTCCCAACATCTGTAAACCTTTCAATCAACACTCAAGCTTTCATCAACGGTGATGGGGCAACAGTTGTTACAAACTCTGTATCAAACACTGTGGCTAACCCAGGAATATTGCCTGAGCTTTATCGTGAGTTTGAAGGTGGTATTGAAGCACTTCTTTTCGACAGAAGATTATCACTTGATGTTTCTGTGTATAAGAGAATTACAGAGAACCTAATTGTAAATAAACCACTTGACCCATCAACAGGTGGTACAATTATTCAAACTAACGTTGGAGAGATTCAAGGGGATGGTATCGAAATTGATGCAAACCTTAACGTAATCCGTAATGAAGGAAATGGTTTAAGCTGGGATATCAACGCTAATTTCAATAAGAACCAGTCTACAGTTACTGATCTTGGTGCAGACACTGATATCATAGTATATGCAGGGTTTACTAACCTTGGTAACGCTGCAATTAAAGGTGAACAGTTAGGTTCTATAGTAGGTTCACGTGTTGCACGTGATGAAAACGGTGCGTTTAAAGTAAATGCATCAGGATACTATATTTCTGAAGAAAATGACGAAAATGATCGTCTGCCAATCATCGGTAACCCAACTCCTGATTTCATCTTAAACGTTGGAAACACTCTAAGATATAAGGGACTAAACTTTAATTTCTTATTCAACCACCAACAAGGAGGTGATATCCACACTGCAACTGTTTCTACACTTCTTGGCCGTGGTTTAGTTGAAGATACGGTTGATCGTGAAAGAACTTATGTTCTGCCTGGCGTAGGTCCTGACGGATCTGCTAATCGAGTTCAAATTAATAACTCAGATTACTTTTTCTCAAACGTATTATTCGGGCCAGAAGAATTAAATGTTTATGACGCTACTAATCTTAGACTTCAAGAAGTATCTTTAGGTTACACGCTTCCACAAAGCATTCTAGAGAATACTCCATTCGGTTCATTAAGTTTTACTTTTTCAGGGTTTAACCTATGGTATAAAGCGTTTAATGTTCCACCGAGTACTAATTTTGACCCTAACGTAGCTGGTCTAGGTATCGGTAACGGTCAAGGGTTTGATTACTTAAACGGACCATCTTCAAGACGTTACGGATTTAGTATCAAGGCTTCTTTCTAACAATAACATTTAGATACAATTATTATGAAAAATTATTTTAAAGTATTAGGTGTCGTTGCGATTGCGGGAGCTCTAAGTTTCCAATCGTGTGAGACAACTGAGCTTGATCTTAGAATTAACCCAAATGCGTTATCTGCAGATCAGGCAAGTCCGGATTTCCTATTAAACCAAATCCAATTAAGTTTTGGAAGTGGTGTCAATGCTATGGGAAACTACGGGGCGGAATTAACACGTATCGAATACATGTTCGGTAAGAACTATGTAAACGTATACCAACCATCTTCCTTCTCAGGGGTATGGTCTTCTAAATATGCAGGAATCCTTGAGGATATTAAGGCAATGGATGTTCTTGCTACTGCGAACGGATTAACCTACCACTCAGGAATTGGTAAATTCATCAAAGCATTCGTTTTGGTAACCTTGGTAGATTATTTTGGTGATGTACCTTATTCACAAGCCAATTTAGGTGGTGAAAACTTCAACCCGGGCGTTGACAGCGGTGCGGATATTTATGCAGCTGCTCATGCTCTGCTTGATTCAGCTATAGCTGATTTCAATGCAGGTGGTCCAGCTCCTCAGAATGATTTCTTTTATGATGGAGATGCCTCTGCTTGGGTTAAGGCGGCAAATACGCTTAAACTGAAGATGTATGCAACTACTCGTGTACATGACGGTGGTATCGATTCAGGTTTTGGATCAATTATTGCTAGTGGAAATTACATTTCATCTGTAGAAGATGATATGCAATTTACTTATGGAACTAATGAAGTTCAACCTGATACTCGTCATCCTTCTTATAGTTCAGATTATACCGTAAATGGTGGAGGTAACTATAGATCAATAGCATTTATGAATTATTTGCAAGAAACTAATGATCCTAGAAGAAGATATTACTTCTACCGACAGAATGCAGTAACTCCTGGACAAGATGGTTCTGAACCAGCACTTGAAACCCTTCAATGTTCGTTACAAACCCCACCGGCTCACTACCAAGGATTCCCTTTCTGTGGCCTACCAAATGGTTATTGGGGTAGAGACCATGGTAATGACGAAGGTATTCCACCAGATGGTTTCTTACGTACATTAGTGGGTGTATACCCAGCAGGGGGTGCATTCGATGATTCTAGATTCGAGGCACTTGGACAAGGAGCTGGAGCTGGAGGTAATGGTATTGTTCCAATATTATTAAGCTCAAGTGTTCATTTTTGGGCAGCAGAAGTATCCCTGTCTAATGGAGATCTAGATGGTGCAAAAACTCACTTATTGGCAGGATTATCTGATTCGGTTGAAAAGGTTACTGCCTTTGGGGCACTCGATACAACAGCAGATTTATCAACAGCTCCAACAGCAGACGACATTAGTCTACACGCCAACCAGACTGCATCCTCTTTTGGTGATGACCCATGGAATGTTCTTGGCCACCAATTCTTCGTTTCTTTATACGGAAATGGCTCTGATGCATATAATTTTTACCGAAGAACAGGTTATCCTAACAACCTACAACCAAATTTGGAACCAAATCCAGGAGCATTTGTTAGATCTATGTGGTATCCTGCGAATTTTGTTAATACAAATTCTTCCGTATCACAAAAATCTGACGTCAGTCAAACAGTATTTTGGGATAATGGATCAACATCACTCTATTAAAATATTGAACAATGAAAAATATATTTAAATACATTCTTATCTCAATATTTACGATTTCTATCGTAGGATGTGAGACTGAAGAAAAGGTAATTGACTTCGTAAATGAAAACACCGAAGCAGGTGCTATTCTAAGACAAGTATCAGTTACAGGTTTATTAGACCTGTTCGATACTAACTCTGGAATTAATATGGTCTTTGAGTATCAGGATAACAACGGATCACTTGTCTCTAATATTCAAAGTGTAGATGCTAAACTTTCCTTTAAGGATAATGATGGTACAGGACAGTCTGTTTCTGGAATACCTTTTGGATCGGTAAGTAATTGGTCAGCTGACGGTACTCCCTATGGTCTACCTAGAGCTACATTTAATTACACTCTATCCCAAGCTCTTTCTACTGTTGGTATAACAATTGATGACGTTGCTGCTGGAGACCAATTTATTATTGATTTTACGGTTAATACAACTGATGGCAATACTTGGACAAATGCTACAGCTAATGGAAACGTTGCGGCAGTAGGTGGATGGTATTCATCCCCTTACAGGGTCACATCTAATGCTGTATGTAAACTCCAGGACGGTTTCCTAGTTGGAGAATATGCGGTTGAAATCATTTCAGGTGAGAGCTCCTATTTAGGACCTGGATACAACGGTTTGGGAGAATTGGCAACAATCACTGCAACATCAAATACTGGTAGAAATATTAGTATAGGGTATTTAGAAATCTATGGATTCGGTCCATACGATTTTAAAGTAGATCTAGTTTGTGGGGAGGTAGTCGTAAGTGGAGAGCAATTAATTGGTCTAGGTTGTAGTACTAACCTAGGGATTGCTCCACCAGATGGACCAAATGGAACATTTGATTTTACTGATGATGGTTCATTCACCCTTGCAATCACAGATAATCCTATTGAAGATTGTGGAGTTTCTGCAACTCAATCAGTTTACAAGTTTACCAAGGTTCAATAAGAACTTTACGCAATGGTTATTAAAGCCGCTCTTTTGAGCGGCTTTTTTTATATCCATAAATGAAAGGAGTTATCTTTGCCCCTATGAAAAAATATATCTACTTCATTTTAGCATCCACCCTACCTCTATCAATTAGCGCACAAATTAATCTAGAGAGTTTTAGTGGTTCAGCAACAGAAGGAGCAGTATTCGCTCAAATGAGAAAGACCCGTTCTTACGGTAATGATTTACCAACTGTAGGTTCACCCTACGTAAACGAAAACTTTAACGAAGGAGAAGTTTTTTACAATGACAAATCATTAGGCATCTACCTATATCGTCATAATGCATTCAATGACGAAATTGAGATCGTTAAGCCTGGAGATGAATCGGTAAAGTATGTAAAAGACGACAAGGGAAACTTCGTACCTGCCGATGGAGAGAGTAGCTCTCTTGCTACCATCAAAGAAATCGTATTGAAAGATCGAGAAACCGGTCGTTCACTTTCACTAACAACGATCACTAATGAAGACGGCACATTGAGAAATGCCTATCTATACGAATTAGCTACAGGAAAAAATTATACCCTATACTATCAGAACAGAGTGGGTTTTAAAGAAGGTGTCAGAGCAGTAAACTCAATGGTTCGAACAACCCCAAATCGCTTTACTCATTTTCAAGACTTTTACATCCGTAAAAATGGCGAAGAAGTCGCTTATTTTTTTAGTGGCAAAAAAAAGGATTTTCAATCTGTACTTAAAGAGGAAGATTTAGATCTAGCTACAGAAATTATAAGTAGTAATCGTTTAAAAACCAAGACTGAAGAAGATCTTATTATCTTAATAGAGGAATTAAACCGAAACTAGATGAAACTTAAGATCTCTTTTTTACTGCTAAGCCTATCCTTCAGCGCGTCGAGCCAAACGGTTCTGCAAGAAGCACCCAAAGGCGATGATATTCTGGGATTTGCCAATTTCATGGCAAAAAGAAATCCCTTGACCGATATCATGTTTGCCGAGGTCAGGACGAGAAATATCGTCTTCGATCCTACTACTGTTGGCAGTCCCTATTTCAATGATGAATTTCAGCCTTGTGAGCTTTACTACAAGGAGGAATTTGCCGAGAAATTGTACTACCGTTATAACATGCATAATGACGAAGTTGAACTTAAAGAATCTCCTTTAAGCGAAACAGTCTTTGCCCTCAATCTTGATCGAAACATTACGCTTAAAGCAGAAGATCTCATCCTTACTCTTGAAACATTAAATACCCCCAAACAAGCAGTGCGAAATGGATACGTTAATGTGCTTTACAGCGGAAAGAATTTCAAGGTATACGAACGCGCTAAGACAAAGTTCAAAGAAGGTGTTAAAGCCGTGAATTCTATGGTAAGAAGTACGCCTGATAAATTCAATCAATTTATCGAGTACTACTATCAAATTAACGATGAAAGACTGCTTCAATATTTACCCAATAAGCGAAGAAAAATTGTGGAATCGTTACCACAGGATTATCAAATAAAAGCGACTGATCTACTAAAAGAAAATCGCTACACATTAAAATCACAAGAAGGTCTGATTCAGTTCATTTCTGACCTCGACAAATAATGACCAACAACTCCCAATATATTTATGGTATCCGAGCGATTCAGGAAGCCATAGAATCAGGCACTGATTTTCATAAAATCTTTCTTCAAAAAGGTGTAACAAGTCCTCTGTTTAAAGCACTCGAAGGACAAATACACGATCGCAAGATTCCTCACTCCTATGTGCCAGCTGAGCGGCTTCAACGTATAACCACTCAGAATCATCAAGGGGCTATTGCAGAGATTTCGGAGGTTAGTTATGCAGATTTCGAAGAAACTGTAGAACGCATTTTTCAAGCGAAGGAACACCCCATGTTTCTGCTACTTGATGGTCTAACCGATGTGAGAAATTTTGGTGCGATCTTAAGAACTGCGAGTTGTACTGAAGTTGATGCCGTAATCGTTCCTAAACAGGGGATGGCTCCGCTAAACAAAGATGCCATCAAAACCTCTGCCGGTGCGGCCTTTACCTTACCCGTAGCGAGAGTAGACCATCTTAAAGACGCGGTTTATTACTTGAAATCATCAGGGGTTCAAATTGTGTCTGCAACAGAAAAAGCAGATGGTCATATCTATGATGTAGATTTTAAAAAGGCATCAGCAATTATAATGGGATCCGAGGATATAGGTATACATCCCTCCCTACTGAAGCTCAGCGATAGTCAGGCTAAACTCCCTATGAGTGGTAACATCGCTTCACTGAATGTTTCTGTGGCTTGTGGGGTATTTCTTTACGAAGCCGTAAGACAGCGTTTAGATTAGGTTACCATTCAATTTCGGGATTCGTTGTCACCTTAGCTCCTGATCCGTCGGTTAATTCCATGGTCCACTTACCTTCAGCATTCTTAAAAAGAATACCTGAAATTTCTTCGGCATTAACCAGATAAACATCGGTTGCAGCTGACTTTGTTAATCTAAAGATTACGGTACCAGAATAATCAACGAGTGAATAATCATCCCCTCCATTGCTCATCAATCGCATTCGATCGACAGAACTAGCTCGATCTATTTTCTTGGGCTCAGACACCCCTTTTCCAGACAAAACACTAGAGAACGCCTGCCTTATAGACTGGTGATAGGCCGTTTTATAATCCTTACTCTTACTCTCACCTGCATAGGTTTTAAAAACTAATTGATTTCGGCAATCTTTAAAAAGAATTTGAAATTTAGTTAAAAGTAAACCTGAATTCTCCTCAAGATCTACCTTAACCCCTTTACAGGGATTCTGAAGGGCATACTCAGGCAATTCATCTTCGTAATAGGCGTCGTACCCGGCTTCAGTTAGAAGAAACTTTAAAAGCGTGCTTGTGCGATAGGCATTGGGTTCAAAAAACACATCAAACTTGGTTGGAACCACTACGAAATCATATCGATCAAACTGGGCATTTAAGCTAGAAAATAATCCGATCGAAAGAAATACAGAAAACACAAATGACTTCATATAGCAGAGATTGTTTAATGATGTATTAAAGATATTGCTTTATTTCACTAAGACAGTTAACGATTATGCAGTGATTGTGACTATGAACATTCTCCACATCAAAGTGCAGAACGTCTAATCCACAATTTTTTGCTCCAAGAATATCTGCTTCAAGATCATCACCAATCATTAGAGATTCAGAAGCAGTTGCTTTGGCTTTATCTAAAGCAAATGCAAAGATTCTGGGGTCTGGCTTTTTAAAGCCAACATCTTCTGCATTCACTATGGTTTGAAAATAGCCATCTAAGCCCGCTCCTTTTAGCTTTTTGGACTGAATCTCGGCGAAGCCATTAGTTAAGATATGCAGTGGATATCGCTCTACAAGATAATCGAGTAATTCCTTGGTGTAATCAAAGACATGCGTAAACGAGCTTAAATACTCGATGTATCCATCTGCCATTTCTCCGATCATACGATCGCTAACTCTATAATTACAACGATTAAATACATGGCTTAGGCGTCGATATCGCAACTCTTCCTTGGCGATCTTACCTTGACGGTAAAGCTTCCAATACTCCATATTCGCAGGAACATAGACCTCTAAAAACTGAGTAAGACTTAATGAAATATTGAACTTATCGAATAGAAGTTCGAAGGTAGCCGCTGAATTCTTCTCAAAATCCCATAGGGTATGGTCTAAATCGAAGAAAATATGTTTGGGGGAAAGCTTATCCATCTATCTCCTTAATCAGGTTAATAAAATTAGTTACTCCTAAAGATCCGATAGCACGATTACCAAATTGCAGATAAAAGGTTCCGTCAACCTCGGCAACCTTGTCCTTTATAGCCCTAAGTTTATCCACAATTTCGTCTCGTTCTTCAATATTAAAAATGACATCTGAAACAACAAAGGGATGCACTTTTAGAGGCTGTTCTAACTCGAGTCCTAGGTTGTAAAAAGGATAAGGAGTGCAGGTGCCCGACTTAAAACCAATGGCATCGTCGTAACCCATAGAATAATCATCTGAGATTTCTTGTGCAACCAACTCTTCATAAGCATCTGGGAGTAAAACTCTATTTTGAGCAATGATAGCACTACTTACCTTACGGTGGAGTAATTGATCGAGGCGATCAATTTCAATTTTAAATTGTTCGGTATTTAACATCGCTCCTTGCGAACGATAGTATCCGATATTCGTGTAATCAGCAATATGTTTTAGGAAGTATCCGAATCGAAGACGGTTCCAAGAAATATTGCGATCTCTGACATGATAAGGCGCAAACTGAAAGAAAAAGCCAATTTCAACTCCTAATTTTTGTAATGATTTTCTAAGCTTCAAATAATGATCAAAAGGATCCTTTACAATACCTACCAATACCTTAAAACGCCCAGCAATTGCAGAAAGACGTCCAGCAAACAAATCTTCAAATGATTCAAAAATATGTCGGCCGAGACCTCTAAAAATAAAGGCATGAGACTGTATAACAGGAATACCCAAGAAGAATTTAAAATTGCGCTCGGTGTGGGGTTCGTCAGGGAAGTGCTGAGAAAAAATCTTTCGAAGACGATAGGCCCATTGATCCACTAAAGGGGTTGAAAAGGCACCATGGCGATCACTTAGCACGCTTTCTATCGATCGAAAACGGCCCAATTCATCTTTCTGATGCGGTAGATACTCTTCATATCTACTTAATAGATAAAAAGAAGCAGCGAGAATATCAAAAGGAATAGAACTTCTAGCATCTACATCAAAAAAACAAGGGGTTCCCTCCCATGATTTCCAATTGATATCTTGAGGTTCTAGTATTCTCTCGAAAAGTAAATGATTGGCACGAATAAAAAATTCATTCTGAAGGGGCTGTTTGGCGTAACTTAATTTTGCACCAGTATGCTTGATGAAAACATCAACAGAGTCTGTAATAGAAACCTCGTACCCCATAATACGACGAAAAAGCTGTTTAACCGTAAAAGTTAAACGAGGAGTTATTTTATGGGTATAGAGCAGTACCATGCTTAGCCTCCGAAGGGTTTAAGATTGATACCACCGTAGTTTCCAGAACTCATAAATAAAAGGAGTGAATTGCCTTCAAAGCAATCCTTGACCCGAGATTCTAACTCGCCTGGATGAGTAAAAACTTGAAGGTCAGCTCTTCCGAAGGCTATCTGAATCTTCTCCTTATTCATCGGCGGCAATCCTTTTATTTTCAAAGCTTCGGGATTGTAGAAAACAATAGCCTCATCTACTGAGGAAAGCGTGCCCTGATATCGTTGAATAAAATCGGGATTTAGAGAACTATAGGTATGTAATTCTAGAATAGCCACCACATTGCGAGTCGAATACTGCTTTTTAACTGCGGCTGCGGTAGCCTTTACTTTAGAGGGCGCATGGGCAAAATCCTTAATCCACTCATAAGAACCGCTACTCACTCTTTGCATCCTTTTTGCTGCGCCTTTAAATGTTGCTATGGCCTCGTAAAAATCGAAAATATCAACTCCAAGTTGTTGGCAAACCCATCGGGCACCCTCTAGGTTTGAAAGATTGTGATCTCCAAACACTTCTAGAGGTAATGGCCCCTCTTCGGTTTCAAGATAGGTTACCCCATCAATAACTTCATATTCAGGCAATAGATAGGGAAACTTTCGAATAGTAGCTGAAGAATTCTCTATCAATTCTCTCAGAGTATCATCCTGCTGATTATAGGTTACCGAACCGCCTGCAACGATACTCTCGATAAACTTTTCAAATTGCAGTGTATATTCTTCCTCTGTTTTGAAAACATTAATGTGGTCCCATGAAATACCGCTTATTAAAGCAATATTAGGCTTATACCATAGAAACTTAGGCTTCAAATCTAGTGGAGAGGTTAAGTACTCATCCCCCTCAATGATCATAAAATCAGCATCATCGCTGATACGTACCATTCGATCGAAACCTTCCAACTGTGCACCTACCAAATAATCGACTGATCTTGACAGATAATTCATTACATGAAGAACCATCGAAGTGATGGTGGTCTTCCCATGACTACCTGCGATTACCACTCGTGTTTTATGCTCGCTTTGACGATAAATGAGTTCGGGATACGAAATCACCTCTATACCCATCTCAAGCGCTTTTTTTAGTTCTGGGTTATCTGCCTTAGCATGCATGCCTAGGACTACATAGTCAATAGATTCGTCAATACGGGAGGTGTCCCATCCGAGGGTCTCAGGTAATAATCCTGCAGCTTCTAATCTGCTCTTTGATGGTTCGAAAATCGCATCGTCACTTCCTGTGACTTCGTTTCCGTTATCGTGGAGCGCTAAGGCTAGGTTGTGCATAGCACTACCGCCAATAGCGATAAAATGATACTTCATAAAGCAAAAATAAGTACTACCTTCGGTAAGGTACTAACTTAAATAGAGTAAAGATGAATCTCGAAACGATTAATGAGAAAGAGTTTTTTCCGGGTGTTTTTGGACGTTTTGTGCACGGTGAAAAATTAAGTTGGGCGTTTTGGCGCGTTGAAAAGGGAGCTGAAGTACCCCTACACCATCATGTACACGAGCAAATGATGCATGTTGTCAGTGGAGAATTTCAATTTGAGCTTGACGGCAAATCAACAATCTGCAAAACTGGAGATATTCTTGTAATTCCGTCTAATGTACCTCACTTTGGCAAAGCCTTAACCTATTGTCAATTGATGGATGTTTTCACCCCAGCAAGAGACGAATACCGTTAATCTTGTAGCTGATTCCAGAGTAAATCTTTAAGCTCCTGAATTCCTTGCTGTGCTACTGCAGAAATGAGTATAAATGGAATTTCTTTAGGTAAAGTCTCCTTTAACTCTTCGGTTAATTCAGTCTTTAATTCCTGGTCGAGTAAATCTGCTTTGGAAATAGCAATTACCCTATTCTTGTCTAACAATTCAGGGTTATAGCGCTCTAGTTCAGAGAGCAGTATATGATATTGTTCAGCTACACTATCAGAGTCTGCAGAAATCAAAAATAAGAGCGTTGAATTACGCTCAATATGTCTGAGAAAGTAATGACCTAAACCTCTACCTTCAGCAGCCCCTTCGATTATACCAGGGATATCAGCCATTACAAAACTTCTATAATCACGATACTCTACGATACCTAGATTTGGCTTAAGCGTCGTAAACTCATAATCAGCAATCTTGGGCTTTGCCGAGGTTACCACAGAAAGTAATGTAGATTTACCCGCGTTAGGAAAACCGACTAGCCCAACATCGGCTAAAACCTTTAGCTCTAGAATTAATTTAAGCTCGACTCCAGAAATTCCTGGTTGTGCATAACGAGGAGTTTGATTGGTTGAAGTTTTAAAATGCCAGTTTCCTCGGCCTCCCATCCCTCCTTCTGCGGCCATATATTCTTGTGACTCCTCGGTAATTTCAGCAAGAACCTCATCAGTCTCAGCATCTTTTACGACCGTTCCTA
>Ga0208547_1000165_pt1 | contig 34616 bp, 25 predicted proteins | sample DEB08_DNA_5_FD_185501 | JGI IMG/M metagenome (GOLD analysis project Ga0208547, IMG submission 185501) | Aqueous microbial communities from the Delaware River and Bay under freshwater to marine salinity gradient to study organic matter... | ecosystem: Environmental > Aquatic > Marine > Coastal ...
TGGCGCTCAAGGTGAGCAGGGAACTGGCGTCACAATTCTTGGAAGCTTTGAGACTGTTGGAGAACTTCCTTCTTCAGGAAACAGCCCCGGTGATGGTTACCTAGTCGGCGGTGACCTTTACGTTTGGGATGACGAAAACTCCCAATGGGTCAACGTCGGAAACATTCAGGGACCCACAGGTGCTACCGGTGCTACCGGTGGAATAGGCCCCACAGGCTCGACTGGTGCAACTGGTGACCTTGGTGCATTTGCTGTTGTTGAGGCAACACCACCATCTAACCCCGACGAGGGCGATGCGTGGTTCAACAGCAGTGATTCAAAAATGTACATCTACTATGACGGTTTTTGGATTGAAACCGGCGCTGCTCCAATTGGTCCAACTGGACCCACTGGTGCCACAGGTGCGGATAGCACAGTCACGGGACCAACCGGTGCGACCGGTGCGACAGGTCCAACGGGTTACCGAGGGATTACAGGACCAACAGGTCCAATAGGACCAAGCGGACCTACTGGTGCTGATTCAGATGTAACTGGACCAACAGGGCCTCTTGGGCCCACTGGTGCAACAGGCCCTACCGGTGCTCCTTCTAATGTCACAGGCCCCACGGGTCCGACTGGACCGACTGGACCGACAGGTGCAGATTCTCAAGTAACAGGTCCGACTGGACCTGCCGGTGAGTTTGTTCCTGCTTTCGCAACTCCCCCCTCAAGCCCAGAGCCCGGTCAGGTTTGGTTTGACACCGAGAACGGTGCAGTCTTCGTTTACTACGACGACTACTGGGTAGAAGTTGGAACAACGGAGTTTGGTGGTGCAACAGGTCCTACTGGCGCTATTGGACCGACAGGGCCAACAGGTCCAACAGGTGCACAAGGTGACCAAGGTGTAACAGGCCCGACTGGCTCAACCGGTGCTACTGGTCCAATCGTTACTGGACCTACTGGACCGCAAGGTTTTGGCTCCACTGCTAAAGGTTTCTATCAAACATATGCAGACTTTGCTGCCGGTGCGGGCGCTTCTTCTGCAGATGTTGGAGACTTCTACGTCATTTATGACGACGACACTATTTATATCTACACCGAGAATGACTCGTGGATTGAAGCCGGTGCCCTGATTGGTCCTTCCGGTCCAACAGGTCCTCTTGGTCCGACTGGTCCTACTGGTGCAGATTCGACAGTACCGGGACCAACGGGACCAACTGGTCCCCAAGGTACCGCTATTCGACTTCTCGGTAGCGTCAACGTAGTCGGAGATTTGCCAGCATCAAACAACGAGATTAACGATGCTTACATTGTTCAAGATGATGGCGACCTCTACGTTTGGGGTGGCTCTTCTTGGTCAAGTGTTGGTCAAATTGTTGGCCCCACGGGACCGACTGGTCCATCTGTAACGGGACCAACAGGACCGACCGGTGCTGCTTCTCAGGTTCAGGGTCCAACAGGGCCGACCGGAAGCATTGGACCGACAGGTCCTAAGGGTGGTGTCACCTATGTTCTTGACTCGACAATTCAGCAGGACGCTTACAACGTAAGTGGCTACGCCGGAAACAACCCCGAACTTATTGCAGTTCGTGGTGAGCGTATCTACTTCGATGCAAGCTCTGTAGAAGTGACAAACTCTGTTGCTCTTCGTTTGACATCAGGTAACACAGCGACCGTACCGGGTACGACCAACAACTCAACAACTTTGGGTCGTAACCTCACAAGTGCTGACCCAGTAATTGTTTACGACGTTCCGTTGAATGCTCCTGAGCAGATTATCTATCAGGACGTTACAGAGCTAAGTAACTTTGGTGTCATCAATATTGTTGACAAAGTTGGTCCTACTGGCCCAACTGGCGCAACTGGACCGACAGGTTCCCCGGAATACGATTCATACACACCAACACTTAGCGCAACTTCGCTTGTTGGTGGAGAAGCAAATGGAACAAGAACCCGTGCTGGACAAGACGTTTCCTTTGCCATTCAGATTGACCTCTCGACAACATCTGTTATGGGTACGGATTCTTGGTCTGTAACTCTTCCATTCCTTCCAGATGCCGGGTTTAGGCAGACTTTCAACGGAGTTATTGACGTTGATGGAACCGGCGCATCTCTCTATGAGATTGTGGGTGTTACAGATGAGGGTAGTGCTGTTGTCAATCTCTTCTACCCCGGAACAAATGGAATTCTTGCCGAGATAACAGATGTATTGCCTGCAACACTGTCTACATCCACAAGAATTTATGTGACCGGTTCTTACGTCTCGCAGGAAGTTGTGTAGGTGAAAAATGGCAGCGATTGATTTTCCAGAAAGCCCACAGGTAGGAGATACCTATACAAACGGTATTAACGTTTATCAGTGGGACGGAACAGCATGGCGTCTGGTTCGCACTAGCGCTGTTGGACCCACCGGTCCAGCAGGTCCAGCAGGTGCTGATTCAAATGTCACTGGGCCTACAGGACCTACCGGCCCCTCTGTAACAGGACCTACTGGACCTGCTTCAACAGAGGTCGGACCAACCGGTCCTACAGGGCCTACTGGAACGTTTGCTATCTCTGCTTGGACTACGTACACACCTCAGTGGACTGCTGCTACAACTAACCCAACAGTTGGAGATGCCAGTGTTACCGCTCGATACGTTGCAATTGGTGCAACTGTTATCGGGGAAATTCGAATTACTGGTGGAAGCTCTGTTAACGGGTTTAACAGAGGTTCTGGTGCTTACAGTTTTTCGCTACCGACTGACGCTGTTGCTGCTACATATCAGCCAGTTGGTCAAGTGGTCATGCGTAACGAAGGACCGGGAAATCAGTTCTTCGGGACAGCGATTTTTACTAGCGTAACTAATGGAATTGCCAACACAATTCAGTGTTACATGCATAGCCAGACAGCAACAATTGACGAAGGTGTTGCAGCCACCGAGTCAACTCCGTTCCTTTTCGATGTGAACGACAAGATTCTGATTCAGTTCATCTACGAAGCAGATTTGACGTAAGGGTAGATAATGGCAGCGATTGACTTTCCCGATAGTCCAAATGTAAACGACACGTTTACAGTTGGTCCGCAGACTTGGATTTGGACAGGCACTGCGTGGGACTTGACTGTAGCGCCAGTGATTGGACCTACTGGTCCCACCGGTCCGCAGGGTGCTGCTTCAAACGTAACTGGGCCCACTGGTCCGACAGGTGCTTTCACCATTTCGGAAGACACTCCTCCATCTAATCCAGATGAAGGAGATGCTTGGTTCAATTCCTCTACCGGTCAAATCTACGTTTATTACGACAGCTACTGGGTTGAGTCTGCTTCTAGCAATGTTGGCCCTGCTGGAGCAACTGGCCCGACTGGAGCAACTGGTCCACAGAACATCACCCCGGGACCTACAGGTTCAACCGGACCAACAGGTGCAACTGGTTCTCAAGGAAACACCGGACCTACTGGTCCCCAAGGTCTTTACGTAGAAGGACCTACTGGACCTCAGGGTCCAACAGGACGACAGGGCCCGACCGGTGCTCAGGGAGAGCGTGGCGTTGAGGGACCAATTGGTCCTATCGGACCTACAGGTCCACTAGGCCCGACCGGAGCAGACGGCCTTCTTGGTGCTACTGGTTCCCCGGGGCCTACTGGTCCGACTGGTCCTCGTGGATTCCAAGGTGCAACAGGTGCTCAAGGACCGACTGGTGCAACTGGTGCTTCGGTAACTGGTGCAACAGGTTCAACTGGACCGACTGGTCCCTCGGGTGGCCCCACGGGAGCGACCGGCCCGACAGGACCAACTGGTGCGACGGGTGCTCAAGGCGAGCTTGGTCTTCGTGGAGCAACTGGCCCTACCGGTGCGACGGGTGCCGCTTCAACGGTTGCTGGACCTACAGGTCCGACAGGTGCATCTATTACTGGACCCACGGGACCCACGGGTGCCATTGGAATCACCGGTCCTACAGGACCTTCGGTAACTGGTGCAACAGGCCCAACTGGCGCTGAGGGTCTCGGTTATGGAGGCATTACCTCTACAACGAACATCATTATTGGTGCCGGTAATAAAACATTTACAGTCAACGACCCGGGTGCCTTTGCTATCGGTGGTCGTATTCGATTTGCCGCTCTTTCCCAGCCGCAGGATTACATGGAAGGTGTTATTACTGGTGTTGCTGGCCTCAGCATCACATTTGTTTCTGATATCTACAACGGAACTGGTAACACTTACAACTCTTGGTTGGCAAGCATTGGTAGTGGCCCTACAGGACCAGCTGGCGCTACAGGACCCGTTGGACCATCAATCAACATTAAGGGAACAGTTGCCAACTTTGCGTCACTTCCCTCTTCAGGCAACGTTATTAACGATGGTTGGATTACCGAAGACACAGGAAGTCTCTATGTGTGGTCTGACCAGTCAACGTGGGTTGATGCTGGACAAATTGTTGGAGCAACGGGGCCGACAGGAGCAACTGGTCCATCAATCACAGGACCAACCGGACCAACTGGCGCAGCTTCTACAGAAGTTGGGCCCACCGGTCCGACCGGCCCATCCGTCACTGGTGCAACAGGCCCAGCCGGTCCTACTGGTCCCGCTTATTACGAGCTCGTTGGTAATCAGTATCTAGAGAACACGGTTCTTGACGAAGAAGATGGAGCCAGCATCGTCAAGATAAACAGCTCCGTGTCCACGACAGTGACTGTTCCAGCAGACGGGGCAAACGGTTACACGTTCCCGACAGGAACTCAAATTGTTATTACCCAGCTTGGTGTCGGTCAGGTAACTATCCAAGGAGACACCGGAGTTGTTGTGTTGAGTGAGGGAGCCAGATACACAACCAAAGCTCGATACGCAATTGCTTCTCTCATCAAACTATCCAGCAACTCTTGGCTACTGAGCGGAAACTTGTCGGCGTAATCATGCTTATTTCAACCCATGCGATGCACGCAACCCTCCCCGTGCCCTTTGTGGCAGCGGGGTGGACTTTGGTTGCCGATTCGACTTTTGGGACGACAACTATAAACACAATTACATCCAACAGTTTTGGTCAATACATTGTTGCCGGGAACTCAGGCAAAGTAGCCACTTCCACTGACAGCGGGTTTAGTTGGGTTGCTCGAACATCGAACTTCAGTACGAGCAATATTTACTCTTCTGCGTACTACGACGGTCTTTACATGATTGGCGGAAGTTCTGGAAAAATTGCTACATCAACTGATGGAATTACGTGGACTTTAAGAGCTTCTGGTTTCGGAGCTAGCGCTGTTTTAGGAATAACTTATGCACCATCTGCTTCGCTTTGGATTGCTGTTGGAGGCTCCGGAAAACTAGCAACCTCGATTGATGGCATTGAGTGGGTACTGAGAACTTCTTCTTTTGGAACTTCTTTTATAAATGAGGTCTACGCAACCGAAACTTTTATTATCGCTGTTGGCTACGACGGAAAACTTGCTACATCAACAAACGGTCTTGATTGGACGCAGAGAACTTCTTCGTTTGTTTATGACACCATCAACGATGTTGTAGCCAACGAAAGCAGGACTCAGTTTGTTGCTGTTGGTGACTCCGGAAAGATTGCTACATCATCTAACGGAACCTCGTGGACTCAGGTGTACCCACCTCCTTCTTTTGGTGCTTTTAGAATTACTTCGGTAGACGCAAACTCAGAAAGTTATGTTGCTGGCGGTACAGCCGGGAAGCTAGCAACTTCTCTTAGCGGAGTTGGGTGGACCCAGCGGCCTTCAAATTTCGGTCTCGACAACATCAATGCTGTTTTGCTGCAAGACAGTATCGGTATTGCTGTCGGGGGCTCCGGAAAGATTGCGTATTCGGTATAGGAGATATAAAGATGTTTAAATATGTAATCATTCCAGATGGCCCACTTGTACAGATTATGTACGGTGACAACGTTATTGACGAGTGCGGTCCTTGGGAAAGTCTTGAAGCAGCAATCAATTGGGCAGAGGCTTATGTTGCGAGAAAAAATGCAGGAATCCCAGAACCAGTTATTCCATAAAAGTACAATAATTATTTAGAGGATAGAAAGGAGGAGTACAGTGGCAGCAATTGATTTCCCAACCCCCACAGTTGTAGGTGAAGAGTTCACCGCTGGAAACAGCACTTGGGTGTGGACAGGCACTGTTTGGGAGCTAAAGCGCACTGCTCCCACTGGTCCTCAGGGTCCACAAGGTATTCAAGGACCAACAGGTGCAACTGGTGCTAAGGGTGACACAGGTCCTCAAGGTATTCAAGGTGCTACAGGACCCGTTTCTGACGTTGCTGGTCCGCAGGGACCCACAGGTCCAACTGGTGTTCAAGGACCCACTGGACCTCAAGGTATTCAGGGTGAACTTGGTACTCAGGGTCCAACAGGTCCCACAGGTGCTGACTCGAACGTAACCGGGCCTCAAGGTCCCACGGGTCCTCGTGGGCAAACTGGTCCTACCGGTTCGACTGGCCCTCAGTCTGAAGTTCCCGGTCCAACGGGTCCAACGGGTCCGGTAGGTAAGTTCATTGCTAGTCCGGTTCAGCCAGACATTGGATTGGCTACTGATGGAGATACTTGGTTCGATACCGGAACTGCCATTACATATGTTTTCTATAACGGTGTTTTCGTTAGAACTCAGGGCGGGCAAACCGGACCGACTGGCCCCCGGGGCTTGCAGAGTACCTACGCAGTCTCGACTGCGTGGTGGTTAGGCGTATAATATGCTGATTTCTTCGATTTCTACGAAATCACACCGTACTTCCGGTGTTATCCTATTTGTTGGGCTGTCTTGGTGTGAAAGAGGTAATGAATAATGCCCGGTTTTCTTGGCGGTAGCAGCGGCACTGGTGGCGGCACTGGTGGCGAAATCTCATTCCCGAAAGAGTTCATCGACCCAGTAACTAAGCTGCGTGTATCCACACCAGCCAACCTTATTGACACCGACTTTGAGTACGGTCTTCAGCCCACCAAGTGGGAGACACTAGAGCTAATTAACAACACCCCTTCGTTCTTCTCGAAGTCGGGTGACACGACCATCCCCAACATCAGTGCAATTAACACGATTCAGGGTTCTCGTGAAGTTACCGTCACAACAAGTCTGGACCACGGGCTTTCCGTCGGTATTCCCATCAACGTAAACGGTACAAAGTCCATCACTGCAGATGGCGCTTACATCATCAACTCGGTACCTACCGCCAGAACCTTCACATATCTAGCCAAGGAAAATCAGTTTTTTACAGCCGCCATCGAAGACCTCTATACCTCGATTGTGACTGGCGAGTTCTTCCAAGGCTCGCAGATTCGTATTGCTGATTCGCACGGTTTGGTGACTGATGCAGCGACTCCCTCAACTCTGACTGTTACAACAGAGAGTCCTCATGGTTTTGGTATCAATACACCTTTCTACTTTCTGAATCTGAACTCCACTATTTCTCAGGAGTTTGATTCGACTAATACCGCCGCTAAAACTTTTGATTCCAGTAACAACTCAACAGCTCGTGTTTTTGATGCATCGAACACGGTGACATCAGCTAACTACGACTTTTCTAATAGAACTGCAAGCCTTCCGGCTAGCGTTGCGGGAAGTCCAATCGCAGGTGTCAGCGTCGAAAATAATACAATTACTGTTGGTCATACAACAGAGACGTTTGAGAATCGAGCTATTGGCACTCCTCTTTACTACGACGTAGTTGCGTCTAGTGGCTACTTTGCCAACAAACCTCGTGGAGTTGTCTTCCTCAAGGGGACCGACTCTCTAGGGGCTTCCCTTTCCACATTTACGGTTAGTGAAATCCCCAACGGAGATGTAATCGACATTACGTCAGCAATGACTGGAACTTTCCAAGTTGCAGACTTGGTTGCGGAGTTTGCTGGTAATAACCAAGATTTCGACAGTCAAATCTCTTTAACCATTTCAAGAGGAACAGCTCACGAATTTGACGGAGACAACTCCGAGGGAGCTACCTACACGATAAACAGTATTAGTGGCCTTGGAAATATTGCCCTAAGCGGTGATAGCAACTGGTCTACCGGTCAGATGGTGTACTACAGCACAGACGGTGCGGCTGCTACAGGTCTCACAAACAACACCACATACTGGGTTACAGCAGGTAACCCATCAGCCAGTGTTATTAACATTACAGACACCCCCGACGGAGCAACCCTGACTGCCATTTCTGGCGGTACTGGAACCCAGACTCTGACCGCTACTTCTGTGTCTTTGGACAAAGATATTTTGGCTGTTCCCGGTCACGATTTTGAAGAATCAGACATGGTTTTGTACTCGTACCCAGCCGGTGGAGCGATTACAACATCAGAAGCCGCTCAGAACTATTACTACGTTCAGAATGTCTACCCAGACGGAACCCACATTCGTCTAACAACCACTAAAGGCTTTGTTCTCGATGGAACCACTGAAGCCCGTGCTGCTTCGAGTGGTCAACAGATTCTGAACGACAACCCGGCTGCAACTAGTGGCACTTACTGGATTAAGCCCCCCGGTGGAACAGTTGCATACCCGACTTATGTTGATATGGACCTTGAAGGTGGTGGTTGGACGCAGATTATGAAGCTGTCCTACAACACACTGCTCAGTCCATACATCGGTCGCCCCGGTGGGGCAACCCATGCTGGTGCTGGCTACACCTACGGCCCAACTTGGGACGGCTGGGCGTGGAACCAAGACTCCGACTTCGACACCCTGTTTAACGACAGTTCGAATTCCGACTTCAGCGATGTTGACTCTTTCTCCAAGCTGTTTTACCAGCTCCCATTCAATGATGTGATGGTTGTGTCTATTGCCGACACAACTAAGCGTCTCGGATGGAGGCACAACGCTCAGATTGCAAACATGAGAGCCGTTACTGGTGGGACCGACCTATCTACATACGGAGATGAGTGGTTGTTCCCGGCAGTGGCGCAGTTGGAGTACTCGTGGACCCGTCAGTTGGAGCTTTTCCCGAGTGCAAGGAACTACCAAGCTCAGACTCCAACAGTTTTTGGGTTCAAAGTTCTTTCCGACCGAGCAAATAACTTCAGCTCTATCAACAGTTATATGACCGGTGGTTACGACCCAGTTACATCAAACAACGTAACCGGTCACGGTGCATCTATGATTGGTATGGGCGGTACTGGCGGCATTAGCGGGCGATTTGGTGGCGGTATCGGGTTTGCTTACACCTCCAACTATGCCTTCCGTGTTGGTGGTCACTTCTGGAATTCCAGCTTCAACACAAACGTCACTAACTACCGACTTTTCACTGGTTTGGCAGTGTTCGTCAGGTAACCCCAGTTGTATAATAAGAGAAGGTCTAAGAAGAGGAGCTGCTAGCAAATGGCACTGCTAAACATCACCGCTGTGGGTGGAGCGGGAACGCACACTCTCCAGAAGACAAATGTCAATCTGGATGAAGATTTTGTGTACTTCCCCGGGCGTGACAGCGCTACTACGCTTTCCTCTCAAGTCACTGATGAGAGCGCTTGGGTCTTTCGTGAGGGGACGGGAGACCTAGTTGGTATTGACTCTGACAGTGTTTATTTTCTAAATGCTGACGATTTTAGCGTTGGGTTTTCCGCCACAGCAGGTGGTTCCAATATTGACATCACAAACTTTGCCGCAGGAACTGTAACTTTCAACTTCCCGAACGTTTACAACCAACAGTTCAACCTTTCTCAGGTCAAGTACGAAGACCAGCAAGCCGTCAAGTATGTAACAGACGGAGACGCAATTACTGGGCTTGTCTCTGGAAATGTTTACTACGTCAAAAATCTACTCACCGGTCTTGGCGGCTCTAGTACATACAACTTCACTACACACACCTTCACAACCGGCGGGGCAGAGGGTCGTTATGGCCCGACAATCAGCCAACTTCGCACAGAGTACGAGGGTGCGGGCGCTACTTGGGCCTCTCAGTACCTTTCTCAGGGGGACTATCAGGGGTATCAGGACTGGGAAGTGCCAGTTGATGGCGTCTACGAGTTCCATGTAAAGGGCGCTTCTGGTCGGGTCGGTCGAGCCAACGCCGGTCTCGGCGCTGCTGTTAAGGGCCGAGTGCGCCTCAACCGTGGTGAAATTATTACGATTGCTGTTGGTCAGGTTGGTGAGCTTCCCCCCAACAACACCACATGGCCTGCTTCATCTGGTGGAACATTCGTAGTTCGCAAGGATGGCAATATTCCTCTGTTTGTTGCTGGTGGCGGTTCGTCTTCTTCTAATACAACTTCTGCTCGTAACGCAAATGGAAATGGTCAGACAACCAACCAAGGTGGTCGTTCACAGCAGTACAACTCAGGTTTTGGTGTAGACGGTAACGGTGGTGCCGGTCGCTCGACTGGTGGTGCCGGTGGTGGCTTCTACGGAAACGGTGGAAACTCCGAGCGTGGTGGCGGTGGACAAGGCTTCCAGAGCGGTCTAATTGGTGGCTACCCTGCTGGTAGCTCCTCCGGCGGCGGTGGATTCGGTGGTGGAGCCGGTTCAGACGGTCAGACTTGGGGTGGCCCCGGTGCAGCCGGTGGTTACTCAGGTGGTGCAACTAACGCCCGTGTCGGTAGCTACTACTGCGGTGGCGGTGGCTCTTGGATTATCGCTACAGCTACAGATGTTGCGACTTCCACTGGAACATATAACGGTTCGTCTCAGCTTCTGGGTCGTGATATCACAACAATTGATTACAACGACTCTAACGCAGACGGTTCGGTTGAAGTAACTCTAGTTGAGTCTTCGGTGTATGGATTTGTTCTTCACCAGTCTCCCGAAGACGCTGCTCAAGACCTTAATGAGATTGAGGTTGAGCCAGCAGGAAGCTCTTACCACGCTCTTATCCCACTCACTGTGGATGTGGACTCCAACCAAGTTCATTTCACCAGCCCCCACGGGTTCTTTGCTGGTAAAGCCGTCAACTACTTCTACGAGGGAACACCAGTTTCCACTCTGAATGAGTCTTCGGTCTACTACATCGACGTTGTGGATGACTATTCATTCCGTCTCAGCACAACTCCGGACCCCGACTACACAACTGTCAATCTGACTGCTGCTTCTTCAGCAACATCAGAAGGATTTAATGATGTCGTCGTTAACCTTGACACAAACAGCTTTACTGTTCCTAATCATGGGTTCTTGGCAAATCAGCCTGTTCGCTATCGAACAGATGAGCAGGACCCGATTGTCCCCCTGCAGGACAACGCTACTTACTATGTCAAGGAAGTAATTGACGCTAACCGATTCACTCTTAGCCAGTCCCTTGATGGACCAGTTCTTGACTTGACTGCCCTTGGTGAGGGTCGGGGCCACAGCTTCGTCTTTACCGTTGTAAACGAATTTGAAGACAGCATCTACATCCCAAGCCACGGATTTGTTACCGGTCAAACGGTTCAGTACGCCAAATCTCGTGACTACGAGATTCAGCGTCTCTACTCAAGCGGTGTTTACAAGTATGTAGATATCGACACAGACGGTGGGTTTGACGGCAACCAGTTCTTGCTGTTTGACAACGTTGAGCGTCCATCAGAGCGTGCTCTCTTCCCGCAGTTGGAAATTACAAGTTTCCGTTCGTCCGGAACAACTCGCTACATCACAACAAGCGCCAATCACGGTCTCCAAAACCAAATGTTTGTTGAGGTCAGCGGTCTCCCAGCAACAAGTGTTGCTATTGACCGTCGTTGGAATGGGTTCTGGCGGGTTACTGGTATTCAGTCTGCTAACGAGTTCTCCTATACAGCAGAGGAAAGCTTTACACAGAACGCTACGGATGGCCCTGAGGGCGCAGTCATGCAGCGTGACCTTGACTATGAGTACTTCCTTGGCGAGCGCCGAGTAAAGATTCGTGGAATTCAGTCCTCCGGTCGTAACCGCTACATCTACTGCGACCGTCCGCACTACCACGCCAATGGGTATCTCATCAAGATTGAGGGAATCCCGGATGAGAACTACGGTGGGTACTTCAACGGCGAGTGGTTCAAGTCTGCTGATTGGAACCCCGGGGCTCTGGGCGATATAAGCAGCGAGTACGGTTTTTACTGGACAGCTGGCTCATCTCCCATTGGCGAAGATGAGAACATCACGTTCCCCTACTTCCAGCTTCCCACTGATGTATATGCCACGGTGGTGGGCTTTGGTCGAATTGACAACATCGAGACTGGCATTAATGGTGCCCGCACCCGCTTGCGTTACCGCAATGACTTCGCAAGCCTCACCCAAGCCGAAGAGCTTGATGTCAGCGGATTTGTGTCAAAGCGTGGTGGCTATGTAGAAAGCCGTCGTCTTGACCGCAGAACTCGTATTTACTTCAATCTTGACTACAACCACGACCGTATAGTTGGCGACCGCATCACGGTCAACAGCATGGAAGACCGCTTCCGTGATGTGTTCAACCGTCAGTTCTACGTCAGTCAAGTTATTGATGCTGACGAGCTTTACGCTGAGCTAGACGTTCCAGTATCTAAAGAAATCGAAAGCATTCGATTTGGCGATGCCACCGGCAATACAGGTCAATACAACGATATCTACATCAACTTTGCTGAAAAGCATGGTTGGAGTGATGGCGGAGACGCATGGTTTAACATGCGTGACTTTACTGACCAATCTGACAAACTGTGGTCTGGGGAATGCAACATCATCAACCGACGAAGCGAGGGTACTCGTCGCTACATCACCACAGACAATCCTCATCGCCTTAGCACCAACTACCGTGTTCGAGTATTCAACTTTGATGACGGTGACGGTAACGAAGCCGAGTTCAACGGGGATTGGATTGTTGCTGGAACCAGTAATGCTACTGAGTTCTACTACGACGTAGATACAGGAAACAGCCTCACCACTACGAACGAGGCGGCTGGGGTTGTCTCTGGTCGCATCCGTCGTGCGTACTTCCTTGACGATGTTTTCAACACTGGAATTACGTGGCGTCGTCGTACTGGGAATGTTGTGAGGATGTACCTAGATGCCAACCACGGTATGCAGGTTGGCGAATGGCTTCGCATCTCGAACTGTACCGGTTCGCAGCCAGAAGAGTTTAATGGCGAATGGCAGATTACTGCTGTCCCGAGCGCCCGTGAAGTTGAGTGGATTAGCCCCAATACGGGCACCATCGCTCAGCAGAACATCGACGGAACCGTTTGGGCTAGCCGACAGATTCGTGCCTTTGACGAGCCGCAATACACCTTTGCTGTTGCTGGTCGAGAAATGCTTTCTCACAACATTATTCAAATTGAAACCCAGTTCGAGCACGGTTTTGATTCTGGAATGACTGTCAACATCAGTGGTATGTCTGGCAACAACACTGGAGTTTTCAACGGAACATTTGACGTAATCAGTGCTGTTGATGACACCCATTTCACGTTGACAAGGCCCACTCAGACCAACGTTACGCAGTTCAATGTTACAAACAGAAGTAGGACTTCGTTCCTGTGCGATGTAACTTTGAACACAACGCACAACTTCCAACCGGGCGACACGGTAGTCATTTCGAATATGACTGGAACCAACATCGAGTCCTTCAACGGAACTCATGTGATTACAGCTGTACCTGCTACCAACAGAATTCAATTTGTTGACCCGCTTGGTGGCGACGGAACAATTGCTGCTGCTTCGGTAACAGGAGTTTGTCAGCTAGAGCGAGTCCCCCTTGCAGCATCTAGCGGGACAATTCGACTCAATAGCTACAACAGCTCTGGATATAACATCACTTCATACGCCGACCTTGTAGAGACATCGACTGATGGCTACAACGGCATTATGGTCACTGACACCGCAATCCCGGGTCTTAACAACCGTGACACGTACTACGTCCAAAAGGTTGACGACAATACAATTCGCTTGTCTGAGGACCCAAGTTTTGTCAACATCGCTGACATTCAGGGTGTTGGTGTTGGCAACCACTCTATTATCAACAAGTCAGTTGATTACGAGAATGACACAATCACCATTCCAAACCACGGATTCTCACTTGCAGAACTTGTCGAGTACGACACTGGTGGCGGAACTGCAATCGGCGGTTTGACTACAGCTACTCCGTATTATGTGGTTCCCATTGATGGAAACACTTTGCAGCTGGCTACATCTGTATCCAACGCAAACAACGGTGTTGCTATTGATTTGACAACAGCTACAACCCCGACTGGCAACCACACGTTGAAGTCCTTGATTAGAACTCCTGATGGCACATACACCATTAGTAATGTTCCAAGCTCTACAACATTCGAAGTAACTGCTAACGGTTCAGTTCCTGAAATTGTCAAGACCTTTGACCCGCAGTTCACGGTTGACCTAGAGCAAAACGTCATCAAGATTCCTTCTCACGGGTTCTTGACTGGAACCAAGGTTACATACAGCCCCAATGGGGGGACTGCTCTTGGTGGTCTAACTGCTGACACGGTGTACTACGCAATTGCTGTCAACAAGGACTTCATCAAAATTGCTGACACAGCGGAAAACGCTGCTTCTGGCATCCCTCTCCATATTCTAACAATTGGAGCAGGAACCGAGCATCTATTTACTTCAGCCCAAATCAACGGTCAGATTACTGGTACCGGTACCGTAAGTACCGAAGTTGATTCGGTGTTGGTGAACGGTTCAGGTACCACCTTCTCCAAGATTCTGAAGGTTGGCGATGTATTCCGCCTCTTCCCGCCAGACATTGAGTTGAAGTCATACTTTGAAGCATCAGATGTTGATGATTCAGCTGACGAGATTCTTGCTGCTAACCATCCGTTTGTGACGGGTGAGTCCGTGCTGTTCAATGCTGGCTCCGGTGGTCGTCGTGTCGGTATCTCAAGAATCCAGAGCTCTGGAACAACTCGATACATCTACACAAGCGAGACCCACGGGTACTCAATTGGAGATACAGTCACCATCTCTGGGCTTAGCAGTGATGACGCTGAGGACTTTGAGGGTACGTATGTTCTTACATACGCCACTGGTCAGGAAATCCGTTACACGGCATCTGAAAGCTTCACCCTTGGTGTCGAGAACCAAGACTGGGGCGGTGTAGTAGACCCAGAAGGTCCAGATGGTGTTGCTCCAGCACCACTCATCAACGACCGTTACTACTATGTTCGTCGCATTGAGGATGCTGCTGTTCGAGGAATTACTGCTCGTTATCGAACAAGCAATGTTGTCAGAATTACAACAAGCGCTGCTCACAACTTGCAGCCCGGTAACGTTGTAACAATTGACAGCATTACTGGTGTAAGCCCAGAGGTGTTCAACGGAACGCACACAATTATTGCGGTGCCATCGTCCACCACATTTGAGTTCAACTCAAATGGAGCAAACATCTCTAACGCTGGTGTCACAGGCAATGTGAACAACACAAGTAGCAACCTTGTGACACTACACCCGAGCTATGAAGATGCGTTGGCTAACACAAATGCCATTGACCTTGCTACTCAAGGTTCTGGTAGCCAGTTGTACCTCAACCACGTTACGCCGTCTGCTCCTATCATTCGTGAGATTGCAGCTATCGGTTCGGATGAGCAGGTCACCGTAAGTCGCCCATACACGACGGCTTACGAGAATGTTTCCTACTCGTACCCGACCTTCGTATACGTGCGTCCTCAGGGGTACTCACTACACCGCCCGTTCGACGGTGGTGTTGAAATGTCTACCGGTGCTGATACTTGGTACGGGTCGATTGTTCGTCAGACCCGTAAGTACTTCCGTTACCAGTCCGGTAAGGGTATCCAGACTTCGGCTGCTGTGAACTTCAAGCCCAGCATTGACATCGAAACAATGTACCGAGTTGGAACCTCGAACGTTGTTCAGATTCGTACCCGACGCCCGCACGGTCTCATCAACGGTCTGTTTATTCGAGTTGACGACGCCAAGGACCAGTACGGCGTAGACAGCCCCGTCTACAACGGAACCTTCCAAGTAACCGTGATTGACTCGTTCAACCTCACTGTTATTTCCCAGCAACCTATTGTTGAGCCGGTCGTCTACGGATACCCGAGACTCCACGTTGACGCTTGGACAAACGGTGCTATTCGTTCCGGTATGTTCGACTTCCAGAACGGTATGTTCTACGAGTTCGACGGTCAGAAGCTCTACGCAGTTCGTCGTTCTTCGACTCAGCAGATTGCCGGAACGTTCGCCTGCCTGCAGGGTTCCGAGAAGGTATTTGGCACCAACACGGCGTTCGAGACGCAGCTGAATGTTGGCGACTACATCGTCCTTCGTGGTCAGTCATATCGCATTGCTGACATTGAGTCAAATGACCGTCTTACGATTAAGCCCGAATACAAGGGTGCTTCTGGTACAGAACGTGAATTTGACCCAAGCACTGTTGTAAATACGACCACAGATACCTTCACCATCCTGAGCCACGGGTACACCCAAGACCTTCCTGTGGTCTACAACTCAATTGATGGTGAGCCGGTTGGTGGTTTGGTAAACGGACGTACTTACTACGTTGAGGTTCTGACAAGCAACACCTTTAAGCTGAAGGCAAGCCCAGACGCCGGAACTACCGTAAACCTTTCTTCGCAGGGGACAACAACAGTCCACTCGTTTACTCCTGCTAAGACGGGCATTATTGGTACGTTGACTGTTGACACCAAGATTCCTCAGGAAGATTGGAGTTTGGACCCCTGTAACGGAACTGGTCCTACTGGCTACAACCTTGACCTGTCCAAGATTCAGATGGTTTACATGGACTACTCGTGGTACGGTGCCGGTAAAATTCGATTCGGCTTCAAGACCGTCGAAGGTCAAGTTAAGTACGTACACGAGTTCACTCACAACAACCAGTTGTTTGAGTCCTACTTCCGCTCTGGTAACTTGCCAGCTCGTTACGAAGTCACAACCTTTGCGAACCCGACATACATCCCGTCGCTGTTCCACTGGGGTACTTCGGTCATCATGGACGGTGAGTTTGACGACGACAAGGCGTACTTGTTCACCAAGTCAAGCCAGACTCTTAACATTGGTGGTACGACCTCTAAGACATTTGGTTCAAATGCTCTGAGCAACATCACTGATGTTATCAACATTCCGTCACATGGTTTCTCTGATGGAGATGCTGTTCAGTTCTTGGGACTTGGTTCAAACGGTCTGCCTCAGAACAACAACCAAAACCCACGAACCCAGTACGTAGGGTCTTACTATCCGTATGACTACCTAATCAACGAAACCACGTACTACATCAAAACTGTTGATGATAACAACATTGCTCTGGCGTTCACCGAAGCTGATGCTACGAGAAGTGAAGTTCCCATCACTAGCATCTCAAAGTCAAACTACTTGGTAACTGTTGACACGAATGGCAGCCACAATCTACAAGTAAATGATTACGTGTTCATTCGTATTAGCCCTCAATACACGAACTACCTTGCTTACTCTGGGGTAGTCCGAGTGTCTCAGATTGTTGATGCCAACACATTTAGGTACTACCAATACAGCTACCAACGTAGTTCCAGCACCATCAGCAACCCGCAGAACTCGTTCTTCCAGCGGAACATTATCAACTTCTACAACAGTGGAAACTCGCAGTCCACTTACAAGTTGTCTCCGCAAGGTTCGTTGAACAATACGTCTGGTACTAACTACCAGCCACTCATCTCTATCCGACTGAGCCCCTCGGTTTCAGAAGGTTTGACGGGTGCATTGGGTGACCGAGACGTTATTAACCGAATGCAGTTGCGTCTGCAGGAAGTTGGTGTTCAGACCAACGAGTTGATTGATGTGAAGATTCTTCTGAATGGACGACTCAATAACTTGAACTTCATCGCTGTAGAATCACCATCGCTGGTTCAAGTCGTGGAGCACACATCAAATGACACCATTTCCGGTGGTATTCAGGTGTATAACTTCAAGGCATCTGGTAACAACGGTGTTGAGCAGTCAACTAACGTTGATGTGAGCGACTTGTTTGAGCTCTCAAACTCCATCCTCGGAGGTGACTCGGTGTTCCCGGACGGGCCCGACATCCTCACCGTGGCGGTTGCTCGTCTGACCGGTCAAGAAACATTGGCCTCAGCGAAACTGTCATGGGGCGAGGCTCAGGCGTAAGGAGAGGCGCAGATGGCTATTCAAAGACTTGCTGCGGCAAGGCCACAAGCAAATGTCGATACAGGCATGGTTACATTTACGGACAGCTATTTGGTGTCCGTGGTTGTCACCAACATCTCACCTTCGGCAACCCCAATTCCTAGAGTAGCCATTTTCATTGTTCCCTCAGGAGCGTCAACAGAAGGTTCCTACGTTTACCTTGCAAATAATCTAGACATCGGTTTCGGGCAAAGTTTTGAGACTTTTAGATTTGCTGTAAACCCGGGTGACGGTCTATTTGTTAGGTCTTCTCAGGCTACGGTGTCTTTTAGCGCTTATGGTCTTCTCCAAGACGATGCAATTGGTCAAGGAGATTTGTCTCTTACGTTTACAAACAAAGTTATTCGTGGCGTAGACAACACTCTTTACTTAGACATCGGGGATACTGCAGACCGACGCTCTGATGCCGAGGTTGGCTATGTCCGCTTCAATACCGAGTACAGCGCCCTTGAGGTTCTGACAGGTAGCGAATGGGAGCTTGTTGGTACCGGAACTGGGGACGGAGCTACTGGACCGACTGGACCTACAGGTCCCATCGGTGACACGGGACCAACCGGTCCTGAAGTAACCGGTCCCACCGGACCCACCGGGCCCACTGGACCTTCTGGAGGACCAACAGGACCAACTGGAGCCACAGGACCAACAGGCCCGGGTGGCGGTGCAATTGACGTTGCCAACACAACAGATACAACAACCTTTGTTGGTCTTTATGAGGACGCCACCGGAACCATTGGTGGTAAAACAAACTCTGGAATTGTGTACAACGCCAGTACAGAGGTTCTTACGGTAACGGCAGTCGAGACGGGTTCAATCAACGCTCCGTCTAGTTTGACCGGTACCTACACCCTCACATCACCTACAACCATCACGCTGGACCCAGTTGATGAAATCATCAACGATGCTCCGATGAAGCTGGTCAGTAAGACAGTCCTTGAGCTGTCAACCTTGGTATCAAGTGCGGGTTCTATCGTCTACTGCACAGATGAAACTGGCGGACCAGTTCTTGCTTTTTATGACGGTACTGACTGGCGGAGGGTGACCGACCGAGCGGTGGTCCAGTAATGTCTGACGAGTTGCGGGAGTACACAGTTACCGCACCAGACATGGATATCACAGATTCCATCTGGGACGACCTGCTCACTGATGCGCCAACTCCTGACACAATCCCCGACAGGTCAGTGGAAGTAGCTAACGAGCGTACAAACAATCCTCGCAACACTTCTTACTTTCTTACTGATGCTGAAGCCGAGGCTCTTCGTCAGGACCCTCGTGTAGAGGCTGTAGAGAATGTCTCCGAAATCCCCGTGCGAAAGCGTGCTTTTCTAGACGGAAATTTCAACAAGCTAACAACCCAGACCGGAGAAAAGCAGAACTGGGGCCTGCTGCGTCACATTAATGCGACGAATGTTTTTGGGACTTCCACTTCTGACCCCGGTGGAACTTATGATTATGTTCTAGACGGCACGGGAGTAGATGTCGTAATTGTTGACAGCGGAATTCAAGCTGACCACCCCGAGTTCGAAGATGCTGAAGGTAACAGCAGGATTCAGCAAATTGATTGGTATACCGCCAGTGGCGTTTCTGGTTCAATGCCAGCAGGGTTCTACGTTGACTACGACGGACACGGAACTCATGTTGCCGGAACAGTGGCAGGCAAAACTTTCGGCTGGGCAAAGAATGCCAATATTTATGTCATTAAGTTGGCTGGCCTTGAGGGTGCGTCAGACCCTGTAGGAGGCATGAGCGCTGCAGACGCTTTTGACTGCATCCTTGGGTGGCACAACAATAAAACCAATGGAAACCCCACGGTTGTTGTGAATAGTTGGTCGTACATCATCTACTGGGATGAAGCGACCGACGAACTTACTTACAACGAAGTCACTTACTATCCGGTAACAGGTGGTTCCTATCAAGGTGTACCGCATAGCGATACAACAAAGGACACTGCTAAGGGTTTAACTGGTCAACAAGTTGATACAACACTTTTTGTTTTCAATCAGAGAGTCGCCTCAGTAGATGCTGATATTGCCTCAATGATTAGTGCTGGAATTGTTGTGTGCAACGCTGCTGGCAATGGCGGTCTGAAGCACGATGTGTCCGGTGGAGTTGATTACGATAACTACGTGACAGCCACCGGTCTGTCAAACTTCTACTACCACAGAGGTGCCTCTCCTTCCGTTAACGGCTCTTCTGGATTTGAGGTTGGCTCATTTGGCACAAACTTCATCGGTGGTGTGGAGGCAAAGTCTGTTTACAGCGATGCTGGCCCCGGAGTAAATATTTATGCCGCTGGGGACAGAATTATTAGTGCTTACAGCATTACCAATGCAGATTCTGCCAGCAATCCTTACTACTTAGACAATGGGTATTACCAGCAGGTTCTTTCCGGGACTTCCATGGCTACTCCTCAGGTAGCCGGAATGTGTGCCCTGCTTTTCCAAGCTCACAGGGACTGGACACCTGCTCAGGTTGTTGGCTGGATGCAGGGAAATTCTAAGACTATCCTGCACACCACGGGCCTCAGCGATGACTACTCCACCACAAACAGCGTGTACGGCGGACCAAATAGGATTGCTTACCTGCCAATGGCTGGTCAAAGACCATTTTCCCTAAGTGAAGTAGCATAAAGTCAGGGTTGGGTATAGATGATGTGTAGTAAACTAGATAATAGATTTCCTAGGAAAGTGACGGTGGCTGTCTAATGGCTGTAACTCGTATTGGGGCTGCTAACCCCCTAGCCAACACGCCTACTGCTCTGCCTGCAGTTACTACCACGGGTGTGGCCTCTGTCATTGCTTCTAACACCGAATTTGCGGAGGCTGCCACCACTATCTACGTTCAGCCGGTAAACACCGTTGATGAATCGAGTCGTGTCTATCTCGCTGCCAATCTAACTATTCAGGCTGGTCAGAGCTATGAAACTTTCCGTTTTGGTGTTCAGTCTGGTGATGTTGTCTATGTAGAGGCCAACACACCAGATGTGTACTTTTCCATGTCTCTTGTATATGAGACAGCTGGCGTAGACACTGTTTTCTATCAAGAGACTCAACCGGGGTTCCCGGAAGTTGGTCACATCTGGGTAAAGCCAAGCACCGGAGAAGTTTATTTCTACACCAACGACAACGGATGGTCCCAGCTTGCGTACATTGGTGAAGGACCAACTGGGCCTACTGGACCTGTTGGCCCTCAAGGCCAGCAAGGCATTACTGGTCCTCAGGGTTCTGGCGTAAACATTCTTGGAACATACTCCACTCTCCAACTCCTTCAGTCAGACAACCCGCTGGGGAACATCGGTGACGGATACATTGTTCAAGAAGACCTTTACATCTGGTCAGACCTAAACCAAGAGTGGGCTAGCGCTGGTCCGATTGTCGGACCAACGGGACCAACCGGTGCCACGGGTTCAACTGGACCAACGGGTGCAGATTCAACAGTTACAGGTCCTACTGGTCCCACTGGTCCTTCTGGTGGGCCTACTGGCCCAACGGGGGCAACTGGACCAACGGGACCAACTGGTCCTACAGGTGCAGACAGCACTGTTGTCGGTCCTACAGGGCCTACCGGTGCAACTGGTCCTACAGGGCCGGATGGTCAGCTCGGGGCAACTGGGCCTACCGGGCCCCAAGGAGACGATGGCATTGTTGTCTCAGCAACCGCACCAGCGAATACGGATGTTGTCTGGGTAGACACAAGTGTTGCGGGCAGCTATGGGGTTTTCCAGCCAGTGCAGAATGTCTTCTTCCACAACCCAAATACAGCAAACAGCGGTGTTTGGACTATCGCTTTTGATGCAGCAGATACTTTTGGCGGAACCGTAGCGAGTGCTGGAACACAAAATGAGTACATCGAGTGGAATGTGTCTGTCATCCCCGGAACATACACGCTAACCCTTATTCACGATGAGGCTGGCGACCGTGGCATTTACACCGCATCTATTGATGGAACAGATGTTGGAACTATTGATGGTTACAACGCATCCGCTGGTCCTGCTCTCGATGAGATTACTTCAATTTCTCTAGCTCAAAACAGCATTGTCCCAGTGAGATTTACTATGGCTACGAGAAACGCCAGTAGCTCTAACTACTACGCCAGTATTTCTGGATTTACTCTGACAAGGACGGGCGACTAATGAGTGTAGTCAGACGATATAACAACAGTACAAGCGCTTGGGAAGCTGTTGCCATTGGTGACCTAGGGCCGACGGGACCGACTGGTCCCTCGGTCACTGGTCCGACTGGTCCCATTGGAGAGACTGGGCCCACCGGTCCAAGTGGTGGTCCGACGGGGCCAACAGGGCCTACAGGCCCCACGGGCGCAGACGGTCCTACAGGTCCCCTAGGCGACACAGGACCTGCGGGTCCGACAGGGGCTGACGGACCTACTGGTCCCACCGGGCCTCAGGGTGAAGATGGCACTGCCGTAAACCTCAAGGGAGAAGTTGCCACAACAGGGGATTTGCCCGGTAGCGGTGTCGCTGGAGACGCTTACGTTGTAGAAGCGGACGGCGAACTGTACGTCTGGGACACAACCACTTCTCAGTTCCTCAGCATTGGTTCAATCCTAGGCCCCACCGGGGCTACAGGACCTACAGGCCCATCTGGTGGACCAACGGGTCCTACGGGTGCGACAGGTCCCACCGGACCGTCTGATGGTCCAACAGGACCAGAAGGACCTACTGGACCAACGGGTCCTACGGGTGCGACAGGCGCTCAAGGTGCGGACTCGACTGTTACTGGCCCCACAGGTGCAGACGGTCCTACGGGTCCGACTGGTCCCACTGGCCCCGCAGGTCCTGCAGGAACTACCACTTTTACGGGTCTGGATGAGGTTACAAACGCTAACAAGGGCTATGACGAAGCTGCTCTTCCTGCGATTGCTCAGCTCGTCGTGACACCTAACGGTACTAATGGGTATCAATTCAACAGTCACTACAGCGGAGACAACCCAGACGTTTATGTCCTTGGTGGGGCCACAATCGCCTTTAAATTGAGTGGTCTTACTAGCCACCCCTTCAGGATTCAGGAAGACACTGGTTCTGGGTTCGCCAACATCTCTAGTGGCCTAATCCACGTTGACACAGACGGAACCGTGAACGTGGATGTCAACGCTCAGGAGCAGACCTCAGGTACGGTTTATTGGAATGTTCCGGTAACTGCTGCCACAAACGGCTACCGATACCAATGCAGCATTCATACCGCTACCATGGTCGGGAACCTAGTTCACAAGGCTCTTAGCGCTATTTAGCCCATTTCTCTCCGCCAACTGTTATAGTGGTCTTGCCACTGCAGATGGAGAGAAATAATGACCCAGCTCCCCAATTGGTTCGCCAACGACGGGCAAGCAAATTTTCATGCCCACCTGAGCGAACTATCTTCCACACCAATTAGAGCTCTACAAATTGGTGCTTACACGGGGGATGCAAGCTTGTGGATGTATTTTAATCTTCTCAAGCACCCCGACTCTGTTCTTATTGATGTTGACACTTGGGAGGGTTCAGACGAGCCGGTACATCATGGGATGAACTGGGGTTCCGTAGAGACTGTCTACGATGCAAAAACCCAGAAGGCTCGTGAAGAAAGAAAAATTGTCAAGTTTAAGGGAACCAGCGACTGGTTCTTCAAGAACAATCAACAGTTTTTTGATTTTATCTATGTAGACGGAGACCACACCGCTCCTTCTGTTATGAGAGATGCCGTTCACTCTTTTGATTGCTTGAAACCCGGTGGGATTATTGCATTCGATGACTACCAGTGGTCCGCCGGTCTCGGGGTTTCGAAAGAGCCCAAGGCAGCTATTGATGCTTTCTATCTAACTCATATGGAGAGATTGGAAGTCTTAGTCAATGACTACCAATTTTGGATAAGAAAGACGATGTGACAATGGAAGAGAAAAAGCCGTACAAATTTGTTGTCGTTGGTGGTGGGACTGCGGGTTGGATTTCTGCTCTCTATCTTCGCTACAAATCTCCCAGCTCAGAAATCACTCTGGTTGAGTCAGATTCAATTGGCGTCTTAGGTGCTGGAGAGGGAACTACTCCGCCGTTTATGCATTTCCTAGAGAGTGTTCAAATACCGTTGTCACGGTTGGTTCAGGAAACAAGCACGACTATCAAAAATGGAATCAAGTTTGTCAACTGGCAAGGAGCCGGTGATTATTACTATCACGGGTTTGCTGCTAGTGAGGAAGTCGGCTTAAGCGCTTTTGACAATCACCAATATCTCTTTGACACTTCCATGCTCTTTGCTTATGGAGAAGCAACTGGAAAATCATTTTCCGACTACAACTACATAGACAGACTCTGTGAGCAGAATAAAGTTCCATTCCATCTCCACCCAGAGTATGAGAGTCAGGCCATTCCTGACCCAATTTTCAAGTATCTCTACAATGCAAATTATGCGGTTCACTTTGACGCAATTGCCCTAGCTGACTTCTTCAAAAAAGTGGCTACGGAAGAAAGAGAAATCATCCGTATCGAGGGGAAGGTAGTCGGTGAGACAACTAACTCAGGCGGTGAGATTGAGTCTCTTCAGTTGGAGTCTGGAGAGAGCATCGAGGGAGATTTCTTCATTGACTGTACTGGCTTTGCGAAAAGACTAATAGGTGGTCTTTACGAGAGCGAGTGGGAAGACCACTCCAAATACCTAACTGTAGATTCAGCAATGCCGTATTTTCTGCCAGTTGACCCCAACAACTTGGCTTCCTACACAGAGTCAACAGCCATGAAATACGGCTGGTCGTGGAAGATTCCTCTGCAGCACAGGTACGGCTGCGGCTATGTCTTTGATTCAAAGTATCTAACTGATGAAGAGGCTAAGGCAGAAATTATCGAGTTCTTAGGTGAAGAGCCTGTGTGGCCCCGAGAGAAGTCCTTCAAGTTCTCCCCGGGGTACTACAAGACCCCATGGACAAAGAACTGCCTTGCCGTAGGTCTCTCAAGTGGTTTCATAGAGCCACTTGAGGCTACGTCAATTTGGGCCACTATTCTTCAACTAAAGCACGCTCTCAAAGACATGGCTTTAGTTAAGAACAGAAATCAAAAGAGTATTGACGAGTTCAATAACTATTCTTGCCGAATCAACGACAGCATTTTCAACTTTGTCTATCTCCATTACATGGGCGGTCGTACAGACACTGAATTTTGGAAGCACTACCAGTCAGATTCGAATACTCCGCCTCGGTTAAAGTCTATTCTTTCGACTTGGGAATACAGGCTCCCCCGTTACACGGATTTTGAAGGAGATATTTTCCTTCTTGAAAGTTGGCTCTCTGTTGCAAAGGGAGTTTCTAAAGTTAATGACAAGACATACAAACAACTTTATGAAGACAATGATATTCCAGAGCACATCGAAAATGATTATAAATTTTTGATGCAAGTTCAAGAAGAGCATCTAGACATAGCCACCCCTCACGGTAAGTTTCTGGCTGACCTTGGGCAGGCATCGCAAGTACGGCAAGCGTGATATAGGAGACAATGATGAAAGCTGCTATCTACACAATCGCACTCAACGAGTTACAGTTTGTTGAGCGTTGGTACGAGTCAGCAAAGGATGCGGATTACCTGCTAATTGCTGACACTGGGTCTACAGACGGGACGGTGGAGAAGGCTCGTGAGTTGGGTATCAATGTTGTCGATGTGCGGGTTAGTCCTTGGCGATTTGACGACGCACGCAATGCGGCGCTCGCTGCACTTCCTCTCGACATCGACATGTGCGTGTCCCTTGACATGGATGAAGTCATCACTCCCGGATGGAAACAGGTTCTAGAAGAAGCTTGGGAGAAGGGCATCAACCGCCCTCGTTACAAGCACATTTGGTCGTGGAACGAAGATGGCACGCCCGGGCTTGAATTTTCTTACGACCACATTCATGCTCGTAAAGGCTTCCGTTGGCGGCATCCGGTACATGAGTGCATCTACTCATATGGCATTGAAGAGATGCAGGGTTGGATTGACGGTCTAGAGACCCATCACCACCCCGACAACACTAAGAGCAGGTCTCAGTACTTGCCGCTTCTTGCGCTTTCGGTTAAGGAAGACCCCTACAACGACCGCAACGCTTTCTATTACGGTCGTGAGCTCTACTTCTACGGTCAGTACATGGAAGCAGCAGCAGAGCTGAAAAGGCACTTGGAACTACCTACAGCCCATTGGAAGCCAGAGCGTGCTGCCTCAATGCGGTTTATTGGTAAGTCCCTGCCCGCCGAGGCAGAGCATTGGTTTAGAAAGGCTGTTGACGAAGCCCCCGGTCGTAGGGAGCCTTTTGTTGACCTTGCAAAGCTCTACTACGGTCGTCAGGAATGGCGTCAGTGTCTAGACGCAGCCGAGAGCGCCTTGGAGATTAAAGAAAAGCCTTTGGAATACCTTTGCGAGGCTGAATCATGGGGTGCAGCACCGTGGGACTACGCTGCAATCGCTGCGTACAACCTTGGAGAGTACGAAAAGGCCGCCGAGTACGCTCGTAACGCCGTAGAACTTGAGCCAGACAACGAACGAATGCAGAGCAACCTAGTTTTCTGCGAAAAGGCAGCCGGAGCTAGTATTACTTCTTAGTTTTCTTAGCTCGGGCCTTTTCCTTGGCCCTTATTCGGGCTTTGCGGTCACGCTCTTTCTGCTTCTTCTCTTCTCTCTGCTGGCGGTCAAGCTGGTAGGCATGGACAGCGTTGACACTGGTCCTGCTACGCCATGAGAAGTGGCATACGGTGCAAGTCACAATCTTGGCGGTAGTCCAACGACCACCACCAGAAAGTTCTTGAGTACTGGTTTCTAACTTAGAGGGACGAGCACTGCAATAGGGACAGTGAGGGAATCTACGCCTTCTAGTTTCCTCCCCTTTGTAAGACACGGAGAGAGCTCTGCGGATTTCGACTTCATCCTTGCCGCCCCAGATGCCCCAAATTTGTCGATGCTCTAGCGCCCACTGCAGACACTGAGCTCGAACTGGGCACGAGTAGCACAAGTTTTTCGCTTCTGTGCGCTCGTTGGCTTCTTTCGAGAAGAACCATTCTCGGTTCTCACGAAATTGGGGTTTGGAGCACAAAGCATCCGACTGCCACTTCAGGTTGTCGGCAGGTTTCCACACGCCACCATAATAGTAGATTAGACGAGATAAATCCGGGATATTGGACTAGTTTTGTATAATTTCCACCCAAGTGGTTGGTAGAGATTGGTCTACATAGTCGCCATACTCGGTTTCGCCATCTTCATCGCAGGCGAAAAGTTGGGTGTCTCCATCTACATACCCTGAGTATCCAAAGTCCCACAGAGCCCCTTCTAGGGCTTTAAAACCGTCTCCCAGCGAGTCCACTACACCGTCTCTCTGGAGAGTCGAGGCTAGGGCTCTAAGCACGATTTCGTTGTCGGATTCAACGTGGTCGTGGGTGACGTACACGAGGTCTGAATGGTTCTCCGAGAAGTAGCCCTCGCCCTCCCAGTGGGACCAAAGGGACTCTCCCAGACGAACGTCTTTCACTTGCCTACTCTTCTTCTGACTCTTCTAAGTCGAAGTGGGCCTCTGTGTTTCGGCTCATTGTAGAAATTTTTTGATTGGTGAAAGAGTCTGCTTCTGGGTCACGAAGTTCGTAAATCCCAGAGATAGTGATTTTCCCGCACTGAGAGCAAACTTCTACGGTCTGGGTGTTGTACTTCTGAGGGATGTCTACACCCTTTAGACGCATGAGAATGTTCCCATCATCGTCGCAGCTTTCGGGTTCCCACTGAGTATGGTCTTTAAGCCAACACGCTTCACATGTTGGCAGTGGTGCCATAACCCGTTCTGCGCTCATGCTTATATTCTACCTGTTTGGCGAGTATGGGATTGTCTTAGGAATGTTTATTTTGCTTTTTCCACGCATTGTTCTGCGCTCCCTAGGGGTCAGCCCTCCCCACATACCGTGGAGTTCGTTTTCTATTCCCCACAGTGCGCAATCATTTTGATGGACGCAGGTGTTGCAGATTTTCTTCGCTTGTCGGTAGTGGTCTGAGGGGAAGCCAACCCTTTCGGGGTCGTCTGCGTCTTTGTTGAAGAAGATTTCAACTCCGACTTCTCGACACTTAGCCTCATCGAATTCCCATGGCATCTTCCTCATTACGAAGTTATTCTCCTGTCGCTAGCTTCCCTACTTCATAACCGCAACCGGCATAACCGGCAATGTCAACCCAAGTGTCTGGTTGGAACCCTGACTTAGAAACAAATCGAGCAAGTTTCACACCGACCATCGCCATGGCAACTTCTTCGGCTGTTATTTCCCGCTCAAAAAGAACGGACCAGATTTTTGCAATCCTTGTCAGATTCTCTTCTGGTCCGCCGTACTGAACATCTCTATCCCCTGCGATAATCCGTGCCGCTTCTCTGAGAGCCTCGACACGGGGGAGAACGGGTTCTGGTGCTGGTGTCGTTTTGTCATCGTCTGACATCTTTTATCCTTGCTATTACTTCGGCTGTGTACTGGTGGTCGCTAGAGATATCGGAGCTTTCAGACACAACAAGCTCGTAATCAATTTTGTGTGCTGGAGGGTTTTCTTCGTACTCTTCGTCATCATCTTCAAAGTCAAACTCGTCAGAGATTTCAAGAAACTTTGAGATGGCTGCATCAGCACGCTCTTTCAGTTCTTGATAGCTGTCACCCTCAACTACAAACTTCAGCGTGGCTGTTGTGGTCATGCTGAGACCAGTTTCTCCAGTTTGTCAGGCGGGTAGTGCGCTCCATCAAGAGTAGGAGTTTTTCCGTCGTTGCTCTTGATGATGACATCACCGTAGCGAACACCCACAACTACGCCTTGGCGTCCGTTGTGGAGAGTCCCTATGTCTCCTGAGAAAGCGTCTGCTCTAACACGAACAATCTCCGAGACTCGGATATCTCCCGGGCGTGCTGGAATCCAGACTTCGCCTTTCTTATCCTTTACAAAAGCGTGACCTAGGGCCAGCTTAGAGAACATCTCGATTGCTTTTTCACGGTGCTCATCTGTCAGTTCCATCTCGTCAAAGACTTCGATGAGCTTTATGGTTGCGTCGCCTACAGGCTTTCTTACACGAGCAGCCTGCAGTTGCTCCTTAATCCACTTCATATCAAGGTTGCCCATTTTGGCTCCTTTCTTATTTGATTGTACTGGTTGGGGTTATGGAAGTAAAGGATTCGAGGAAGAGACGATGATGTCTCCGCTCAAAATCCCTCTTAGTTCGTTGGAAACCTCATCCCATGTCGGAATGTTGTTCATATAACTTTCTTTCTGGAACGAGGCAAGTTCGTATCTTTCGGTGTGACTCATCTCCTCGACGGAAGTCGCTAGATAAGACCACTCCGCTCCCATGTGGCTGGTACGCCTCCAGTCCGTAATGACCGGCACATCCATGCTGAGCGACTGAGCGAGCAGCGGGGACCACCAAGGCTGCCCCTGTCGGTAGACCGAGATGAGAGAACCAATAGACCCTCGAACTCTGTCAATTACGTCTTGCTCTGTCTCAGACCTCTTACTTTGAGCAAGGACAACTTTCTGGGTCAGCTGCTCTCTGGTGCTCCTAAGCCAAACCGTGTTGGTTGCGTCGGCTGTCCAGTAGTTGCTCTGGGTTGCGTTCTCCGTACTGACGTAGTTCTTTTCAAACAGCCAACTGTCTGGAACAAGAGAGATAAGACTGTTTGCACCCATGACCAAGCTGTCTTGGTAGATAGTCCTACTCTCCGACCACGGGAACGCTGGGTAGTAAGTGTGAGGCCACTTCTTACTGTGAAGAAACGCTATAAAACCGTTGACCTCGTTCTGCAGCTGGTTGCTAGCTACAAAGTCCGAATAGTTTTTCCTTCTGCTAAAGAAATCCTTCGTCAGGTCTGACTTCCCAGTACGACAAGAGTTAATCGACGCTTGAAGTTTGTGCGGCTCCGGGGCGTCAATAAACATCTCAAGATTGCCGAGTTTCCATGCTCTGTAAGCGATGGCAAATGCTGGGTAGACCTTGTAAGCAGTGACGCTGGTGGGAGGAGCGATGCCTACGAGAACTTTGTCGTACTGCTCAAGCTCTTCCATCGACATGTCTACAGATGGCCTTAGAACAAACGTAACGTCTGCGTCAGCGTGTACTAGAGACTCGTAAAGGAAGTTTGCAAAAGTCGGTTTACCGAAAGTGGTCTGAGAGGCTGTGGAACCTGTAATCAGTACCTTCATATCTGTCCTTATCTATTCATAACCAGAGAAGCCGCCCAATCCGAAGACTGGACGGCTCCTCTAACCATTCGTTATGTGTATATACGGGGTGTATATACAGCTTAGAAGGGTGCAGCAGGTGCTGCGCTCGGAGCCGACTCAGCCGTAGTCGGTGCCGGTGCCGCAGGAGGCGGTGGTGCCGCTGCGGGAGCTGGTGAGGCAGCCGGAGCAGCCGCAGTCTGCGGAGCAGCAGCCGTCTGAACTGGGTAGTAGTTCTTGATTTCGTTGCGCTTCTGACCGTTGTAGGTCCGAGAGCCAATCTGACCACGGAACTTACGACCGGCAAGAGCCTGCTCAATCTGAGCGTTGGTCGGGTTCGAGTCGAAGAACTCCTTGCCAAGACCCATAGCTGACATCTTTCGGAAGAAGATGCCAAGTGCCGTTGGGTTGTCGGGAGAGACAACGAGGTTGTCCCAGACAAGGCGCTTGGCGTGAGGACCAGCCTCAACCTGCGTCTTGACGCTGAACATGGTCTTACCCGATTGGGTGACCTTGGCGACTCCCTCGACAACTACGAGTTCGTAGTCCCCGTCCGGGAGCGGTTCATAATTGTTGTTGGTCTCGCCTGCATCCTTGATGAGGTCGGACCAGTTGAGGGTGCTCATGCTGATACCTCTTCCTTCTTCTTGTTGTTGGTGCTTTCAGCCTGAGTACTTTGCCTCGGGCCAAAAATGGTGTCCAGCATTACCTCAATGCTGAGGTTCTGCTGTTCTACGACAGAGCCCAGTCGTCCCTGAACTCGTTCTCCCGCCTCGTAGTCCGCTGTGCGCTCGACGTACATACGGCGAACTTTGTGCGGGGGCTGAAGTGGGTCTTCGTTGGGGAAGTTCTCGATAGTCAGGGCACCGAGAATGTCGTAGAAGTACGGTGCCTGAATGGCGAGCTGCCCCTGTAGGTAAGGACGGTGCTTTCCGTCCTGAGTCACCCGAGACATCGCAGTGAGAACAACAGCCTCAAGCGGTGTGGTCGGGTGCATCGTGAGGTCACGAAGGTCACGAAGAAGACCGCCCATGTGGCGAAGGAGTTCGCCCCACTGCTGCATCTTCATTTGTTCGTTGCCTGCGATGCTGTCCATGCACTTGACCTGCAACTCCGAGATGGAGTCGATAATCAAGGACTTGAACTGATGCTTGCCAGCCTGAAGCCACTGGTAGGTCTTGAGAACCGTGTCGTAGTCACGAACCGTAACCACGCAGGTGTCCCAAGTGCCATCAGCAACAGGAGGCTCTTCCCTAAGCGGGTCCCAGTACTTCACGTTGATAGGGAGGAACCTGTGTCCACCCTCAACGTCAAGCATGAGTCTCGGATAGGGAGCTGTGACGGCGAAGGAGGACTTACCCACCTTTGATTCGCCATACACCATGACGGTCAGAGACCGCTGGATTTCACTCATGCGTCACTCGCTTCCTTTTGTTTCTTGTGTTCCGTAGTAGGCGTATGGGTCCGCCTCCTCGAACATTTCGCTAATTGCTTGCTCAGCCGCACTTCCATCGTCAACCAATGTGCAGACGTTGAAGAAAGGGCACTTCCACTTGCAATCACGACTAGGCCGTGGGTACGCATGGAACGCTGGGCTCTCCCCCTCGTCCAAGGCTTTGCGAACCCGCATTAGGTCAGCAATGGTGCCGTGGATGCGGTCCCAGAAGGACCTCAAGGTGAAGATGTTGTGACGGACCTCAATCTGGTCGTAGAAAGGGGGCCGTGCATTGGCGGTGCGCTTCACCTTTTTGAGCATGGTGAAGATGCCACCGTCAGAACGATTCTTCTCGTCTTCCTTAGTGGATTCGAGAAGCATGTAAGTCATAATCTGCTCATTCATCGGAGCGAGATTGGCGAAGTCACTAAGTGACCCACCGACGGTCTTGAAGTCACGGAACATCCGGGCTCCATCCAACTTGCGAACAACTCGCATGTCTAACTTGCCTGTCAGTTCGACTTCCCCGTTGAAGAGCGGAGCAGTGATTTGCTCTTCTGTCGAGACCATCTCAAGTTCAGCGTCAATGCCGTTCTCTTCGACCCACTGAAGGTAGCCGTCGAGCATGATGTGTCCAAGCTCTGCTTCCTTCTCAAGTTCTGATACATCTTTGAACTCTTCAAGAAGGAGAGCCTTCTCAGCGTTGACAAGGTTTGAGTGCGCCTCAAGGAGGGGTACTCCTTTTGAGTAGTACTGGTCTAGCGCTTCGTGGATTCGGCTACCGAGAGCCAAGGCACCAGTTACGTCCTTGTACTTGGGTTGAAGCCGTCGGTAGTACTGCAACCACCACTTGCGCCTGCAGTCTTTGAACGTTTGTAGTTCAGAGTTAGAAAGTCGAACAACGCCACTCATCACTTACCTGCCTTATCTGCCTTGAGGATGGAAAGCAGTTGGTCCTTGTCACGGACGACCTGCTCAAAGTTGTCTGCCTTGGTTTCCAAAACCTGCAGAACACGTTCTTCAATAGTCCCCTCGGTCACATAGTCCGTGATGATGACGGAATCGTGAATCTCAGAGCCAATACGGTGTACTCGGTCCACCGCCTGCTTGTGGTCTACGAGAGACCACGGGCGTTGGAGCATCACCAACCGACGAGCAGCAGTCAAAGTCACACCGACACCTCCTGCTTGAGCGGTGAACAGAATCCATTTTGTCTTACCACTTTGGAAGTCGTCAATAGCTTTCTGACGTTCGTCTTCGTCTTGCGCTCCTGTAATCAGACCGTGCTCAATCTTGTTCTTCGTCATCGCTGCGCTAAGAAGTTCGATGAGCTGACGAGAAACGGCGCAGACAGCAACAGAGTCTTCACCGAAGTCTCCGCTCTTGATGTCCGCCATAAGAGCATCGACCTTGCACGAGGGCTCTGCGAGAACAGCCTTCATCTCTCCTGTTGTCTCGTTGACTTCCATCGTTGCGTAAGAGTTTGCAAACTGGTTGAGACGAGTGGTCTGCGTCAAAATGCTGGGAGCAGTGAGAACGTCACCGGACTCCAACTCTGTGAGCATCAGGTCACGCATCTGCTCGTATGCCTTCTTCTGCTTCGTAGACATCTCAATGTCACGGCGTTCGTGAATCTGCTCTGGCAACCAAGGAAGCACCTTCTGTTTCAACATCCGTCGCATGTGAGGATTGATGCTTCGATAGAACTCGTCCTGCATGTGAGGCTTTACTCCAAGAACCAACATCCCACCGAAAGCGTTGAGCATCGTGTCAATCATTCGCTCAATCCACTTCGTCTTGCTGGGCCAGTCCTTGGGGCTAATCCAGTGCAGGATGCTCCACAAGTCAACAACGTTGTTAGCTATCGGCGTCCCGGTGAGCGCAAATCGAATGTTCGCATCGCCCGACGCTGACCAAAGCGCACGAGTTTGCTTAGACTTTGGGTCCTTAGAACGGTGAATCTCATCTGCGATGACGGCCTTGAAGTCAATCTCATTGAGTTCTCGGATGTGGACCTCGCATCGGTTGGTGCTAACTCCTTCATCATGTCCTCCACATTCTGAGCATCGGGTAAGGGCGACCGAGCCGTAGGGGGCCAGTCGTGAGTGGGTACGCAGAGACTCCCAGTTGATGATGATGACATCAATGTTGCTTTCTACTGCTGTCTCGAACTGCTTCTTCCGCTTTGCTGCTGTCCCCTTGACAACCTGAGTTGTCACCTCGGGCCACCACTTGTTGAACTCTCGGGCCCAGTTGTTCTTCAGTGTGTTGGGGCAGACAATAAGAGCCGGAAAAACATCCTCGCCTTGCTCTTTCAGACGCTTCAGCGCACGGATGGCCTGAGCGGTCTTACCTAGACCCGGCTCGTCTGCGAGGAGAGCACGCTTGGCTGTTGCGAGGTACGCAACACCTGCACGCTGGTGGGGGAAAAGGTCTTCGTCACCCTCATACTCTTCAAGTTCACGGAGGGCTAGAGAGGGGTCAACCATATTGTTGAGATACTTGGTCGCCCAGTCAACTAGTTCTGGGCCAATCTCAAGGTCGGTGGTGAAAGTCGAGCGCAGGGCTAGACAACTTGTCCACGATAGAGGGACACGCCAAACCTGCTCTTGGGTTGACCAAGAAGACCCGGGGATGCTCTTACAAAGTTCTTTGTACCGCCAGTCGCAGTTAATTTGAATGTGCGACTTGTCGTTGTCGAGGTCTATCAGAACTGGCAACTTGCCATCCTTTCGTCGTTACGTCTTTCAGTGTAGCACATGCCTAACAGCTTGTGCGGAGTTTTTTAGTTTTTTCTGTTAGGCATCTTTCAGGAGGGCCCTAGGAACCCAGCCTTCCTTGACCAGCCTTAGCAGACCATGCCGGATGGCATCGTTAGCGTGCCCAGCACCGCCCCTGTGCCACGTTCCCAGTTCCTTGAGTACGGGGTTGGGAAACATGTTTTTGGCGTTTACAGGGGCTTGGAAGGCTATTTGAGAGGGGTCGTAGCCGTAGCGGTGGCAGAGATACTTGAGGACCCCAATCTGCTC
>Ga0208547_1000168_pt1 | contig 34401 bp, 55 predicted proteins | sample DEB08_DNA_5_FD_185501 | JGI IMG/M metagenome (GOLD analysis project Ga0208547, IMG submission 185501) | Aqueous microbial communities from the Delaware River and Bay under freshwater to marine salinity gradient to study organic matter... | ecosystem: Environmental > Aquatic > Marine > Coastal ...
AAAATATGACAACGATAATATTTACATTCGATGACGAGGTTGAATGCCCTGAGTGCGGCGGCGAAGGCCGTGTTGAATACGAGTTTGAGGTAATCGACCAAATCAGAGGCGGCGAGATAGTCGGGCTGGTGCGCGAGTGCCGGATGTGTGAGGGCAGTGGTGTCATTTATGTTGAGGGAGGGCCGGACGATGACGATAAATCCCTATGATTTGCCGGAGGGTAATGTGCAAATCAGTTTTAGCGGGGGGCGCACCAGTGCGTTCATGTTGCACCAGATACTTGAGGCGAATGGCGACCTGCCAGAACGATGCAGGATTTTGTTCCAAAACACAGGCAGAGAGATGCCGCAAACCTTGGAATTTGTTAACGAGTGCGCCCACAGATGGGGCATTGATATCATTTGGCTTGAGTATAACAGAGTAGATGGCAAGCCTACTTTCAAACAAGTTAATTATGAATCAGCTTCAATGTTTGGCGAGCCGTTTGAGCTGCTCATTAAAGCAAAGAAGGTTTTACCGAACACGCTGATGCGGTTTTGCACAGTTGAATTGAAAATAAACACAGCTAAAAGATATCTAAAAAGCATAGGCTGGGAGAAATGGCAGAACGCAGTTGGCATACGAGCTGACGAGCCTAACAGATTTAAGAAAGCCCCGAAAAAAGATTGCTGGGTTCCGTGGCGTCCGTTGGTTGATGCTGGTGTACATTCACGCATGATAGAGGAATTTTGGGACAAGCAAGACTTCAAACTGAATTTGCCTGTTGTTAACGGCAAGACGATGTATGGTAATTGCGATGGCTGTTTTCTCAAATCTGAATCGCAGCTAGCAATGCTTGCAAAGGATTACCCAGGCAAACTTGATTGGTGGATTCGGTTGGAGAAGATGCACGAACACCGTGGTGACTATGGGTTTTTTAATAAGAACAGACCGCTCGAATCAATGAAAGAATTTATTGAGATGCAACAAGACTGGGTGTTCGATGAAGTCGGATACTTTTGTCAAGCAGACGGAGGAGAGTGTACAGGATGACGAACAGTAGACAGAAAGGTGCGGCATTTGAGCGCACCTGCGCCAATATGTTGTTTGATATTACGGGGCTAGAGGCCAAGAGAGACCTCGAACAGTACAGGGCTAGTGACCACGGCGACCTGATAGGTGTGCCAGGTTGGACAGTGGAGTGCAAACGCTACGCCAACGGCGTTACTTGGAAAAGAAGCTGGTGGGAACAGTGCCTCTCTGCCGCTAACGCTGCTGGGAATCAGCCTGTTCTGATATATAAGTATGACCGTTGCCCTGTCCGTTGTGTGGTAAGGCTGTCGTCCATTTCTCCGTATTACTACGACAAGGAAAACACGGCTGAGATTGATTTTGAAACGTGGTGTATGCTGGTAGCGGAAGGATTAGACGATGTTTGAAGCGGTGATAGCTATGTGTGTGGCTTACGAGATTAGTGGTAAGGCGGTAAATCCGTGCTGGATGCGCCAAGCTGACCAAGTATTCAGAACATACGAGGCTTGCCGTTCTTGGGGTAACGAGCAGGAATTGCAGATGATAAGAAAGGCGGTCAGAGACTACAACGCCTCTGCCATCGTGCATATAGCCTGCGGTGAGATGAATGGTGACGATACCTAAGCGTCAAATTTTCTGTCTTGACATAGTTATCCACAGGCTTTTAAAATCGCGAAGCGCAAACAGCAATGCATAGCTTCTGTGCATAGCTTCATAGCACTACAATGATATAACAAAATCTTTTGATAAAAAGAAAGCGAAGCAATGATGCTATGCACAGAAGCTGTGCATAGCTGTTTTTTTTAGATTTATTTTTCATCTAATTCCACTGCTTGTAACAGCAGTTCTACTGTGCGGTTTATCGGCACCTCTCCGCTTTCATAGTATCGCACTGTTCGCTCTGACAGGCCCAGCCTTTGGGCGAAACCCTGCTGGCTGTAGCCTAGTTCTTCGCGCATTTCTCTGAAACGTCTAGCGTCCATCATTTGCCAACCCAGTCAGTCCAGGCCGCAGACGTTACCTCTTCGGTGTACTTCTCTGCGTCTTTAACGTTACCGATGTCGAATTGTTCGCGTGCCTGTTGCTCTGCTTCCTCTAGGTTGTCTGCCTTTATGTGAAAGGTTTGCTCTACAGTTCCGCGAATTGTGATTAGATAGTCCTTTTCCATTCGTTTGCCCTCTCTCTGTCAGTGAGGGGCAGCACCGCGCTGCCCCTTTCTCTGTTAGTCTTGTGGGAAATAGTTGTGCAAATGCCAGAACGCAGTCTGTAGTTTGCGCGGCACGTCTGGGTCATAGATGTCGAAACTCTCCGACCATTGCTCCATAAACTCCCGCAACGCCTCCCGCGTTTCAGAGATTGCCTTTGCCTGCTCCGGCGTTAAATGTTTGGCAGCCTCTCTGCGGTTGTGTTCTGTCAGCTCCCAAGGTTCCATGTTCTCAACAAGTTTTGGTCTTCCTAATTTAGCCATTACAAACCCTCCTATGGTTTAGGCGTTATCGGTGACACCGTGCCACCGCCTAGGCTGCCGCGCTCCGGCAAACTAGGCAGGGGCAGGGCCATTGCTGGCCCGTGCCATTGTTTATTGCTCTATGTTAAAATGCTGCTTATCTAATGCTATCGCCATCACATGGCCCTGGGCATCACGCAGCCCTACCTCAAAGATAAATTCCCCGTTTCTCTGCAAATCGTCATCAAGAGTTGCGCATTGGTTTATCTGTGACGCTATGCCATTCGCCCACAGGTTGAAAACCTGCGCGTTGTAGTCTTGATTTGCATTAATCCAGTCTTGGATATGATAGATGCCTTCTTTGTTGACCTGTGCCATTGTCTTTCCCTCCGTTTAAGGCCCGTGTGTGGGCGTTGATGCCTGAATGGTGGTATTACACCATCCAAGCGGTTAAAGCCTGTCAGTGAGCTTTACAGGCCGATAAAATAGGCAAAGAGTTGCCATAGCCATGCTTCGGCCCCCATTAAGCCCCAGATTACTAGGCTCATGATAAGAAGAAATAGCGTGTTGCTGAATAATTCTAGCTTGTCCATGTTACTGACTCCGCATGTGTTGTTTACAATATTTATCGAAAAACGCACGTTCCAGGCGTTTGTATCGCGTAGGTTTGCCGTCTCGGTATTGGTCAAGCCACCGTCTGCCGTTCTTATCTATGGTGGCATAGCGATTAGCCAGCCATGCATTGATGGTTAGGAACCGGTCAGCGTTGCGTTGCGCATCGTCCTGGGTGATTGTGTAGTATGGTTTCATTGTGACTGCTCCCGTTTGTAAACTGTAGTTTTATTGTCAAAGTAAAACCATGCTTTGCCGTCACCCATCCATGCCGTTCGGCTACTCTTTTTGCGCCATATAGTTGGTTTATGCGGGTTGTTTTTCAGCTTCCGTTCAAGTGTGAACAAATCGCCAATGCTTAAATCGCTAAAGTTTTGCATGGTTGCCTCCTAGTTAATGCTGACAATGCGTTGCCGACCGCTTTTGGTTGTCTCTACCTCTACGTCAACAAGCTGGCCTACCATGCCCATATGTACTTTGTAGGCGTCCGAAATGTTCGCTTTTGTGCGTATTGTCTGCCCTCCTATGAATGTAAATTCAAAAGCTGGATTGCCTGCGTGTGAATTGTTCAGGCGTTTGATGTGTTTGATTGTGCGTTGCATGTTCTTTCCTCCTATTCTGCGCGGCATTTCATTAGGTCGTGATGCTCTGATTCGCATAGCGTTGCCATCTCGCGGCGCGTGTCTATGTTGAACATATGGAACCATTTACCATTGCCGCAGAATTGCTTGTGGTACTTCTTGGCGGCGTTGTCTGCAAAATACAGCCATAACTTCGCGGCCTTCTCGCTGTCGTAATCGCCTTTATCAAATCGCTTTTGAAGCAACGCCTCTACATGCTCCCGCTGTTGATGGTACAGTGCAGAATCGTTCAATGCATATAAGTACAGCTCTTGCGCTTCGTGTGATATTGTCATTGTTAAACCCTCCGGTTTGTTGTTTCTAACGGTCTCGTCAGTACTGGCCCAACCAGTAGACACGGCCTAAGCCGTGTTTCGACCTTAGCCAAGTATAAAAGACGATAACTTGAAGTTATTGCCGTATGTCCTAGCGCGACTGCCATAGACTAGCCACTCGCTATAGAGTGAATGGTGTTTGCTTTCCAGGCCGTTGATGCCGTTTGCATCGACAAACACGCGCCTAGCGTATTCATGAAGCGGGTTTTCTTCTACATAGCCATATGTGCCATCGTGCGCGACTGCTAGTTTTACTTCGATAGTCATTGTTAAACCCTCCGGTTCTTTGTTGTGTTTAGACTTGTGATTCGTATTTTTCCGTGTAGGCCGGATATGCTTCCTGGAAATCGACCAGTTTATCCGCGGCCTCAACCATCTTCTTTACCTCGGATGGTATGTTTGTTGGCTTGTAGTCGTTCAAATAAATAGAAAGCATTGTTTCGTATGTTTTCACATATTCGGCATATGTCATTGTGCAAGCTCCCGTTGCGTTGTTGATAGGCGAGGGCCGAAGCCCTCACCGTTAAGTTTATTAGCGGATACCGTCCGCTAGGCTGTTAGCTATAGGCGTTGAGACAATCGCGTATACAGCACGGTGAAACATTGTTTTGCCGTGGCGATAATCTTTTGAGAAGCGAAAGCCTGTAATGCGCATAATAGGCGATGCGATGTGTGCCGTGGCTTTGCGTGTGTTGTAGCAGATAGTTTCCATTGTGTTGCCCTCCGTTGGCGTTGTTGATAATTCAAATATAGGCAAGCATTGCCGCATGGTCAAGAGAAAAAAGCACACAATGTAAAAAAAGTTGACACTGTGCGCGCGTGTGTATATATTAATAAGCAGTTGATTGTATTGGATTGGAGATGGTGGTTGCATATCTCAACACGCACAGCGCGTTAACAGCTTCCCTGCGGCAGTGCAGGGCCAAGCCTATCATAGTGTGGCAAAAATGCAACACTGTGCGCACAGGCACACGCACGCACAGGCACGCACAGGCACCCGCACACGCCTAGGCGCGCACGCACAGGCCCGGGGGGGCACGCGCGCACCCGCACACCCGCACGCGCGCGGCCACGTTCTATATGTGTTAATACCTACAACTAAACACACAGCCTAATCGGAGAAACCATGACGAAGCTAACGAAGTTCACCACCCAGCAGATACTGAGCGACCTTGCTGACGGCTATACTATGGTCGATGCTTGCAAGAAGGCTGGGATAAGCAGGCAGGCTCTTTACAAGCGTATGAAGGGCAACAACGAGCTTGATGTGTCTGTGCGCATTGCGCAGCAGTATAGTGCGGAAAAGGCGCTAGAGGAGCTTGATAAGCTGTATGACGATGCCTTACACAAGCGCAAGGACTACGATGCTCATGTGCTAAGAGACTATGCGCACCATGTACGCTGGAAAGTGCAGAAGATTATCCCTGAGCGCTATGGCGAGCAGAAGAACAAGACGGGGGTAGAGGTTACTGATGGCGGTATTCGTATTATGTGGGAGAGCTAGATGAAGCGCGGGGCAGTTTTAGATAAAGCGAAGCAGTGTGTAACTGCTGACAGGGCAGCAGAGCATGGTGATATGGAAGATAACTTTGCGGTTATTGCTTCTTACTGGTCTATTCATTTGGGCCACAAGGTAGAGCCTGTGGATGTTGGGATTATGATGGCGTTGCTAAAGGCGGCTAGGGCCAAGTCCAATCCTTACCATGAGGATAATTACATTGATGGTGCGGGGTACTTTGCGTGTAGTGCTGAGTGTGTCGATGTATCTGATTGAGCAAAGCTGATGCGTAGCGACTTCGACCCTAATAACTTTGCCCGTGTCTATGACAAGGCTCCGTGGCTGCTACATTTTCAGTTTTCTAATGAGAGGTATGTATATCGTTATGCGCTAGTCGAGAAGATACCCGTTGGCGATATAAAGCCCCGCACTAAGCAGAAGGCTAATGAATTAAACCTGTCCCAAGAGGAGATATGGCAGACTTATGGCAAACATAAAGATTCCTTATAAGCCCCGTGACTTGCAGGCTGAGATGCACAACGGCATCAAGCGGTGGAATGTTTTGGTTATGCACCGTAGATTTGGCAAGACTGTGTTTGCTGTTAATCATTTGATTAAACATGCGTTGACTTGTCCGTTACCAAGACCCCGTGTTGCCTTTGTTGCGCCTACCTTTACGCAGGCCAAGCGTATTGCTTGGGACTATGTCAAATATTATACGAGTGTCATCCCTGGCGCTAAATTCAACGAGACTGAGTTGCGTGTGGACTTTCCCAATGGCGGCAGGTTGATGTTGTTGTCTGCTGAGAATCCTGATGCACTGCGTGGTATCTATCTTGATATGGCTGTCTTCGATGAATTTGGTATGCAAAACCCTAGAGTATGGGGGGAGGTTGTGCGTCCGGCCCTGTCTGACAGAGAGGGTGCGGCTATCTTTCTAGGCACTCCGGCTGGGCATAATCATTTTTTTGATTTGCTAGAACAGGCGCGGTCTGAGACAGACAATGGTTCCGACCAGTGGTACTGGAAGATTGTAAAGGCCAGTGAGAGTAAGCTGGTTAAGGAAACGGAGCTAGACGCAGCTAGAGCGCAAATGACCCCTGAGCAATACGAGCAGGAGTATGAGTGTTCGTTTACTGCGGCAATTATTGGGGCATATTATGGCAAGTTAATGGCAGAGGCTGACGAGGACAACCGTATAACGAGGGTGCCATACGACCCTGCTTACCCAGTCCATACGGCTTGGGATTTGGGTGTCAATGACTCAACAGCCATTTGGTTTGCGCAAATATTTAGGGGCGGGGCGGTCAATGTTATTGATTACTACGAGAATGGGGGCGTGGGCTTAGACCATTACGCTGATGTTATAAATAGGAAGGACTACAATTACGGCGACCACTTGGCCCCGCATGACATTGAGGTGCGTGAGCTTGGCAGTGGTAAGTCACGACTAGAGACTGCCGCTAGTCTGGGGCTTCGCTTTAAGGTGATTCCCAAGATGAAGGTCGCGGATGGCATTAACGCGGCGCGTATGTTATTACCTAAATGTTACTTTGACAGGGATAGATGCACCACGGGCGTTGAGATGCTCCGGCAGTATAGGCAGGAATGGGATGAACGTAGAAAAATGTTTAGAGACCATCCTCGCCATGATTTCACAAGCCATGCAGCAGATGCGTTTAGGTATCTCGCTATTGGCCTTGAGAATAGGCAGAGATTTGTCAAACCTCCGCAACAAGTTGCGCAAATGGAGTACAACCCTTTTACGCTATGATGATAAATAACGAACACCATTATGACACTGCAAGCATGATGATGGAGTACAGCCCTTATCATTCGGACTATACGCTTGCTGATAAGCGTATGTATTTAGAGCCGCCGCTTGCTATGGGGAATTATATCTTTGGGTTAGATGCCGATGAGGTTCCGTACTTGTTTGCTACTTGGGCATTTCCAAGGCAAAAGCAAATTGATGAATATATCCGAACAGGCATCTTCCCGCCTAGCGCATGGCGTGGTGACGGCGATAGTCCTTGGATTATTGATTTTATCTGTTTTGCTGGTCGCAAAGGCATAGTCGATGGCTTTAGGTCTTTGAAAGACATTTTTATAGAAATGGGATATAGTGATTGCTATTGGCTAAGAACTGAGTCCGGCAAGCTGGGCTTTCATAAGTTAAAGGAGAAATGACATGGGTTCTGGTGGTGGCGGCGGCGGTGGCGGCGGTGGCAGCGTAAAGAGTGGAAGCAGAGGCGCTAAAAAGCAGGACTTCCGTTTGAAAGAACAGCAGGCAACTTATGGTCGCTCTGGCAGGGGTGGAAATCTTAGCAAGGTTCAGCAGAACTTTGAGAGGAACATAACGGCAGCGCAGCAGCTTGAACGCCGCGCAGCCGAAGGTTCTATCAAGTCACCCATCCCAAGCATAACTGGCGCTGCAATAAACACGCTTGGCGGTTTTTTTAACGAGCGTCTTGCTGGTCAGTTACGTACTGGCTCTACGAGTGCTACGCCTGTGACTGCTAAGTTTGGCCCTAGTCAGAATGAATTGGTTGTTGGTGTGGTAACCAAAGATGGTGTTTACAGTGGGCGGCAACAGTTTAACCCTAAGCAAGCTGATGCTAAGAAAACTATACTGGCTAGTAGCAGTGGCGAGGCTGAATCTAAGCCAGATGTTACCCCTGCGGTAACGCCGGAAGTAACGCCTGAGGTTGTGCCTGATGATACGCAGTTAGGATTTACCGCAGAAGAATCACGGCGTAGACGCACTAGAAGATTTGGCGGTGGAGGTTTAGTAGAAGAAAAGGGCATACTCTTATCTTCTACTGGCAAACGCCCTACAGTATAGGAGATAACAATGAGTTCACTTTTTAGTCCACCGTCTATGCCAACACCGCCTCCTCCACCCGAGCCTCCGGCAAAGGTTGATTATGCAAGGGCTGAGGCTCTATCCGAAGAGGCTCTGAAGAAAGAGCGCTCAAAGCGCAAGGGTAGAGGCTCTACTATAGTTGCTGGGTTGGCCTCTGATACAACAATGCCAACTAGCGGCACACCTACACTACTGGGGTAACTTATGGAAGATTTAGCCAAGAGCCTAATTAGTCGCGGCAACAGTATTGTTTCCCGCAGAGATAACTGGGATACGCATTATCAAGAGCTTGCGGATTATATGCTACCCCGCAAAGCCGACATCGTTAAGAAACGGTCACGCGGCGAAAAGCGCATGGAGCTTATCTATGATGGTACTGCGCTACAGGCTGTAGACCTTTTGTCTGCAAGTCTGCACGGTATGCTGACGAGTGGGGCTACTCCTTGGTTCCATCTTGATATGAAAGACACCGATGTAGGCCGTGACGATGATGTGCGCGAATGGCTGCAAGACTCATCAACACGAATGATTAGGGCTTTTAATCAGTCAAACTTTGAGACTGAAATCCATGAGATGTATGTAGACCTAGTTGTATTTGGCACAGGCTGCATGTTTGTTGAGATGGATGAGGGCCAGTTGCGGTTTAGCACACGCCACATTTCAGAGTTCTACCTACAGGAAAACCAGTTTGGGTTAGTTGATACCGTCTTCCGCAAGTATAAGCAGCCAGCAAGACAAGCTGTCCAGCGTTTCGGCATTGAGAATGTAGGCGAGTTTATTCGCAAGACACACGAAAAAAAGCCGGATGAAGAAGTAGAAATCATGCACGTTGTTATGCCACGGGCTGACCGTGACACGACAAAAGTAGACAACAAGAACATGCCGTTTGCTTCGTACTATATTTGTATGAACAGCAGCATGATGATTTCAGAGAGTGGCTTCCAAGAGTTTCCTTATATTGTGCCGCGCTTCTTGAAGGCGACAGGCGAAATCATGGGTCGCTCTCCGGCAATGGTAGCCCTGCCTGATGTTAAGATGCTGAACCTGATGTCCAAGACAATCATCCAAGCGGCCCAGAAACAGATTGACCCGCCGTTACTTGTCCCTGATGACGGGTTTATTATGCCTATCCGCACACAGCCTGGTGGCCTTAACTTCTTTAGGTCTGGCTCTAGGGATACGATTACGCCTCTAAACACGGGCGCTAACATTCCTATTGGATTGAGCATGGAAGAGCAACGCCGTGGTGCTATTCGTTCAGCGTTCTACGTTGACCAGCTTCTTTCCGGCGGTGCGCCAAACATGACAGCCACAGAGGTTGTGCAAAGGCAAGAAGAGCGTATGCGGGTCATTGGCCCTGTTCTTGGCAGGTTGATGAATGAGATGCTGCGTCCTTTGGTAGACCGTGTGTTTGCCTTGATGTTGCGTGAGGAGATGCTTGCTATCCCTCCTGAGCTTTTGCAAGGAACAGATATTGATATTGAGTATGTATCGCCTCTGGCCCGTGCGCAAAAGTCTAGCAGTCTTAACAGCACTATGCAGGCTCTTGAAATCCTACTGCCTCTAGCACAGGCGTTGCCAGTGACTGACCACCTTGACCCTGATGGTTTGGTTAAACATGTTACTGATTCCCTTGGCGTTCCTAAGACTACATTGCGTTCTAGCCGTGAGGTTGCGCAGATGCGTCAGGAACGAGCAGCAGCAGAGCAACAAGCAATGCAGCGTCAGAGTGAGCAAGAGGATGTATATACAGCAGCGCAAGCGGCGCAAGCAGTTAGGATGGTTGGGCAATGACCCCAGAGGTAGAGAAACTTAAATTTATGTACAAAGAAACCTTTGCCACCGAAAGCGGCAAGAAGGTTCTCGGAGACCTTGAGGCCCGTAGTAACTGGCGGGTGTCAAGCTATGTGGCTGGCGATGCCAATGCCACAGCTTTTGAGGAAGGCAAGAGGGCTGTCCTTTTGCACGTTCATAGTATGATGAAAGAGGAGTAATTATGTCAGAAGCAGCTATCGAACAGGTAGCCCAGGTTGAAGCGCCGATGCTGGAAACCCCAGCAGAAGTTGCGTCAGGCGGGTCTGGTAACGATTTCTTGAATATGATACCAGAAGAATTGCGGGGGCATCCTAGCATTTCACCTATCAAAGATGTTGAGAACTTGGCGCGGTCATATGTAAATGCCCAGCGTCTTATAGGTGCAGATAAAATACCACTGCCTGCTAACCCTACAGAAGAGGACTTGGATAGAGTTTACAGTAGACTTGGCAGGCCGGATTCACCAGATAACTATGACATTGCTGCTGATGGCAATATAGTAACAGAGGAAGTTGCTAGTAGTTACAAAGACATAGCGCATAAACTTCGCCTTACACCTGAGCAAGCAAGCGGCGTTCTTGACTACTATAAGAGTGTTGTGGAGAACACAGGTGTTGCAAATATGCAACAGGTTGAGCAACAGCGTGAACAGTCAGAGGCTGCATTACGGCAGGAATGGGGTTCAAATTATGACGGGATTGTGCAGAAAGCGGCAGCAACCGCGCAAGAATTTGGCAATCCTGAGATGTTTGACTTAGACCTTGCCGATGGCACTAAGCTGGGCAACAACCCAGAGTTTATAAAAGCATTTGCAAAAATTGCAGAATTTAGGCAAAGTGTGACAAGTGAAGATACAGTTTCGGACTCATCTCAGACTTCGTTTATGACGAGGGAAACGGCTCAGGCAGAGGCAGATGCCATTATGAAATCGCCTGAGTACACAGATAGGCGAAACTACGCAGCCCGTCAAAAGGCTGTGGGACGAGTACAAGAGCTAATGAACTACATTCATGGATGATGTAGAGATAAGGCTAGAGTGTTTAAGAGTCGCGTTAGAGTATGGCACACAACGCGATGTTTTAAATCCCGACCACCTCGCAGATAAATACTACGAGTGGGTCACGCAGGGTAGCGAGTCACATCGTCCTGTTGCCAGTCGGAAAGACGACAGCCCCACAAGGGCTAAAAAATCTAGGGGTGTCCGCAAGGGTAGCACACCGCAATTAGTATAAATGTAACCGTGTGAAATAGGAGACATGTTATGTCATCACAAATCACCACGGCATTTGTTCAACAGTATTCTGCAAACGTGCAGATGCTCTCACAGCAGATGGGTTCCCGTCTGCGTGATGCGGTGCGCATTGAGAATGTTGTTGGAAAGAATGCCTTCATCGACCAGATTGGTGTAGCGACAGCGCAGCTTCGTACATCAAGAAATGCCGACACACCACAGATTGACACCCCTCATGGAAGACGGCGTCTGTCTTTGGCTGACTACGAGTATGCTGACCTTATTGACGACCAAGACAAGGTTCGCATGTTGATTGACCCTACTTCCTCATACGCTATGGCTGCTGCGGCTGCTATGGGCCGTGCGATGGATGACGTTGTTATTGCTGCTGCAATCGGTACAGCCTCCACTGGTGAGACTGGCTCAGGTTCAGCAACTCTTGATGCAACGGCAAACTCAGTAGGTTCTGCCTCGTCAAACGATGGTCTGACAATCGCAAAGCTGACAGAAGCCAAGCGTAAGATGGACTTGAATGATGTTGACCCATCAATCCCACGCTACATTGCTGTTGGGCCAAAGCAAATCGAAGACTTGCTTGGTACAACTCAGGTAACTTCATCAGACTTCAACACCGTTAAGGCGTTGGTATCTGGCGATGTGGACACCTTCATGGGCTTCCGCTTCATTATGACAAACCGTCTGTCTGTTGATAGCAACGACATCCGCACATGCTTTGCATGGGCAGAGGATGGGATTACTCTCGGCATAGGCAAAGATATCAATGCTCGCATTGATGAACGTGCTGACAAAGGTTACGCAACACAGGTCTACTATTGCATGAGCGTTGGCGCTGTGCGGATGGAAGAGTCTAAAGTTGTGCAAATCTTCTGTGACGAAACACCTGACTAAGAAGGAGCTAGGTAATGACTACTAAAAACTCAGACTTGGTAGCAAACCTTGAGGCTTCCCCTCAGGTTATGAACGATGCCCAAGAGTTGCACGGTGTAATCCGTGTTGCCCAAGGAAACGTTGCACTTGCTGCTGGTGATAGCACTGACGATGACATTGTTATGCTTGCACCTATCCCAAGCAACGCCACCATCACATCTTTGCGCGTAGGCACAGATGCCCTTGGTGGAAGCTGCACATACAATGTTGGCCTCTACACAGATGCTGGCATTGTTAAGGACGAAGACTTCTTTGCTACTTCTGTTGCCGATGGCGCAGGGCTTGCAGAGCTTCGTTATGAGGCGGCTGATTTGAACACCACAGGCCAGAAAGTCTACACAATGGCTGGTGATAGCTCTGACCCTGGTGGGTACTACTATGTTGCGGCTACATTTAATGCAACTGGCGGCACTGCCGGAGACATGGCGTTTGTTATCGAATACGTTGTAAACTAACACTGAGGGGGCGGGAAACCGCCCCTTCTTTCCAAGGGGGCGCATGGAGCAGAACAACGATTTTCGTTGGGATTTAAAAGTTGGTCAGCTACAAGAACAGTGGCTAGGTGAGCTTTTAGAGAATGTACCTATAGAGGTGAAACGTGATTTTATGGCTTCGCAAACTGGAAATGTGTTTGTGGAGTTTTTTTGTAGAAAGAAACCGTCTGGAATAGCCACTACAGAGGCGCAATACTGGGCGTTTATACTTGGCGAGGAAACTGTGGTATTATTGCCGACAGTTAAGCTGAAGATACTAGCTAGGCAGGCATACAAAGAAGGCCGCATAATTAGAGGCGGTGATAACGGTGCAAGCCAAGGTGTATTGATAAATGTAGAGAGGTTGGTACGAGATGCCATCAGTAGTTGATATTTGTAACGAGGCTATGGACTTGCTTGGTGCTGCAACTATTACCTCGCTAACTGAAAACTCCAAAGAAGCAAGATTGTGTAACCGCCGCTTTGAAACTGTGCGTGACGCTGTTCTTCGGGCGCATCCTTGGAATGCAGCGATTGCCCGTGCTGATTTAGCGCAAGACAGCGCAAAGCCTGCTTTTGGATTTAGCTTTCAGTACACGCTCCCAAATGACCCATACTGTTTGCGGGTGCTGTCTTTCTGGAACGTAAACGTAGACAATGAGCTTACACCGTATGACAGCCAAGTTATGTACAAGATTGAAGGCCGCAAAATCCTTAGCAATGAAGAAACATGCAAGATTATATATGTTTCACGGGTAACAGATACAGAGCAGTACGATGCGCTGTTATCTAGCACAATAGCGCACAGATTGGCCTCTGAGACTGCTTATGCAATTACAGGCAGCAACAGTATTGCGCAGCAGATGTTTAGTTTATACGAAACGCGCATCCGCGAAGCACGTTCTATGGATGCGATGGAAGGCCAGCCAGACAAGATTATTGCAGACGACTTTGTAAACATAAGGTTCTAAGATGGCGCGTGTATCTAGTATTGTTACCAACTTCCGCGCTGGCGAATTGTCTCCGCGTCTGGAAGGCCGCATTGACTTGCAAAAGTACAACGAGGCTGCGCAAACCTTGCAGAACATGCTGGTGTTTCCGCAGGGTGGCACGACACGCAGGCCAGGCACTAAGTTTGCTGGCAGGTCAAAGGACGGCGGCAAAGTAAGGCTTATTAACTTTGAGTTTAGTGATGAGCAAGCATATGTGCTTGAGTTTGGTGCAAACTACATACGCTTCTTTAAAGATGGCGGCATATTAACAGAAGCTACAATAGCTATTACAGCTATTACACAGGCTAACCCAGCCGTTGTAACGTCTAACTCTCACGGCTTCTCAAACGGAGACAGGGTGTTTATTAGCGGTGTTGTAGGTATGACTCAGGTGAACAGCCTAGAGTTTACTGTAGCTGGCGCAACAACTAATACGTTTCAATTATCCGGCGTAGACAGCAGCGCTTACACAACTTACTCGTCTGGTGGCACGGTTGGAAAGATTGTAGAGGTTACGACTACATACAGCATCACAGATATCTTTGAGATTAATCACGCTCAGTCTGCTGATGTGTTGTATCTAGCCCACAAAGACCATGAGCCTGCAAAACTTACACGCACCACAGCAACTAGCTTTACGCTATCGGACATTGCTTTTGTTGATGGCCCGTATCTTGATGAGAACCTAACAGATACTACGTTGTACGCTTCTGCTGACACAGGCACTATAACCATTACTGCGTCTGCTAGTTTGTTTACTAGCGCAGATGTTGGGCGGCTTATCAGATTCCGCGAAGTGCTTGAGGTTACCTATGATGAATGGGCTGCTAGTACAAGCTACGCTAATAACGAATTTGTACGTTATGATGGGCATGTTTATAAGCAGGTGACAGGCTCTACTCAGACATCCGGCAACACGCCTCCTGTTCATACCAGTGGCACAGAAACATACGGTGCTATTGATTGGGAATACCGACACGATGATACTGGCTACGCCAAAATAACTGTGTTTACCAGCGCAACCGTAGTTACGGCTGTAGTACAAGAGGACGATGGCGGGATATCTGTTTTGCCGCACAACGTAGTTGGGGCTTCAAACGCCACAAAGAAATGGTCGCTGGGCGCGTTTGATGGCGACCAAGGTTTCCCCCGTGCTGTTGCGTTCTATGAAGAGAGGCTATATTTTGCTGGCACTACAGGTCAGCCACAAAGCATTTTTGGCTCAGTAACGGCAGACTTTGAGAATCACACACCTGGCACAGAGGACGACAAGGCCGTAAACATTACGATTGCGTCTGACCAAGTCAATGTTATCAAGCATCTTTTGCCTGCACGTTTTCTTCAAGTGCTGACGACTAGCTCAGAGTTTACTCTATCTGGCGGCACAGGAACCACCCCCGTAACGCCCACCAACATTAATGTGTTGCGCGAAACTACATTTGGCTCATCTGACATTCGCCCGTTACGAGCAGGCAACAGTACCATTCTAATCCAGAAGGGGCTTGAGAAGGTTAAAGAGATTACTTTTGACTTAGATACTGACGGATTGCTAGGTGTTGATTTGTCCATCCTGGCTGACCACCTCCCACGCGGCGGGTTGACTGATATGATTTGGCAGCAAGAGCCTGAGCTTATCCTGTGGTTTGTACACAGTGATGGCGGTCTTATTGGCCTTACTTATGACCGTGCAAACGGCGCAGTCGGCTGGCACGACCACGACCTTGGCGGCTCTGGAATTGTGGAAAGTATTACAGCTATACCAAGCGGGGCAGAAGACCAAGTCTATCTTTCGGTAAAGCGCACTATAAACGGGGCTACTGTGCGCCACATCGAAACTTTAACGACAATAGATTTTGGTGATGATGTCGGGGATGCTTTCTACGTTGATAGCGGCCTTACATATAGCGGTAGCGCAACAACCACTATTACAGGCTTAAACCACCTTGAGGGCGAGACTGTCGCTATCCTTGCTGATGGCGCGGCTCATGCTGATAAGACTGTTAGTGGCGGCAGCATTACGCTAGATAGAAGTTCCTCGAAGGTTCATGTCGGGTATAGCTACTCGTCTATTGTAGAAACATTGCGCATGGAAGCTGGTGCAGATGATGGAATTGCACAGGGTAAGATTAAGCGTATCCACGGTGTAACAGCACGGTTCTTTAAGTCTGTGGGTGCAGAGATTGGCCCTGATGTAAACAACCTAGACCGTTTGCCATTCCGCGACAGCAGTATGGACATGGACACTGCCATTCCATTGTTTAGCGGTGACAAAGAAATCTTCTTCCCATCTGGGTATGACAATGATGCGCGGGTTGTTATCCGGCAGAACCAGCCTCTGCCAATGACAGTGTTAGCAATTGTGCGGAGGTCTAATACATTCGATGCTTGATGTTGGTTATTTCCAAAAAGGTGATATTGAGGAGATTGAGTTAGAGTACGAGATGTCACCAGCAGAAAAGGCAGGCTTTGAGGGCTATCAAAACATAGTGGGCTTTACTGCTAGGAAAGATGGCAAGATTGTGATGATGGGCGGGGTGCATGTTATGTGGCAAGGAGTAGGAGAGGGTTGGCTGGTTATGTCTAAACATGCTTACTCAATGCCGAAAACTGTTGCTAGATATGCGGATGAGTTCTTTGATGTTATTATGAACGAAGCAAACATCCAGCGTATGCAGGCAAGTATCAATGCTACTGACCCGCGCTCTGTACGGTTTGCCCGTTGGCTGGGTTTTGAGAACGAAGGCTTAATGCGCAAGTACGGGCCTGATGGCACAGATTATTATAGAATGGCGAGAGTATCGTAATGGAACCAGTAACCGCAGCAGTAGTAGGAAGTGCCGTTCTTGGTTTTAAGGGCAACATGCAGTCATCTAGGGCCGCGAGGCAGGTTGGCGACTACAACGCAAAGATGGCTGAGAATGAGCGTGTGCTTTTGTTGCAACGCAAGGCCGCAGAAGAGGCTGCTCTTAGAAAAAACTCTAGGCGGTTAGTGTCTAGTCAAAGAACGGCTATTAGTAAGGGCGGGGTTCAAATAACTGGTAGTCCTTACTTAGCATTGGCTGATGCTCATTTTTCCACACAAAAAGATGCGTTAAAAATACAATACGCGGCTGATATCGAGTCTACTGCAAAGATTGCAGAAGCCGCTATGTCTAGGGCTTCTGGCAGGGTTAAAGCTGCTGGCTACCAAACAGCAGCATATACAAGTCTGCTTGGTGGCTACGCCGCCATGTCGAGGCAACAACATCAGAACGATGTGTTTGCGTTGCAACAAGAGTATTACAAGAAAGAGCTTGGGTCTTAAAAATGCCAAAAATACCACTATACGCAGAAGGTGCAGGCACTGCTGTGCAGCCAAGAATTAGTAGTCTTGGCCCTAGAGCAAGCGATGTATTCACATTGCCAGGCCAAGCGCTTGCCCGTGCTGGTGAGCAGGCAGGCCGTGTTGCGCAAGAGTATGCTAAAAACAAACAGTCTTTCGACTCCGCTAAAGCAAAGTTGGAATTTGACTTTGCTATGGCAGAGAAGAAAGAGCAAACCGACAACTTTATTAATGACTATACTACCCGTGCTTATGAGCAAGCTGATAATTTTATAATAACCGACACGGAGACTGACACAGAAAAGTCTGCTTCTTCTATGTTGTCTAATGTGCAAGAGCCTATCCTCGCAGATATCGCAGGCCTTGATTTAACTGACGGGCAGAAAAACACAATATCAAATGCTGTTAAAAGGCAACTACTGCCTAAAGTCGGGCAGGCAAAACAACAGGCTTTTAATAGAGGTCGCGTTGCTGGCTCTATAACGACCAATGGTCGCCTCGAATCTCTGCTTGGTTCAATAGCTTCAGAAACAGATTCTGAGTCAAAAGCGATGCTTAGGGCTGAAGCAAACCAACTAATTAAAGAAGCAAAACTTCTTGGGCAGACTGTTAATTATACAATTAAATCATTTGGTGTTGAAGCAACGCGGCGTGACCTAGACACCGCTACCGCCTCTGCCTCATCCTTTACGGATATAAATATCCTAAGAGACAACTTAGCATCAGAAGAGCTTCCTGCCTCGGTAAAGGCGGCGGCTCGAAATGCGATAGACGCTAAAGAGAGGGAAATTACTGCTGACATTCACGATGCGGCTTTAAACAGGCTTGTCATAGCCGACCTAGATGCCTCGGAGCAAGCTGATGCCTTGGCTCAAATGCGGGCAGAGGTAGACACTGTTGTTATACAGCGAGAAGAAGAAAGCGTAGTAATTGACTTAGGCGGTGCCAGTGGTGCCTTTAAGACAAAACTTGCCAATATGTTTGAAGCAGAGGCAAAAGCGTTAAAGGCAGAGGGGGAAAGTGACCTGCTTGAGTCGTTGGCTGTTTCTGCTGCTGATATGGATAGAAGCCAGCTTGAGCAATTGATTGAAGACGCCGATAGGCTTGAGGGGCAAGCCTCTGGCCTTAGCTTAACCGCAGCTATGCGCCTAAAAAGCATTGCAAGTGGTGTCTTAGATAAGTTTGATAGAGTTTTAACATCTCAAATTGAGAATGACACAGAAGTATTGACGAGCAGGCTTCAAGTCAACAATGGCGTTTTGGATGAAAAATCTAGGACATTGCGAGATAATATTGCAGACAACATAAACAAGTTAAACCCTGATGACAATTTGCCAGCAGAAAGATTCTTCGCCAAGACGCAGGCGATTGGAGATGCAGGCGCTATCTTCGCTGGGATAAGACTTACTGGCCCTACAGAGATAACTCAAACACGCAAAGAATTAACGGAAAACCTTCGCACATCTTCTGCGGAAGAACAGCTATACCATAAACAAGTATTGGATAGCTTTAATACTATGATTGAACAGCGCGACAGTCTCTTAAAGACAGATGCTGTTGACTACTTGCAGAAAGATGCAGAGCGCAGAGGTGGCCCTAAGTTAAGCACAGACCAGCTAATTAGGCGGCAACGTGATATGGGGGTAGAGGAGGTGGACATAAGAGTTGCCTCAGACGCAGAGATAGTAGCATTCCAAAAACAATACTCTGACCCAGCCTTGTCCTACCAAGAAAAATCTGAGATAGGCAATGCGTTTATCACTAAGTTTGGGGTGGAAAACGAGGACCGGATTCTTCGCAATCTTACTAGCCAAGGTGTGCTTAGTCTCGTTGACAATATTATTATTGCAAACCCTAACAACGCTCAAATGTTTGCTGTGGAAGCAGGCAATGCGGCTCAGTCAGTTACTGATGCTAAAGCAAGTCTTGGCACCAAAACTATGCGTGAAATATCTGACGCTGTTAGATTGTCCAATACGCAATATTCGCAGAGTATTACTGGCGGCAACCCTGGTGACATCCTCGGAAGAGGCGCAACTTCCGCAAGAATGTCTCATGTAAATGCTTATAATGAGGTAATTAAAAACACTGCCGCTTACTACATGATGGCTGGGGAAGCAAACGTGCAGACAGCCGTGGACAAGGCGATAAACACTGTTGTAAACAGCCAGTTTTCTTTTGCGGAAGGTAATTTAAATGTGCCTTTGAGACTGCCAAAAGCTCTTGAGAACGATGCCAGTTCAATAGCAAATATCCTTAGCTTTTACGTTAGCAACGACAAGAACCAAGACTATCTTCTTTCTGTAATTGACCCGCCTGTAGCGGCAGGCCTGAGCGTAGAAGAGTCTCAAGCACAGTTAAAAAAGAAACTATCTGACGCTTATTGGGTAACGACAACAGACAACAAAGGTGCGTACTTAGTGTTCGACAATGGCGAAATGGCGCGCAGGAAGCAGGCGGCTGTTCCTAGTGGGGTGGGGCCGCGCAGTGCTTTTATTATGGTTAGGTTCAATGAGCTATCAACCCAGATAAGGGATTTAGAAGAAGCCACAAGCCCATATGACAGGGCCGCCATCAAGCAGCGAAAGATATTCTAATGGTGAATGTTTTCATTCCAGAGCAAAAGCCTGACAAAAATGCCTACGATAATTACTTGAATACAACTACGTTTGGCACGTTAGATGTTTTGGGTGCGACCCTTGATGAAACTTTGTATTACAATCCTCTTAGCGCTGCCAATAGGTTCTTTGACCAATACACAGGAGAGGGCCGCACTGGACAAAAACTTTCTCCTGATGAGTGGGCGCAAAGTTCTTACTTTAGGGAGGGCATAGATGTCGGTGAAGAAGGCATCACAGAAGGGCTTGCTAATCTATTAGCGGAACGTAAGGACAAGCGAGACTCTATCAAGTTTACCTTAAACCGTTCTCAAGGTGGGCTTGGCTTAGGGGCGTTGCAGTTTGGTACAGCCTTGGCTGGTTCGATGCTCGACCCCTTAAATGTAGCATCTGCGTTTATACCTATTGTGGGCCAAGCTCGAATGGCAACAATGGCGGCTAGGTTTGGAAAGACTGGCAGTAGGCTGGTGGCTGGCGCGGTTGATGGTGCTGTTGGTGCAGCTATCTTGGAGCCTTTGGTAGTGGGGCAAGCGTACCTTGAGCAAGACGTAGACTACGGGCTAATGGACAGCTTCCTTAACGTGACTCTAGGCGGCGTTCTTGGAGGCGGGTTGCATGTTGGTTTTGGCAAAATATCTGACCGTATTGAGGCATCCAAAGTAAGGGATGAGGCGTTGGTTCGGGCAGTGGCGCAAGCTGTTAGCGACCAAGAAATTAACGTAGCCAATCTGCACCGCCAAGAAAAAAAGGTGGACGAAGCTGCTGAAATACAGCGTTCCAATGAAAGGCTTGCGGAGCAGTCTGACATTGTGAGTGTTGAACGCCGGATTGACCCCGATACTGGCGAGATAATTGAAGAAAAAGTAACTCGCAGTCCTGGTTACGTTCCTGAGTACAAGCGAAAAGGAAAAGCTCGCCCACCCATGCTTAGGGCTGAAAAGCCTAGAACACTTGCGCAATTTATCCGTGCAAAAGGCGGGATAGACCCTACAAGTAAAGGCGCATCGGATTTGCAAGAGATTGTGCCAAAACAAAAATCAGGCAAGTTTTATGTTGGTGCAGCCAAAGGTGGTCGCAGTGTCGATGATATGCTTACTGCGGCGCGTGAAGAGGGGTATTTGCCGCCTGAGATAGAAGGACAGCCGGATGAGTTGGGCATTAATGAGCTTATTGATGCGGTTCGTGAGGATGTATCGGGCAACCCTCAGTATTCAGCAGCAGACGCAGAGGCGGTTGCGGCGTATGAGGCGGCTCAGCAAAAGATTGCCGAAGCCGATAGGCGTGGCATAGACCCAACAGGGATGGATGACGCTACTCTTGAGAGGGCTTTAGCTGACGCTGCTGAGGACGAAGACTATTACGACTTTAACACCGCCACATTGTTTGGTGATGTTGCTGACAAAAACTTGGAGCCTGTTGTTGATGGCGTACCTCTTACAGAGCAAGAGATGTATGATGTGCAGACGGAGGCTCAACTACAGGACTATAATCTTGGTATAATGCGCGATGAAAAGCCTATCCTTGACGAGATGGACGAGGCTGGAATGGACATCGAAGAGATGGAGCTTAATGATTTGCGCGAAGGTAATGATTTGCTCGAGGAGGATGTCGCGGTCTTTATTGGCGAAGACTTGATACCTCAAGAGATGATAGATGACATTGCTTCTGCTGATGAGGCGGTTCGTAGGGCAGAAACATCTTATGACGAGCTAACTCGCACAGGCGCGGTTTGCATGAACAGGAACGCACCAAAATGACAGTAACGGTTTGCGCACAAGAGCTACTTGATGTAGCCGCCCGAAATGGCACTGCTATAAGCAGAGAAGAGATAGATGGCATCCTGTCTTTTGTGCAAGAGCGCATAGACTCTCGCGGCAGGGCTGTTGGTGAGGCTGACCTTAACGAGCTAATTGAAGCCGGACGACAATTTTCCCAGCAGGCAAAGATAAACGCAGCAATAGAAAAGCGTAACCGTCTAATAAACGCCCGTGCCTACGGTAATATAATGACTGCGATACGGGCAGAGCCTGACAACCCAAGCAAGGTTTTGTCTGCAATCCTTGTGGGCGATGCGAGGCGGGGTCTTTTCAGTGTTGATGCTAAACAGAAAAGCATCTTTGTTGACCACAGCGCAGCGTTGGCAGCAGCGCTACAAAGGAACGACCTTCTGGCAATCTTTAGAACGAATGAGCTTGATGGTGAAATATACCGAGAGTTGTTTGATGGGCTAGGGACAAGCGGAAGTGCGGAGGCTAGGCAAATAGCCGAGGCTATCCAAAAGGTTCAAAAGAGATTACTGGACAGAAAGAACCGTAACGGTGCAAATATCGGTGAGTTGGCTAACTATGTTGTCCGTCAGAATCATGACCCACTGTTGTTGCGCGGCAAAGGAACTCAGGAAGACAAAGACACTTGGATTAACACAATCCGTGAGTTGTTGGATGAAGAGAAAACGTACGCAAATAAGCCAAGCAACAAGACTGAAATAGAGTTTTTGTCCGACATCTACGACAACTTGGTTTCTGGCAACCACATGAAGGCAGATAGTATCAATGGCGTAGATGGAAGCACTGTTGCTTTTACAGGGCCAGTTAATCTTGCCAAAAAGATGAGCGCAGAGCGTATTTTGCACTTTAAGGATGGGCAATCTGCCTTCGCATACGCTAACAAATACAGCCGCATGAAACTGTCAGAGGCCGTGTATCAAGGCATATCGCATGATGCGCAAAACATTGGCTTGCTAGAAACATTTGGCACTAACCCAAAAGCCATGTTTGACCGTATTATAAAAGAGGTAAAGCCCAAGGGCATTGCCAAGCCGCTAAAGATAGGCGCTTTGAAGAACCAGTTTGCGGAGTTAGATGGCACAACTAGAGCGCTTGGCGCTACCCAGCCAATACTGAACACAAGCGTTACGTTTGCTGGCATTGCTGGCGGCTTCAGAATGATTCAGTCTATGTCTAAGCTAGGTTTTGCCACAATATCGTCATTTTCTGATATCGCTACCAAGGCATCTTTTATCAACGCAAACACAGAACGTAATATATTTGGCTCATACGCCACAGCCCTTCGAGATACGTTCCGGCTCTTCAACAGTAAGGAGCAAAAGGAGCTTGCGTACCTTTTAAATGTGGGTGTCGAAAACGAAATAGCTGATGTTCACGCAAGGTTTAGTGCAAACGATAGCGGCCCAGGTATGATTTCAAAAATGCACCAAGTTTATTTTAAGCTAAACGGGATGCAGTGGTGGAACAGCAACCAAAAAGTAGGCGTTGCCCGATTGCTTGCGGCTGACCTTGCTAATTATGCAAACCGTAGCTTTGATAGTGTGCCTATGGAAACTAAGCGGCTATTGGAATTGTACGATATACGAGAGACAGAGTGGGGCTTGTTTCGCGGATTAGATATGACAGCAGCAGACGGGCGCAGATACTTGGCCCCAGAAGTTGTTGATAACATAGCCGATGCAGATATTGACTCTATTATTGTACAGCGCACGGGGAGGCTAGATGTTACAGACAAGGCGCGGCAGCAATTTAGGGATGACTTGCGCACAAAGATATCTGCTTACTACATGGACAGTGCAGATGCGGCTATCCCAACGCCAGGTGCGCGTGAGAGAGCGATTATGAACCAAGGGCTGCCCCGTGGCACAGTTGCTGGCGAAGCCATACGCATGATTATGCAGCTTAAAGGCTTCCCAATTACATACGTCACAAAAGGTTTGTCGCGTCAGAAAGCGATGAGTGGATATTCTGGCGTTGCAAAGATGATGGTTGGCACAACTATGATGGGCTATCTGTCTATGGTTACCAAGGACTTCCTTAAAGGAAAAGAGCCTATGAGTGTGTTTGAGGATGACTACACACTTGATAGCAAAACTTTGCTAAGGGCATTTACGCAAGGAGGAGGCGCTGGTATCTATGGCGACTTTATATTTGGTGAGTTTAACCGTTACGGGCAGTCTCCTTTAGAAACATTTGCCGGCCCCGCGTTAGGAACGGCTGGTGATTTACTAAAACTATACGCCAAGTTCCGCGATGGAGATGAAGCGGCGGCTGAAACAGTGCGTCTAGCCATGCGCAACACACCATTTATGAACCTGTTTTATGCTAAACTAGCTTTGGACTATCTGTTTGTTTATGAGCTAACAGAGTTTGCAAACCCTGGGTACTTTAAGCGCATGGAAAGACGGATGAAGAAAGACACTGACCAAGAGTTTTACTTCCCGCCAAGTCAATATGTACGATAGCCCCAAAATAATGTATAAAGGCTCTAAGGAGTAAGAAATGACTGTAAGCAGCACAACTACAAAGAATAGTTATTCCGGCAACGGCAGCACCACCGTGTTTGCTTACGGCTTCAAGGTGTTTGACGAGGATGACCTTACAGTTATCCTGCGTACTGACGCAACCGGTACTGAAACGGTGCAGTCTATTACGACAAACTACACTGTGTCTGGTGTGGGTAATGCGTCAGGCGGTAACGTAACCTTTGTAACAGCCCCTGCATCCGGCATTACTGTGGTTATACGCCGTGCGTCACCGCTTACACAGACAACAGACTATACTCCTAACGACCCGTTCCCAGCCGCTTCACACGAAGATGCGCTAGACAATCTGACATTCATTGCGCAACAGCAGCAAGAAGAACTAGACCGCGCTATCAAGCTATCACGCACAAACACTATGACTTCAACAGAGTTTACTGTTGGTGCTACTGACCGTGCGAATAAAGTTTTGGCGTTTGACAGTAGCGGTGAGATTAGCGTAACGCAGGAGATTGGCACATTCCAAGGTAATTGGGCGGCTTCGACTGCCTACGCAGAGCGTGACTTGGTGAAGGACACCAGTACGAATAACATCTTTATTGTTAATTCTGCACACACAAGCTCTGGTTCTCAGCCTCTGACAACTAACGCTAACAGCGCTAAATACGACCTCATTGTGGACGCTGCGGCGGCAGCGACTTCCGCATCTGCGGCGGCAACATCAGCAACGGCTGCGGCAGCAAGCGAGGCGGCGGCGTCTACAAGTGAAACCAACGCAGCAGCCAGTGCGACAGCAGCAGCGGCAAGCGAGGCCGGAGTCGCAGCAGACGCGGCAGCAGCGGAAACAGCAAAGCTAGCGGCACAGGCAGCGCAAACAGCGGCTGAGACCGCCGAAACAAATGCCGAAACTGCGGAAACCAATGCAGAAACAGCAGAGACTAACGCGGCGGCAAGTCAGGTAGCGGCTGCGTCATCAGCTTCATCTGCATCGTCAAGCGCATCGACAGCCACAACAAAGGCTGCGGAAGCCTCTACATCTGCTACGACAGCCACAACGCAAGCCAGCACAGCTACCACAAAAGCGTCAGAGGCGGCTACAAGTGCCACCAATGCGGCAACAAGTGAAAGCAACGCCAGTACAAGTGAAACCAATGCGGCGGCATCTGCGGCTGCTGCTGCGGCCTCCTTCGATGCTTTTGACGATATTTACCTTGGTGCCAAGTCTTCGGCCCCGACTGTGGACAATGACGGGGATGCGTTGACTGCGGGTGACCAGTATTTCAACACAACGAATAACACTTTGTTTGTTTGGAATGGCTCTGCCTGGCAAGCCGCATCACCTGACTTAGTAGGCGACACCTCGCCCCAGCTTGGCGGCGACTTAGACACCAACGGCAACGACATCAACTTCGGCGACAACGACAAGGCTATCTTTGGTGCTGGCAGTGATTTGCAGATTTATCATAATCCCGCACAAGGCAGTTTCATTGAAGATGCTGGCGCAGGAAATCTAATTCTCAAAGGCACAAGTGTAGTCATTGACGATTCGTCTGGCGCACGGATGGCGACATTTGTAGATGGCGGTGCTGTCACCTTAAACCACGGCTCTGATGCCTCTGCTCGCCTCGCCACCACAGCCACAGGCGTGGATGTCACTGGCACTGTGACGGCTGATGGGCTGACGGTTGATGGTAATGGAACTGCCACAATAACGACATCTTTGCAAAACCCTTTGCGATTAACCTCTTCTACAGGTTATTCAAGGTTGCAACTAGATAACAGCGCAGACTTAGACGCTTACTCTGGTGTTGCATCTACGGGACAAGCGTTGTTCTTTGAGACTGCCGCAACGGAACGGATGCGCATCACATCGGGCGGCAACGTGGGCATTGGGACGAGTTCGCCGTCAAGAAAGCTGGAATTGAACAATGGCGGGACAGGAGCCTTAGTAACTTTTACAGACGGTGTTGCAACTAACTTCACCTTAAAAACAGATGGCAGTAGCGTAGGTACTTTTGGCACTGAGGCTGGCGGTACACAGCTTGCGTTTATGGTTGCTAACAGTGAGAAGATGCGCATCGACAACAGCGGCAACGTGCTGGTTGGGAAGACTGCACCAAACGTTGCTAGTGTTGGCTTTGAAGCGAAGTCAGATGGCGCACACTTTATGACACGAGACGGTGGCGAACCTCTTAAAATAAACCGAAAAACAAGTGACGGTAATGTTATTGCTTTTGCAAAAGACGGCACAACAGTCGGGTCTATTGGGACAGTAAGTAGTAATTTAGCTATTGGCACAGATGATACTGGCTTTTATTTTAACGCCGCCGCAGAGCGTATACTTCCAATGAACCTCTCAACTTTTGCATTGCGTGATGCCGCCATTGATTTAGGCGCAACAAATGGTAGATGGAAAGACATCTACGCAACCAACGCCACCATCCAAACATCTGACGCAAACGAAAAACAGCAAATTGCAGCACTGACTGACGCTGAAATAACAGCGGCTAAATCTATTAGCGCACTGTTTAAGACGTTCAAGTGGAACAGCGCAGTCGAAGCAAAAGGCGATGCCGCAAGGACCCACACAGGCGTTATTGCGCAGGACGTTCAAGCAGCTATGACTGCCGCTGGACTAGACGCTGGTGATTATGCGTTCTTTATTAGCAGCACTTGGTGGGAAACACAGACTGAGGTTCCAGCGGTTGAGGCCGTTGATGCGGTGCTTGATGAGGACGGTAATGTGGTCACAGAGGCCGTAGAAGCTGTTGCAGCCTACACACGCACCGACACCTACGACACAGCCGAAGAAGCCCCAGAGGGTGCCACAGAACGCACACGTCTGGGTGTTCGTTATCCCGAACTGCTGGCGTTTATAGGTGCGGCAACTGAACAGCGGTTAAGCAGTATTGAAACACGTTTAGCGGCCTTAGAAGCCAATTAACAGGAGTAGACAATGGCAAACACATACACTTGGGACTTCCCAACATTGGATGTTTGTAATGAGGCGCAGAATGGACACGCTGACTGCATCCATACAATCCACTGGCGGCTTACTGCTGTATCTGACAGCGAGACAAACTTTGATGGTGAGCCACTAAGCGTAACGGCATATGGCACTGCTGCTGTAGCCACACCAGAAGAAGGTGACAGTGACTATATTGCTTTCGACAGCATTACAAAAGACTGGTGCAAGGGAAAGGCGCTTGAAAGCCTTGGCAAAACTGAAGCTGAAATGCAGACGATGCTCGATGAGCAGATGACCGCGCTTGCCAACCCGCCAATGCGTCAAGCTGTTCCGGCTGGCTGGTAGCTATGAACGATGGAACCAAAGTAGGGCTTGATGTAGCTGCTGGAACAGGGACTGCTGCGGCGTGGCTAGGCCACGCACCTGACGTTGTGGCGGTGTTCACCGGCATTTATATTTTGGTCAGGCTTTGGGAAACTGACACCGTTAAACGGCTAACGCGGCGCGACTGATGTGGTTCATGCCTTTCTTCTGTTTGTGTTTGTTGGGATTGGCGAGGAACAAAAGCTGGTAAACAAAGACATGTACTTTAGAGATATAAGAGACTGTGTTTGGTTTGCCCAATCCCTGCATAAGCAGGGCAATAAAATAACTGCTTACTGTCTACCGCAATTAGTGCCGGAAGGGACAAAGATTTATGATTGACCCGATTACGGCATTTAGCGCAGTCAGTGCAGCTAGTGGTGCTATCTCATCCGCTATTAAAGCTGGTCGTGACCTATCATCATTAGGTGGGCCGATAGCCAAGTATGCAAAGGCTGAAGCTGAATTACAGTTTGGCGCAACTAGAAAAAAGAACAGTATCTTTAGCAAGATGACTGGCGCAGAACAGGCTGGAATTGACGAGTTCTTCCGCAAAGAAGAGCTTGACCAAATGCGTACTGAGCTTAGAAGCATATTCAATCTGTATGGCAAGCGGGGTCAGTGGGAGCGTCTACAGGCAGAGATAGCTAACCAACGCGCATTACAAAAACAAGAGCTAGAATATCAGGCAAAGATGCGTGACAGAATAATACTGTGGACTGTCCTGCCTATAGTGTTGATAGCTGGGGCTGCTATTATCTTTTACTTTATTACGTTCTTAAAGAGCTTGAAGTAGCGTGTCTACTAAGACGGGTGCGGCTGGGGAGTTTATAGTTTGTTCCTCAATACTCCAATTAGAGGGAAATTGGAAAATAGTACACACCCCGCAAGATAGAATAGACGTGCTGGCTTTTGATGCCGCGTTTTTCTTGCGCATTAGTGTTAAGACAAGCACGGTAAAGAGTAACGGCAACAATAAGAAGCCATCTTACCACTTCCAAAACGGCAGCGGCTCGAAAAAAAAGATATTACCAAATGCAGGGGAGATAGACATTGTGGCACACTGTTTTCTGGATGACAGAAGGGTTGGGTATTACGCCACCGAAGAGGTGCGTCAGTACAGCCAAAGGCGTCCGATGCACTACGCCTGCGCGCCGTGTTTTGAGCAAGATACTTGGGATAGGGCGGTGCAGATTGTGCAGGGTAGGTTAAGATGAGAATGTGGTGCTTGCACGACAGGACAACAGAGGAACAAGCGAGGAAGAACCGTGACCTTAGCAATGGAAAGAATACTAGCGTGGAAGATACTGCCCCGCTTGATGATGATTATGATGTCGCTATCGGCCTGGCGGGTAGTAGAGTGGTTTATGACCTTGCCAGACCCCACAACGCAACAGTCGGCTTTGGTTAGTGTAGTCACTGGTGCCATGACAGGCGCATTTGCTGTGTGGATGGGGCATGAAAAGTAATGAAGGAGAACCTAGCGTGATACAGATGCTAATACCAGCAGTAACTGAGTTGGCTTCGGGCTGGCTCAAGGGCAAGGCTGATGAAAAAGCTGCGGTGGCCCGTACAAAGGTAGCCAAAGCAGAAGCTGAGGCAGAGGTTATGAAGGTAGCCGCTACGCATGAGGCTGGCTGGGAAAAGATTATGGCCCAAGGCAGTCAAGATAGCTGGAAAGATGAGGCGTGGACTATCCTCTTCATAGCCATCATCGCCATGTGCTTCATACCCCCTCTACAGCCCTATGTTGAGCGTGGCTTCGATGCCCTTTCCCGAACGCCAGATTGGTTCCAGTGGGCGATGTATGCTAGTATAGGTGCGTCATTCGGATTAAGAGGCTTGAATAAGTTTAAGCGATGAGAAAGCCAGTAAAACGCAAAACAAAATCGCGGGTAAACGAGGCGGGTAACTACACTAAGCCTACCATGCGAAAGAATTTGTTTAACAGCATTAAGGCTGGCGGCAAGGGCGGCAAGCCTGGGCAGTGGTCAGCCCGTAAAGCGCAGATGCTTGCCAAGCAGTACAAAGCTAAAGGCGGGGGTTATAAAAACTAATGCCTATGAAGAAGTCACAGAGGAGCCTTCGTGCATGGACTAAGCAGAAATGGAGGACAAAAAGCGGCAAACCGTCTACGCAGGGCGCGAAAGCTACGGGCGAAAGATACCTACCAACGGCTGCTATTAAGTCTCTCTCTTCAAAAGAATACGCGGCGACCACTAGGGCAAAGAGACGCGCTACGAAAGCGGGTAAGCAGGTAAGCAAGCAGCCAAAGAAGATTGCCCAAAAAACTAAAGCCTACAGAAAGGTGAAGTAAATTCATGCGACTTTCACAAAACTTCACGCTTCGTGAATTAACGAAAAGCCAAACCGCAGAACGTAAGGGCATCCCTAACGAGCCTGACCAAGACCAGATAGATAACATGATTGACCTATGCGGCAAGATTCTCCAGCCTGTGCGGGACGAGTTTGGCGCGGTCACTGTTACATCCGGCTACCGCAGCCCTGAGCTATGCGTGGCTATCGGCAGTTCTGTAAACTCACAACATGCCAAGGGCGAGGCGGCAGACTTTGAGGTGGCAGGCGTCTCTAACATGGTTGTAGCGCAGTGGATTGCAGACAACTTAGACTTCGACCAGCTTATTCTTGAGTGCTATACTGGTGGCAATACAGGGTGGATACATTGTAGTTACGCCATGAACCCGCGCAACGAGAAGCTGACATACGACAAGGCTAACGGATATAGACACGGTTTGATTGATGGCTAAAACACCAGCATGGCAAAGAAAAGAAGGCAAGAACCCGAAGGGTGGGTTGAACGCCAAGGGCCGTGCGTCTGCTAAGAAGCAGGGGATGAATCTAAAACGCCCTGTAAAAAGCGGGGACAACCCCCGTAGGGCATCTTTTCTAGCGCGTATGGGTGGGATGAAGGGGCCAGAAAAAAAGAATGGCAAACCGACAAGGTTGTTACTATCGCTACGGGCATGGGGTGCCAGTAGCAAGGCTGACGCAAAGTCGAAGGCAGCAGCAATATCAAGACGTAACAAAGCAAAGAAAGGAAGAAAGTAATGCCAATGGGCAAAGGGACATACGGCTCCAAGCGAGGCCGTCCAGCAAAGAAGAAAGCGGCTAACGGTAAGGGGCTGACTGCAAAGCAGAAGACTTTGCCACCTGCTTTGCAAAAGAAGATTATGAAAAAGCGTTAGAAGATACGGTGTATTTTATTCTCGTAGCATCCAATACAGATTGTCTTCTTGTTTCCTAAAATAACCCAGCCACCCGTATCAATGCAGACGCGGGTGGCGCAGTAGTCACAGTCAGTATATCTCAGGCCCGAACTCTTTTTCCTTGAGGGTGTCGATTTCCTCGCAGGCTTTTTCCCAGATTTCTTTAAAGGCATCACTGTGCTTTCTTGCAGATAGCCACACCACACTACTGTGGTCACGGTTTAAGGTAATCCCCATTTGGACAAAGCTGTGCGGCGTATGTTCCAAGCACAGCAGCACAAACAGTTGCCGCGCTTCAACCTTGCTTCTGTTTCGGGCGTGGCTTCGCAACTGCCCTAGAGTGTAGCCTGTGACTTTTGTTACAATCGGGATGATATCGAACATCTCCAATTCACGGCAGTATTGTTTCCAAAACTTAGGTGAGCGCATACGCTTGCTCTCCCAGTTATTAGTAACCCTCTCTGCCTTCAATGTATGTAGCTGTGTTTGTGACACTTTGTTCCCTCCGTAAAACCTTTAGCCCTGCCTTTTGGCACTCAAGGCTTAGTTCAAAATATTGCTTTGATGTCATGTGCTTGTAGCTACACGCACCATCTATGGATATTAGCAGCCCGTCATCACGGGCCGCTAACAGTATCCTTTCCTCTGTTGGTTCCATTAAAACGGAATGTCATCATCTAGGCTCATTGGGCTAGGCGTATTCGGCACATGCTTTTCTTGCATGGCCTCGCCCACCTTCTTTAAGCCTGGCTGCGATATGCCATCGGTGATGCTATCTGTGCCGTGATGCTCAACTATCTCTGAGATTTGCACACCTAGCGAACCGTCATCATTCGCGAAAGCGCGAATAGAGTACAGGCCATCGTGCCGGAAGTGAACGTCAGCCGGAGAGCCGTCTTTGTACGGTGTCCATTTGCTGTTGCTAAACTTCGCGCCACCATCCTCGTTTGGGAATATGCGCATTGTAGTTACCTTGTTGTATTTACGAGCCATGATTATCTCCTAGTTGAATTTGGCTTCTGCTTCTTGGAATAGTGCCATAAGGTGCTGCGCCCGTTCTGGACTACGCTCCTTCACCTGCTTCATCACCACCTTGTACTGATTAAAGGTTTCGTGAACGTGGGACTTCATCTTGCACTGTGTTAGCTTGTATTTCACATCCTTGTACAAGTCGATGTCCCGCGAATCCTGATTATCCGCGTCATCCAGTTCCTTTTGTGTGGTGATTGGTTGGGACACAGGGGGCGCAGCCTTCACAGACGGAGGGGACTGTGTGGGAGCAGGCGCGCCGCCCTGATTCTGTGAGTTTAACGCTTCCTGTTTGCGAGGTACAGCGTCTATTTCGTTTGCTGATGCGTATTCACCGCCAGCAAGCCCGATACTAGCCAAGGCTCTGCCAATGGCAGATGTCTCGCAGTTTTCTAGCGCAGATGTTTTGTTGACGTTGCCTTGGCCTCTGATTTCTTCAGCCATGCCGGAGCCTACCACCCCGCCTTGCGCCAAGGTTATCAACGCTTGGACAACAACTCTCTGCCCATCGTCTACGAGTATCTTTGTCTCAACGCCAAGGTCTAGCCCAAACACAGACCTCATGGCCTCCATTCGATGTACCACTTGCGTGTACTTCTTGCCGCCGCGCTGGGTTATACCGTGGCTGTCGTGCAGCTTCTGCACCTCTGCCATTGCTTGCTTTAGGTTACTCATTGCTTGTTCTCCATGTCATAAACCTTTTCAAAGACCTGACTCATGGTGCGGATTTCCTTGTTGTGGATGCCGTCCATCAGCCGAATGTGCTTGCTTAGGAACTCAACCTGGTTCTCAAGCCTTTCCATCTTGGCAGTCAACTCGTCTATTGCCTGCGCGTGGTACTGTTCTGTCTCTGTCATATTCTCCAAGCCTCCTTTGCAATCTTGGTTATCTCCGGCCCGTGTCGCTGCGCTATCTGCGCGAAATCCGGCTGGACCAAACCGAATAGCGTCCTCCATGAACCATTAGCTGCCTTCAACAAATTCTGGATAATAACCCAGCGCATTACTATCTCTTCGTACCTGCGCTCTAGGTTCTCCGGCTTCATAGCCTCACAGTTTGTCTCGTCAACGATGTTATAGCCAACGCCTGTAACGTACAGTAGGGCGGGTTTGTCACCCGTAGCCTTCCAATACACCGCCTGTTGCATCAACTGCTGCTCAGTAGGCTCTGTGCGCGGCTTAGGCACACGCCAAGTGCGTGTTCCGTCCTTCTTTAGTGGGTTGCGTAGCGGGAAAGAGCATTTAAGGTCGATTTGTTTGCCGCCGCCAGCGTAATCCTGGAACAGCATAACAGGCACATCTATCCTGTCATCTGTGTGCCAACGCTGATACTCGCCCTCTATCTCGCCATCGCCATAGTATTCATTGAGGCCATCGACAGCGTGTTTAGCCATTTCGCCAAGGTGTTCTTTGATTTCATCGTATTCCTCAGCGTCTTTACCATTATCCCAGTCGCGTGGCATGTAGTTGATAAACTCTGTGGTGCCATAGCGGATAGCTTCTGGTAGGCCGATGCCTTCTTTACGCCCATAAATCGGGCTGTAGTTGTGCAAGCCTAGTGCATGGTTGGCTATTTCCTGCACAATCTGCCCTGCCCTTGGCCTTGCACCAAAGGGGAAGTTCATCTTGTACTCTTTGCGTAGGAATAGCTTTAGAATATGCTCGTCTAACGGCTGAGTGCCGCCAGATGCACTGTTATGTGTCGCACCAAATGCGTCACGGTATGCGGGTACTTCAAATTCCATAATGATTTCCTCCGTTTTTTAATTCCCAAAGCTGTCGTATCATCTGCTTGCCACGGTGTCAACTTTTATATAGGCTAAAAATATGACAACGATAATATTTACATTCGATGACGAGGTTGAATGCCCTGAGTGCGGCGGCGAAGGCCGTGTTGAATACGAGTTTGAGGTAATCGACCACATCAGAGGCGGCGAGATAGTCGGGCTGGTGCGCGAGTGCCGGATGTGTGAGGGCAATGGTGTCATTTATGTTGAGGGAGGGCCGGACGATGACGAACAGTAGACAGAAAGATGATTTTTACCCTACCCCGCTTGTTGCTGTTGAAGCATTGATGGATGCCGAAAGGTTTGACGGTGATGTTTGGGAGCCAGCTTGCGGCAACGGAGCTATCTCTAAACCCTTTTCTCAACACTACAACGTAGTTAGCACTGACCTAAACGATTATGGTTACGGTCAATCAGGTGTGGATTTTATGATGGAGTCGAGGCTGCTTGCCCCAAATATAGTAACTAACCCGCCCTACAAACACGCTCAACAATTTATTGAAAAAGCTATTTCTCTTAAGGCTAAAAAGCATTGCTGGCTGCTGCGGCTTTCTTTTTTAGAAGGGAAGAACAGGCGCGCCTCTCTTTTTAATTTTAACAAACCATCAAAAGTGTGGGTATTTAGCCAAAGGCTTACCATATGGCGGGGCGATGAGAAGCCTAGCGGCAACGGAACAACTGCTTATGCTTGGTTTATTTGGGAAGGCAGCGCAACAGAGACAAAGATTGGATGGATATGACGAACAGTAGACAGAAAGGTGCGGCATTTGAGCGCACCTGCGCCAATATGTTGTTTGATATTACGGGCCTCGAAGCCAAGCGCGACCTCGAACAGTACAGGGCTAGTGACCACGGCGACCTGATAGGCGTGCCAGGCTGGACAGTAGAGTGCAAACGCTACGCCAACGGCGTTACTTGGAAGCCTAGTTGGTGGCAACAGTGCCTCTCTGCCGCTAACGCTGCTGGGAAT
>Ga0208547_1000169_pt1 | contig 34311 bp, 58 predicted proteins | sample DEB08_DNA_5_FD_185501 | JGI IMG/M metagenome (GOLD analysis project Ga0208547, IMG submission 185501) | Aqueous microbial communities from the Delaware River and Bay under freshwater to marine salinity gradient to study organic matter... | ecosystem: Environmental > Aquatic > Marine > Coastal ...
TATAATAATAGTATAGGAAACTATTTTCACTCAATCAAGAAAAAAATGCACTTTTTTGTGTCAAACATTTGACACCCGCAGCGGTCTGATTCACGGGCTGCCTCCCTGGGAAGAGGGCCGGGGGGGGGCGAACAATTGTGCGGTCTTCGGCCCTGGGGCGCTGCTGGCCTGGAACGCCGGGCCCTGGTCAGAACAATTGTTAAACTTACCCCGGTCTTCCCAGGCCCGATGAACCCCGATACCCAGGGCAGCCGGGACGCCGGGGCCCGAACCCGAACAATTTTACGGGTCGCCGGGATGCCCCGGCCCCGATAACCCGAACAATTCAAGCCCGATGCCTGGCGCTGCACGCAAAAAAGGCCCCGAGGCAGCCACCCCGAGGCCCGATTCCCGAACAAATCCCCGATTCCCGAGGAAGTGAACCCCGCCTCCCCGCGAAAACGGTATTATTTGGGACTATTTACTCTTCTTCGTTATCATCAGTTATCTCTACAACCTCTTCTTGTTCTGGTGTTACGTTCTTCATCCTACGCTGCGCCATACGCTGAAACTCCTCAAGCTTTTCAAGCACTTGCTCCCTGTTCATGGCGTTAACATCTTCATGCATTACATGGCTCTTGTTGATAAGTAACCCTGTTGCCTTCAATCTAAGCTCTTCTGCGCGGATTGCTTCACCATATTTACCTAGCTCCCATGCTTCGTCACGCATCTTCTTTAGGTCGCGCACAGACTTGTCCACAGTTACGCCATACTTCGTTCTGGCTTCTAGGCGCATCTCTTCTAGGCGTTCCTGTACTATGGGGTTTCTGAGTAGCCTTACAGCCGCTACAGCAGGGTTTTTATACCCAGCTTCCCTCGCGGATGCGGTCTGCGTTTTATCGCCATTAAAATACAAGTCCAGAAACTTTTGCTGTTGAGGCTTCAGCCGCTCCATGCCTACAGCAGTTTGTTCCTTGGTTAAGCTTTCTCCGACTTTGGGCATTTCGCCACTCCTTTTTGAATAATATATGGGGAACTTTGGTATGTTCCCATATATATATATATATACAAACCTACCAAACCTACCAAACCACAGTTGTTTTCAATAACTTAACTAAGGTTTGGTGAGATTTTACTTTAAAAACAAACCTGCCAAAGTTGCTCTGTAAGTTATTGAAAAACAACACTTCCCAAGTTTGGTTAGATTAGGTTTGGTAGCCAAACCTCAAAGTACCAAACCTAATTGCCCCTTTTTTGCCAGCATTCCCACAACCCGAACAATCCAAAAGCGCCGACTACAGCACCCATCATTCCGATAAATAACATGGCAATAATTTCGCTGGCGGATTGCTGAAACCGAACAATTTCCCAAGCGCTTAAGAATAGGAATAACCCGAACAAAAGACAAGACCAAGATAAACCGCGATAAATCATTCTTCCAACTCCTTTTTGATGTCTCTTAATGCTTTATTGTAATCATTGAGTGCGTATCCAATGCTAATTACAGCAGCCCTGATATGTTCGTTAATACAAACATCTTCAGGAACGTCCTTTTCAATCTCAATCAAAACCTTACCGACTTTAATAAGGGAATCTCTTTGCGCGGTAATCATTTTGTTAAACCTTAAATCCCCTCGCGCTTCTTCTTTCATTTCAGCAATAATTTTATCAAATTTATTGCTCATTGGTAATCTCCCTTCGCGGCTCAAGGCCAACAACGAAACGCTCAACACCCCTGCGTTTTTCCATCAATAGAAACTGCAACCATGCTCTTTTATTTGTAAGCAGTTTATAATTACAATCGTTCCATTCAGCGTCCGCAAGGCTTTCTTTTGCTTTTCTGATAAGCACGTTGATATCTTCATGTTTTGCTTCGATGCGCGGGTACGGGGTTTTCATTCCCCGCTCCGCTAGTAATTCGTCAAAATGTTCAGCCATTATTTGCCCTCTAAATCATCAAGATGAATTTTTACTTCTTCTGAAAGCTTGTTATAATTCACTTGCATTAAAGAAACTGTGTCCAGTAGCGTCTTAGCTTGCCTAATTAAAACCATGGCAGACTCTTCATCATATTGGTGAACTCTTCTAGAGACTTCCCCAACACTTCCAGAAAGTGTAATCATTTCTTTAATGTCGTCTAGCATTCTTTTGAGTTGAATATTATCAGCGTTGATTTTGCTTAGCATATTAATTTTCATGCCCTTTACGCCCACAACAATATCTTTAATTGTTTTATCGTGATTATCCATTATGCGCTCTCCAATCCGAATACGTTGTCGCGCTGTTCTTCTTCATATTGCGCCCATCCAGCCGCGTCATACAGATAGTTAGTGTCTAACCCAAAATCTCTATAGCCCTGAAGAATAGTTTTGAAATATGCCTGACCAGGTTTAGCAATATCCCTGCGTGTCATCTGGTACGTCATAATACCAGCAACCTTAATCTTGTCGTACAAGCCTTTACGGGGCTTGTCAGGGCGATAGCCTTCATATTCGTCTAGCGCATATTCATCCGCTGGGCTGATTTCCCAGATGCCTACAGGCAATACCATCTGCGGGTCGTCTGACTTAATGATGTCAGCCACGCCGCGAAAGCATAGCTCCCATCCATAAATCATAGCTGCCCCTACAGGCTTTGCAGTGGGGCAACGGTACGCCATCTGAGACATATTAAGATTAGAACCATACGCTAAGTATAAACGTTTCTTATCGGCGTTATAACCGAGGTTTTTCATTTTCGTGAACATGATTTCATTCCTTTTTGATATTAGTTTCACTTTTATTGTTGACAATGATAACATATGATAATAGCAATGTAAAGTATAAAGAAACATATTTCTTGAAGGGAAAGTAAAATGACAGTGAAACGAATCGAAATGGCCTTACACGTTCAACAGCTTTGTGCTGAGAATAATATCAAGGTAACGTATCAATCTATGCATGATGATGTACCGCGTTATTGGGCGCGTCCAGCAACAAGGGAAATTTGCATCAGGCCGACTAAGAATACAGGCTATTATGTTTCTGCCTTGCATGAGTTGGGTCACATCCTTGGCGAGTATCAAAGCCGCTCAAGACTTACTGCTGAGCTATGGGCATGGGTATGGGCGCGGCAGAACGCTCTAGTATGGACAGAAACAGCCGAGCGCATCATGCGGCAAGCTATGGACACTTACGGCTGGACAGATAAACAGAAGAATAGATGGGCGGAGTTGTTCAGTGCATAGAAGATGGTATTTTGAAATGTGCAAAACGCAAAATAACGAGTGGCTTATGGCTCAAGCGTTTAGCCCAGCTAAAGGCATGACGAAGCTGGACGTAGCAACAATTAAATTAGTTTTGCGTTATAGGCTAAAGAAACATAAAAGACTTAGACATAGGTGGTAGGCATGTATTGGGTAGAACAAATGGCATGGGATAAAATCCTATTGCTAGATAAAGAATTCGATGAATGGGAGTATGCTCAAGAAGTTGAACAAAATTACCGCTCTAGAACAGGAACATATGGGACTTACCTACAGGGTCAGGGAAAGATAAAAGAAGATTATACATACGAAAAGGGGCGGTCTTGAAACCGCCCTTTTCTTTTATATGAACCTTTTCCTTTTTTACTCTTCACAATCCGCGTCCTGAATCCCGCGCTTCGAATTGTTCGGGCGAGCGGATTCCGCTGCACTATCGTAGAATTGTTCGGGTTCTTTAATCCACGCACCGTAGCCTCCTCTGCCATGATGTCCGCCAAAGTGTAGGAATGTACCAGATTCATACCCCGATGGGCAAGGAGAGTCCCGATGCGCGTATCTTACTACAACTCTTTTGCGTGTGCCCAGCATTGCCATGTCGTCCCGTGGTCTGATGAGCGCCATGCCTGCGGACTGCCACAAACCGAACAATATTTATTTACATGTCTGGTGTGATGTGTCTGTTTTAACCCGAACAAATCTTCGGAATCATGCAGCTTTTGACTCTGCTCGCGCTTCCATTTATTATACTCTTCTTCTTGTTGTTTTTGCTTGTAAGTCTTACTTGCCATGTTATTATACCCTTCTGTCTGATGTTCAGGCAGGCCGTAATATATGTTATGTCTAAACATATATCACAAGTTACAAATGTCTTTAGAGAAGCAGGCGAGCGGGCAACCCCGAACAACTCGCCTGTTTTTTTTATTGACTGATTTCCCCGCCCAACGCGGCATATCCCGCGATATCTACCCATGTATCGTCCTGTTGCATATCGTTAGCTAGGCGTGCCAGCTTTAGGCCAATCATGCAGGCGCATACTTGTTCGGGTGTTACCTCCACTCCCAAAATTACCTCCCATATCTGAGCGATACGATAGTGATTTGCTTTGGCATCACCGTAATCTTTAGCCCGCTGCCCGTTAATAAGCTCCTCTGCCTTGTCGAGGAAGTAAGCCCGATTCATGCTTTCATAGTCTTTTTCATCAATCATAATAGTTTTCCCTTCGTAAAGCCGTTGTCTCCGCGCTGCTTAGCTAATTTAGCTTGCGGACTTGAAAGAATGGAAGCAGCACCTTTTACATGATTGCGCTTGCCCAAATACGAACGATTGTTCTTGTCGCGCTCAATGCCCGTAATATTTACGGCTTCCTCCCACATAGATTTAAGCTCTGCTGCGAACTCATCAACTGTCATGTCAGCAGCTAATTTAGTCATCCTCTACCTCCGTTTCGTAAATAAATGCAGGCGTTAGGTCGCCCACATAAGCCCCGATTACATTGAACTCCATATACTCAATAGCTTCGTCTGATGTCATGCCATCGCGTTCTTGAAGTATTTCAATGCACTTCCAATAATCATATGCAAGCACATCCTCGCGTCCACATATGCGGCAATAACCAATTATCGCCTTATCAAATCCATCTGCTTTATACATTATCCCTCGCTGTTACTGCTTCATATTCACCACGGCTCATAACGCCGTTAACTGTGCCCAGCCACTTCTGCCCACCTGTAGTCGTGAACCTGAACTTTTCGATGCGGCGCTCCGCAATCAAATCCCGAACAATTTGGTCAACTGTCCATTGCCCTATGTCGTTTAATGACGCAGGGGCGTCTGAATCCGTTAGCCTTTCAATAATGCTGTCGGCCCCGCCACGCTGGCATAATGCCCGACCATTTTGCTCACAATCTCTAATCCAACTGAACATCGCATCTTTACGCAACTGAGCTTGGTTACTTTGCCCCAAGTTGCGAATTTGTTCGGTTCTGTCCTCCAAAAGCCCGGACAGTGTATTCCGAACAAAATTACGGATATCCCGGTTTGCAGGCCCGTTAGACTTTACAACTGCGCCGTCAAAGCATCTGTTTCGCTGGTAATCAATGCCTAAGTCTTTGCATCTACCGCGTGCTGTTTTCTCGTCCAACTGCCAGATAGCAAACGCACAACGCACGCCATCAACAAGCGCGGACGTACCCCGAATAAGATTGCGTGCCTCTTCTGGCTTAGACACAACCTTGTCGCCCTGTACCTTCGTCATATGGTGACACACAATAACAGCCGCCCCCGTTTCTGTGGCAACTCTAGCCAACAACCCCGTTAACGCCGCGCCTGCCGCAGGGTCTGAGTTTACGTCTGCATGTACGAATGATGCGAGCGGGTCAAACACGATAAGCTTGAGATTGTCGAGCTGTAGCATTTGTTCGTATATTTTCTTGAACTCATCTGTCTCGCTGTAGTCGCCCATATTCTCTCGCAAGATAGGAAACACACCGCCCACGTTTGGCAGCGGAACTACATGCAATTTGTTCGGGTAGTCAAAGCGCAAGCCCGCTTCATCAAGGCGCTCAATGCGTCTATGCATCTCGGACTCATCATCTTCTGCTGTGAAGATAACAACGTCCCCGAACTCCCGAACAATTCCCCCGAAAGAGTTTTGAACTGGCTTGCCTGCTGCAACCTTCATGGCTAGGTCTAGGGTCATCATGCCCTTACCACTGTCGCCTGCTGCTGCAAAGATAATGGGAACGCCTAGTGGGAACGTGCCGTCTACAAGAAACTGCTGGACAGGCGCAGCACCACTAAAGCGTGAGATAAGGAGACTATCATTAAGAAGGTTGATAGAACGGCGAGTGTTACCAGCCCCGTTTGTAATGAATTTTTCAACGTCAAAACTTTCTTCTATAGCATCTGCGGCATCCCATTTGGGAGGTTTACCAGAAGGAGGTTGCAATATGGTTACACTATCCGCGTCAGATTCCAGCGCTACTTCCCGAACAATTTCAGCGAGCCTGCGTCCGGCGTCATCATTGTCAGGCCAGATGACAAGCTCCTTCCCGCGCAACGGCGTGAAGTCGAACTTATCGGCGTTCTTTCTTGTCAACGCTCCAGCCCCGCCCAATGTGCATGTAGCTGGTATGCCTGCTTCAATCAAGGCTTGAGCGCACTTCTCGCCCTCAACCCACACAACTCTATGCTCATTTAAAATGTTCGGGATATTATACAGAGGCCGGACTTCTGGCGCTTTTGGATATGAAACCCCTGGAATCCACGGACGGAATTCCTTCTTGCCTTGAATATCATAACGGCGCACAGAAACCAATACCTCACCGTCACGAGAAATATAATCCCACTGCCCGTTGTGCGGCGTATCAATATCAATGCGAACCTTCTCGGCTGTAGGCTCTGCCTGCGGTGTACTATTGCCCTGTTGCTGTACACCGTTGCCAACTGGTATCTTGTTAAGATTTATCCCGTTTTCGGTGCGCCAATTTGGTGGGGGCGGCGTGCTAGGCGCGTCTGTAGAAAGATAAGAGCCGAACAATTCTTTGATTTCAGGCAGGCGCATACCGCGAGCTGCCATCAAAATCTTAACAATTCCCCCTACACCTTCCCCGCCATTGAAGTCTTGCCCACGCATAAAGTGCGGACTATTGGTGTTGATATCAATCTTTAGGCTCTCTCCAGCCTCGCCAGCCAAAGACCCGATAAAGAAGTCGCTGCCCCGAACCCTACCATTCGGATATGTTTCAAGCAGCATTTCTACCTGTACTGAACGTGGAACATTACGGCTAATCTGTTCAACTAAATCATGCGCCGTACCAGATTTAGTATTGTCAAACCTTATAACACTCATTATATTGTATCCTGAAGTCCGATTGTTTCCTTTTCTGATTTCGTTTCACACTTTGAAAGGCCTCTGATTTTGTCAGGGGTCTTTCTTATTTTGCCCAACATGTTTCACGAAACTCACACCATTTGCAAGCAAAGTAATCTGAATTTGCTGCAATACGCGGCAACATTTCCCCTGCTTTTGTAGCTTTCAATATTTCTACGCCCTTATCACTTGTGCTTTGAGCTAACATTTTATTGAAAGGAATTAGCTCGTAGTAAATCTCACTTGTATCTTTATTCATCACAGTAAACAAGGCCGGATTTTCTGTCAGGTCCATATATGCCTGATACAATGCTACTTGCGCGGCGTAAACAGGGTTTGCATCCACCACACCTTTCCGAACAAATTCACCGAACTTTTTGCTGTTGGCTGACTTACACTCCCATAGGAAAGGGTAGTGCATTGGAACTGGTCCGCCAGTTATGACGCCATCAATGTGCCCTTTAATTTGGTCGTCAGCTACCGCGAACCCAAACTGCTTGCCTTGTGAGTCGTGCGTCTTAAGCTCGAAGCCAGCAGCCCTCAGATAGCCAGCAATCAAGTCCTCAATGAAGTGCCCCATATCGAATATACGCAATGTACGCGCTGGAAAGGCTTTATCCTCATCTGGCTCAACTTGCATATATCTATACTGGACTTGCCTAGAACACGCGCTTCCAAGTGATGAACCGCCTAAGTATTTTCTTCTTGGCTGCTCATCATTTTTATCGCAAATCGCTTTATCTATATTGTAAGCAATAAGCTCTATAGCATCAGAATGGAATGGGGTCGTTGAGGTCGTCCGTGGCGTCAGAACTGGTGATACTCTGTTCAAATTCAAGAAGCCCTTGCTCTGTAAACTCATCTCTTATTTCCTTCATTTTCTGAAAATACGCGACCATACCTAATACTTCTTCTTCTTTAAGGTCGCAAAGCCTTTTGCCCCACCCCAACTCGCTAAACATCTTAGCGGCGTTTGTAAGTGTATCGCTTTTCTCCAAGGCCTCTAATGTACCGTCACTCCGTCTGGAATTATTATGTTGCATAACTCCGTGCCCTCCATTTGCATCTCTGGGTTTTGAAATGTTACTTGATAAATCTCTTCCTCATTAATCAGCATATATGCCATACCAGAGGTAAAATTAAACTTGTGCTTATGTGCCGCGTCTTCGATAAAAACACCCATAGCGTCTAAAATTTCTTCATCTTCTGCCATTTCGCTTATAGTTATAAATCCGTCAATGCTCTCTGAGCCCTTGTCCTTAAAGAATAGCGTTAGGTTGATTTCCACACGCATCTATTGCTCCAGTGAGCTAGCGCTCTTAGCAGTGGCTTCTGTGCCTTTGTGAATGTGCCTTCCAGTAAGTTCTTCTTTTACATTAGCATCAACAAATGCATCATCAGGACAAATCTTGTCCCACTCCTGAAGCTTTAAAAGTTGCTCTCTTTTTTTTCTTTCAGTAACTCTCTCAGAATCAGCCATTAAACTTTCCTCAATAAGTCGTCTAAATTAATTAAGAAACCTTGTGATGTGTTTCTATCCCCGCCGCGTATAACATTGCCATTATTATATTCGTTATTACACAACTCGGTTAACCTGTCTTTCGATACAATTATGACCACACCTGTAGTTAAAACAAAAGCCCAAAAATCTGATTGTGTTGTTGTAATACCTGACGGTTTCCCGCGACATTCAAATTCAACAAATACACGCCCAGACTTATGAGCTATTTTATCATTCTTTACTTCAATCTTTTTGTTCTGAAGTAAGTCACCGAGGAATTGTTCGGCTACCTGACCAACTAAAAGGTCGTGGCTAAAGTCGTTATTGTATAGCATCGCTAGTCCTATTTATGATGCAAGGGTGGGTAGCTTTACGGCACTGGTGCTACCCAAACCAGCTAACAGCTCTTTAACCAAGATTGCCGTTAGTGCGCCTTTAATTTTATTTAGCAGACGGCAGAGGCATCCGCTTGTCTGCAAGGTTAACATTTAAGTCTGCTTTAGTCATGCTCTTATTATTCACAAAGCAATGAACAGCGCGGCTTAGCAGAACAGAATAGTCATGCGAACTAATATGCATTCTGTTCATACGCATGAACGTAATGTGCTTCATAAGCTTCACAGGACCGCTATTAGCCTTTCCAGTACCCGCCATCATAGCAGCAAAGAACTTCTCAATATCGTTACGATAGCCGCTATCTACAACAGAGTAAAATGTTGCTGCAATAGGACCAATAGGGTAACGAGTTTGAGTATATACTTTACGCGCCCATGACACGCCTTCTTGCAACAAATCAGGATTATATTTGTTCAGGTAGGCTCTTTTAATCATGTCGTTGTTTGCTGCCCCAGCGGTGTTTGTTTTGCCCCTTTCCCAATTGATAAGGAACTTAATTGTCTGAGCAATCTTATTAGAGTTTGTTACGCCCATGATTGCCAGAACATCATCCGCGCCACGGTTCTTGCCCGTGTCCATGTGATGAAAAGTGTTCGGGTCAATCCCATAAATGGCATGGGTGGTAAACGGCACTTGAGCTTGCAAACATGCAGCCAATCTGTTCTGCCCATCTTTAAGAAGCCCGTCAGTACCGAACTTAATTGTTTCGCCAGTTAGTGACCAATTATTGTTTTGCATGTCTCGCTTGTATTCAATAATCTTCTGCGCCTTACGCGGACGATTTTTGATGTTCAGGTTTGACAAAATATATTCAGCCAGCTCTGGCGTGAATTCACATACCCGACTATTCTCAGGTGGGTTTTTAATTAAAGCCTTCAAATTTGCAATTTGCTGCTTTGGAGAAAGCTCTGATGACAGCTTGCGCTGTTTACTTGTAATGCTAGTTAAAGCCATTTTCTTATCCATACCGCCGTTCCGTTTGTATGGCGGCCCCTCTGATGTTGCTAAAGTTAAAGGAAGAAGGGTCTAGCCTAGCAACAAAGCCAGACCCTTCTTTTAGGCGGGGTGAATGCTTAGGCTCGATACATATAGAGAGCCCATCACTGTAGTGGTTCCGCTATACAGCAGTCTGACTTACACACCCCTATCTCTGGAGACGCACAGCTTTCGCCGTAATCCTGACTTCCAGAAAATTATTGTCGGGAAGAGCCAAGCCCCCTTCATTGTGCCCTAGGAGTCACAGGCAGCTACGAGGCTCCTCCCTAATCAATGCCAGAAACCCATTCGGGTAACGAAGCATTGAGTATTACTTCTGCGCCCACGCTGGAACAACTCCAGCCGTTGCTGTTACCGCAGGGGCTTGAGCATTCATAGCGGCCTGACCTTGTGGCGGCATTGAATTAATCAATGTCTGATTAACTGCTGGTGCCGCGCCACTACCGCCGCTAGGAATGTAATCACTATTGTCTGGAGTCAGCGCAATAGTCATTTTGTTCTTTGCAGCGTATCCATTTTGCTCCGGCTCTACACCAACCAAGAAACAAAACTGTTGTCCTTGCAGGGCATCAAGGCCAGCAATATTACGCTTTTGCTGAGCCTCTGGAGACATGTCAGCGCCCTTCAAGTTATGGATGCTGTCAATCATGCGCCGGAGCGTTTCAAGGCCAATCTGACGCGCCACAGGAACGCCGTTACTGTTTAGCTTGTCACCGTGCACAAAAAGGTTATGCCATACTTTGCGCTTATCGAACTGACCGCCAATGATGGTAAATTCCATCGGGCAATACACTGCGCTAGATGACATGGACTTCTTGAAAAGAAAGCCAGGCCCAAACTCAGGCATTTCGCTGTCACCGCCCAATAGATTAATAATCGCGCGAACAGGTGTTTTGTCTGGCATAAGCTCTAAAGGCTTCTGTTCACTGCCAGTTTCTACTTCATTAAGATTAAGCATTTTCTTCCGCTCCATTCATTTCACTTGGATTTACAAAGTCCATAGGACGTTCATTTTGTGGCGTACCGCCACTCATCTTCTCTAGAAGTTTGCCTAAGTGCGGCTCTTCTAGAGTATCTAATCTGCCAGACCTGTCTTTAGCTGGGTATCCCCACTGGTTCAGTGTCTGACACACAAAGGCGCGATACGGAACTCCGTTATCATCTGACATAAGAGCCATTGTAATAACTTCATCCACAATGCCCGGCAATTCGCGTCCAGTTTTAGAGCCTTCAATTTGCAGCTCATAAGTCTGGCGACCATACTCATCTGTCCTTTCATCCAGAATGCCAACAAAGATTACATTCTTATCGCGGATGTGCTGGAGATGTGATAGCCACCCCATCATTTCACGCCCTTGCATACCGTAAGCTGCACGAGTGTCCAGCTTGCCAGTACGGTCTGATTTACACTCAGGCTGGTTCTGACAATGCGTAAAGCACAAACGCCCCGCTACGGTAATTGAGTCAACAAAGATTGTGTCATACTTAGACAAAACATCTGCTGGGTTTCCATAAGTCTGACACACATAATCGTAATGTGCCTGACTGTAAGTTGCGTCCTCACCCAAAGACGGGTTCGGCCCACCCAAGAACACCGCGAAATCACGGCACTCTGTCCATGTGCGCGGACGAATGACATCAATGGCTACGCCTTCAATAGCCGCGTCACCCGCTTCTAAATCCATGAACAGGGTCTTGGATGTGTCGAGGGTGCGAGCAAGAGAAGTCTTGCCCACCCCAGACTGACCACACACAACTAGCTTGTGGCCCTTCTTTTCGTTTAGCCGTTGTTCGGCTGTGATAATGTTAAGCATCATCATCTCCCTCAACATCAATGCTTGTACCCTGCAAATGCACAGTACGCGCATCACTAAGCCGCGCCTGAATTTCAGGCGGAGCATTATTATACTTAGCTTCTGGGATTGTGTATTTGACAGAAACGTAGTGACGAGCAGTATCTTCATCCATACCATTTAAGATATTTAGAAGCCTACCTTCATCCCACTCCACGCGCTTGCGAACATTGACCTTTAGCTTATAACCAGCGTCTTCAATGGTTACGCTGCCAAAGTCTTTTCCGTTTTGACGCAAAGTGTCTTGCGCTCTGCCTAGATAGCGGTTCTCAAGCTCATTCTTGATAACCTTTACTTTTTCCTGTGACTCCACAATAAGCTGGTCCAGCTCTTTCTTGAGCATGGTTAATTCAGCTAGGGATGCGGAGGACACAGACGATACGTCTGAATTGGTCATTGCGACCTCCTTGGTTAATATTTTGAGCTGTTAAACTCTTTCGATACACCCAAGGTAGTGATACTTGTTTCACATTGCAAGAACTTTTTTTAATTTTTTTGATTTTTTTTCGATATCTTTATTTCTATGCCATGCAGAGCCTTCATTAACTTCTTCTTTAATTTGAATATATCTGTCTCCACGCCCTTGGCATCTTCGACTATAAATTCGTCCTCGCTGTCTTTATTCGGCTTGTAGTATGTGTAGTCGGCTATGTACGCGCAAATCTTTTGCCCGTCAATGACCATGTTAAATCGCACCTGTCTATCTAGGTCGCGTATCTCGCCGTTTTCTTGCATCTTCCAGAGCTGCCCATACCGCTCTGCCTCCCACTTGCTATCAAACTTCATCCCCATAAATTCGGTTTTCTTCGCACCGAACTTATTGCGTTTCTGATAAAAACCTTTATTATATGTCATTATATGTCCCTTTTTGTTGGAGGCTTTTGTGGCATCAGGAAATCATAGAACTGTCGGAATTGACATGAGAACCTATAACAAGCTGAGAAAGCTTTGTGAAGATGAACACCGTAACATACGTCAACAGATTGGTATGCTTGTATCTGAAGCTTACAAGGAAAAGTACGGTGATTCAATTGGTTCTATGGGAATTGGCTCAGTTGGACAAAAAAATACGGTCTAAGCAATTTTGCAAAGACCGCTGCTCCAAATCATCTTTAATAAATTTTGCAGGCGATATACGCTTTGTCACCTGACCTTTTAGGCACTCTACTGGTTTAAACAAAACGCGCTCTGGCTCTACTGCAACAAAGGCTATTATATCGCATTGTTGTTTTGTTAGTGGCTTTTTCTTGCCGCCATGAGATGTAGCGAACTGATACCCCATGTGCGCGGCTTGCGCTCCGCCTCTGCCTTTTAAAATGCTAGATTTAACTTGAACGCGCAGAAAAACATCTTGCCAATTAATAATTACATCAACCGTATCTAAGTTGACTATTTGGCAAGAGTAGCCAAGCTTCATCAAGCGAACCATACATATATGTTCGCCTAGCTTGCCAGCCTCGAAAGGATTTAACATCTTCCCCCCGTTGGAAGTGTGAAATTTATTTCTTGACAGTACGCTATAAGTATGACCTAAATGTTAATATAGTGCAACTTTCTAGGGAGACATCCCATGATACAAGAAGGTGATGGAAAAATGGCGCGGCTCATGTCGTATGGGTTGTGCCCTAAGTGTGAAACAGAAATGCAATTTAAATCTGACGGTCTTGAAGAGGATTTTATGGTTTGCCCTGTATGCAAGCTGGAGATGCTAACACCAAGACACAGTGAGATGGAGATTGTTGTAGAATTGGAGTAGTTATGTATACAGCAGTTATTGTTGTATGCGCTGTTGTCGGTAGCGGCTACGGTAATCATTGTTTTGAATTAAGAGACAATTGGGGGCCGTATAATTCTCTATCGGAATGCAAAGCGCGTACAGTTGAAATGTCAAAATTTAGCGTCAATGTTTTTAGCGACCATAAATTTCCTTATGAATCTAAAAGCTGGCGTTGTGATTATGATGCTGATGGAGCGGCCTGACAGGTTTCGCCTTGGCAGCAATCATCTATAATGCAGTCACAATTAACGCACTGCGTATGACCATGAACATACACTGTCTTCAACGGCTCACTACAACGTGGGCAACGGCGGCAGTGTTTTTTCATTGGCGCGGGGCCTGTGGCTGCACTAACTTTCGGAATCATCTGCCAATGCTCTCATGCGCGTTACTAAACGCCTTGCGCGGTTAGGTACTTGTGTATACCACTTGGAATCCACCATCTCGTCTGATGCGGCGCTGAACTCTCTCGCGTCCACTCCAGCCTTCATTCCTTTAAACTTTGACAGGCGTGGGTATCCGAGGTTGAACATCATATTCGCAATGATAAGCTGACACTCTTCTGGCAGCTCATTCCAATCTGGGTATAAGCGGTGACAATCATCTAGCGTTACAGCTATATCAAGCTTGAATACGTTGTCCACGCGCTCTTGCTCTATGACCGTGCCAACAGGCTTGCCGTACTCAGGGTCATCTTTCTTAATCAAGTGACCAATGCCAAACGTGGGCAAATTTAGGTGGTCTAAATATATCTCGTATTTACAGCCCTCATCAGAAGCAAGCTCCTGACGTAGCTGGTCAATCGTTGTCGATTTCATTTTATATCAACCCTGCTGTTGCGCCGCGTATACCGAGGGCCTGTGCCACTGCTGGGTTCTGCGCGGCCTGTTGTCTAACTGAAGATTGTTGTGCTGCGGGCGCTGGGGATGCGGGCGGAACAACCGCTGCCTGCCCAATACCCGTAGAATTGTTCGGTATTTGAGACTGCACCTGGCTGTTTATATTTTGGATTTGCTCGCCCAGACCAGAAGATTCTATTACTGAGCTTATCTGTTGCTCTGCTTCCCGCACACCCTCTTGGCTTTGTTGAGCCAAAGACTGAGAGATTAGCCTGCCAAGTATTCTTGACTTTTCTTCGGCTGTTTGCCCTGATGAAAGTTTTTTGTAGTCTTGAACAATTTGCTTATAATACGGACCTGATGTTAAAAGCCGCCCAACAATTGTAAACTTGGCTAGTTTACCAAGGTTTTGAATTGGGCTAGCGGCAATGTTAGCAGCAACCAAATCACCACCAGCCGCTGTGCGAGAGTTAAAGTCTAGTATTCTAGCAAACTCAGCCATATCCTTGCCCATCTCATCGCCAAATATAGCCGACAACTTGCCGCCCTCGTTAGCATCTAAAATGCGCTTTGCAAAAGCACCCAAGGCTTTCCCGTCTGTCGTCAGTGTATCGCCAAAGTCAGAAATAAGGCGTTCCATATAATTACCGCGCAACTTTTGAAGAGCTTCTTCGTTTCCTTTAAACGCATTAAAAATCTTTTTTACGTCTGTCGCTGTTGTGCTTCTAGTGGAAATTAGTTCTGCTGCCTGAATAGGATTTAAATCTCCAGCCTGCAAAGCACGCAAAGCAGAGCTTTTTTGTTCATCGCGTGCAGCCCTCTGCAAATTGGTTAAGACGGTTAATTGTTCGGCTAAAGGAGCATCTTTCCCTATTTCTTTAATAACTGCGTCAACATCAGCTTGCTTTAGATTTGATAGACCAATCTTTTCCATTTGAGACGCTAATGATTTTACTTTAGCTGCATCCGCGCCAAACAGAACATCGGCTGTTTTGCCTAAGTCCTTAACAGCTTTAGCAAACGCGGCGGGCTTGAATTTTGAAGGGTCAATATCATCAATGCCTCTAAGGCCTGATGTAGACAAAGCATCATTTAGCCATTCTCCGGCTAGCTGGTTTCTAAATGCTTCTTTATCAAGCTCAGCTCCAGCCTTTCCTTTCACTCCTTTAGAAGCGGCAAAATCTATTGCATTTAACGCTCTTGTTAAAACCAAAGGCTTGTTGTTACGGATAATCTTATCCATAGCAACATCATCAATCCCTATAGGCTGATTTCCTCTAGCTTTAGCGGCAATATTTTTGATAATTCCAGCAGCTTCTATATCTTCAAATATTTGTGCGCCTTCGTTATATAACTTTCTGGCTGGCTCAATGGCTTCAGAGGCTCTTTCAAGAAACCTTCTCTCAAGCCCCGCTGGAACCTGTAAATTATCAAGAGTGGCTTTGACGCTATTTGTAGATAACTTTGCATCAATCTTGCTTATCAAATCACTAATATGACCGCGCTGAATATTTTTCTTAGACAAGGGAACTCTTGCTAAATTATCGCTTAATGTTTTGCGTAAATTGTAAAGCTCCAAGAAAGAAACATTCCCTCGCTTGCCTAAAGCATCTATGCCTTTTAAAGCAGACTTTAGCTCTTGCATGGTGTCGCCAGCTAATCCAGATTTTTCTATGTTTTTTATCTCTTTTACTGCTTCGCGTATATTGCCCATGCCGAACAATTTTTCAGAGCCAGCAGCAGATTCTAATGCCTCATCAATTGGCTTAAATGCAGCTTTTACCTCAGAGTCAAACGCATTTCTAGCACCAATCAAGATATCAAACACATCTTCATTCAAGTCCATGTTTTTTTCAGCAGCCGCGCCAAGGTCATTGCCTAACCCGCGCAAGGTTTGCAAGACAGCTTTCTGAGACGCTTCTTGGGCTGCGATTAATTCAGAAGCCTTTTTGCCTGTGCCCTCAAGCAAAATGCGCCCAGCCTCTTCATCGCCAACCTTCTCTACTTTCGAGCGGAAGTCTGCAATTGTTTTTTGCATAACTTCATTGTTGTTTTTTAAGCGAGGGGAAGAGCCAAAAATCTTCTCAACAATACCTTGCTGACGAGCCACAACGGACGGAGCGCGGATTGCGCTCAGAGTAGGGTTGATGCCTCTTTCAATAGACTTGGCGGCAATCTCAAGCTCTTCATCAGTAAGGCCTTTGCCAGCTCTCACTGAGCTGCCAATGCCACGCGCTGCTAATCCAAAAGCACCCAATGTAGCGTCAGTTAAAAACCCGTAAGCAAATTCTTTTCCCAAGTCTTTTGCAACTTCTTCTGCTGTCTGGTCTTGCACGCCATAAATTGCTTCAACACCTTCTTCAAGTGCCTGCCCACTAGCAGCCCCTGTCCCCGCACCAATAGCTCCGCCGAGCAGCGTGCCAATGCCAGGCGCTACTGCGGTGCCAATTGCAGCCCCTTTAATAGCCCCTGTAACACCGCCAATAACTTCTGGCGCCAACCCAGCGAAATCGGCTAAATCATATCGGCTAAAACCAGCCTCATCAATTAATGTGGGCTTATCAAGCTCTACGCCAATCTTCGCGCCGCCTGATGGTGTTAGTGCTAATCTTCCGCGAGAATCACGAAGGTAATCATCTTCAGTCATGCCATATAGCACGCGCAACTGAGCTTCAGCATCGCCCTCTGTCTCAGCAGCAGATAGCTTTGCACGCAGGCCAGCGTCTTTAATGCCGGAGCTGGTGTCAAACAATTGTTCGTCTTTTGCTTCGGCAGCAGACTTTCCTGGCGTTCTTTGTTCGGAAAGCCCTCGCTGCTTTTCGCGGATAACTTGACCTATTTTGAATTGCTCTTCAACGGTTGGCTTGTCGCCAGCAAACTCAAACTTAACAGTCTCGTTAGGTAGCTCTAGTAAAATTTGACCCATAATTCACCCTTTACGAAAGCTTTATTACTGTTATGCCGTCATCGTTTTCCGAAACATTAAGGCCTTCCCTGCCCATGCCAACGCCAGTTAGAGCAGCCTGACCTATCTTTTCCTGAACTTTATCAAACTGAGACGGTGCCAAGTACAGGTCTTGGTCGCCAAATCTTACAAGCTGACGCTGTAATGCGTCCCTAGAGGCCTCAAACAACTTTCTTGTCTCTCTTAGTTTTACCAATGCTTCTTGCGGGTTGGTAAAGAAGTCTATGTTACCAATAGCGGCCTCAAGATTTTGAATATCAACATTTGAAATACCGTTTCCAGTTTCTTGAGTAAGAAATCTTTTATACTGAAATATAAGCCTTCTTCTGATAGCGTCCGCTTCAGCCAAGGGGCCAAGCTTTTTGCCGTCTACTGTTTGACCAACGCCAAGACCTTCGCTAAAGCCTAAAGCTTTCATTCTACCGTCAATAAATTCAAATAACTTCTGGCCCGTTACGCCGCCTGCCTGCGCTTTTGCCGCCTCGTCTATTAAAGCAGAAATGTTATCGACAGAAGATATGCCATCAAGCGTATCTGCATATCCTTTGGACAATAGCTCAACATCTTGAAGTGGCTTTGTTAGCACCTCTTGACCATCAGTTTTTCTAATGGCTGTGTTGATTTTTATATTCGGCATTGAAGTTAGCGGGGCGTATGTACCCATTCCCGTTACTTCAAATTTCTTTCCGCCAGATTCTATTTCTTTTATTTCTTTGTCGGCTTGCTTTTCAATACGCAGCTTTTCCATTTCAAGACCATGTTTTTGTTGGGCCAAAAGCTGCTTACCAACATAATCTTGAGTCTTTGTCATAAGGTCAGTGACGCGCTCTTGAGCCGCGCTGAGTTGAGCAATTCTTTGCTTGTCTGCTGCCTTAACCTCACCAAGAGCGTACTTACCAGCCGCGATACGCTCTGCGCGAGCTTGTTCTTTAGCCTTCTGAAATGCTGGCATAGCCTTCTCGCCAGCTTCACCAACTGCGCCAAGCATGTTGCTTACATTAAAGCCTTTGCCTGCTTTGTTCTGCATAAGAGCCAATCCAAAGGCCATAAGGGCGTGTGATTTGTCCGGCTCGCCATCAATTTTTACACCAGTGGCTTCGGCGAATTCCTTCATATAATCTTCTTTAGATTTTTTATTTGGGTCCTCGCCGCGCAAAGCAGAAACATCAGCCATAGCTTTTTCCAACAAAACGCCGTATGGGTTGTATGCCTCTTGTGAGCCACCTTCGGAATCTTCCTGAGTAGTATCTGTAGTGGTGTCGGTGGTTGTCTCAGTGGTTGTGCTAGTTGTACCAGCCGCGTCAGTCTGCGCCTGCTGATTTGCCATAGCATCGTCTGTAGTGTCAGAACCAGATATTAACTCGCCCTGACCAGATAATCCTGCGGCGGCTTCCATAGCAGATTGATTTTCATTGGAAGATAAGTCTTTAGACAAATCACTTAATTGGTCTGTAATTGTTTTTGGCGCTGTGGGTGCGCTGCCAAGGTCATCCGAATCTCTTGTATCAATCGCCTGTAGGTTTGCGCTGGTTTGCGCCTGTCTGCTTTTTATCCCTTGTAAGAGAGCAGACAAATCCTGAACAAGTGGAGTTTCTGAAGGGTCAACATAAGTTTCTTCTGCCGCGCTAGTCAGAGACTCTGCGGTAGCCTGCCGAATGTCACCTTGAGCTGGAAGGCCAGACGCCGCTCTAATCTGGTCAAGCCTGCCTGGAGCAAACATTGCCCCAGATTGAAGAGCGGCGACTCCTGATTTAACTTCAGGTCCGCCAGCGCCTGCGCGTATAATATCAGTTAAAGATACTTGCCTATCGCCTCTAGCCACGATGCGCTCCTTATGCAGATGTCATGCCAGAGCCTTGAAGCGCGGTGTACGCCCCAACACCCTGTAGAAATGGGTTTGCTTGAGGTGTTGTAGCGCTCTTGAAGGTGCTAGACAAGCTGCCTGAAGGCGTGCCCTTCAATAGCGAGCTGCCAAGCTCTAGCCGTGTGAATGGCTCCATAACGCCTTGCATGAGGTTTTGTCTTTGTGCGTCTAGTTGTGCTTGGTCTTGCGCTTGACCAACGCGGCCTAACTGAGAAAGCATACCAATGTCAGCACGGCCCAACTCTGATTGCAGTCGGCCCACATCAGCGATACCTGATGCTGCCTGACCTAAGCCACCGAACAATTGTGCGGCTTTTTGAGAAGCGCCTACGGCTTGGTCGAAACCTTTTGAAAGAAACTCGCCAACCTTACCAAGTCTACGGCCTTCTTGCTCTGCCGCTTGAATGCCCTGACGAGCACCGCCAAACGCGCCCGCTTGAACAGACTGCCCTGCTAGCTGGTTCTGACCAATTGCTGCTTGACGATTAATTTCATCAATAACAGCGCCCTGATAGGGGTTCATAAATTGCTGTACGCTTTGAGATGGGTCAAGCATACCTAAGCCCTGCGCTATGCCAGAAGTCGCTAACTGCCCTGCTGTCTGCACATAAGGCTGAAACATACCAAAGCCCTGCAAGGCTTCTTGTTGCGCTCTTTGCTGTAGCGGGTCGAGAGCCGCTACTTGATACTGAGGCAAGTTAAGAGGGGAGTCTAGCAGCCCTTGCTGGGTTTGCTTTGTAGGGTCGTTAGGGTCAAACTCACCAAACGCTGTTTGCAGAACGCGCTTTTCTAGGCCCTCTAAATAAGGAGCAAGTCTTTGTACCTGTTCTACGGTTTGAGTAGCCATTACGCTGTCCTCTCAAGATTGTCCATCATATCATACATACGGCCTATACCTTTACGCAAGTTGCCATCGCCCATGCCTTTTACAGCATCACGAGTCATAACAAACTCCCCAGCCATTAGCAGGGCGGGAACATCATCCTTTGTTCCAGACCCCTCTGAAGGGTCTATACCACCGTTGCGGCGCGGGAAGTAAGCCTCTCCACCATCTGCGTATTGCAACGGCATACCGCCAAGCCTACCGCCTGGTCCGCCCTCACCAAATGCGCGTCTTTCAAACTCGCTTTGAGGCGCTTCTTCATCTTCAGAAAGGAGCTGCGCCAAGACACCAGCGGCAACACCCTCACCTAGCTTAGAATTCATAAATTTAAACAACATACTATCTTCGTTCATGCCCATTTTTTGAAGAAGGCTCGCGGACATTGTGTCTGCTGCAACGGGGTCTGTTGTTGTGGCAATGTTTTTTGCGGCGTCTTTTGCTATTTTTTGAGCGGCGTCAGCGGGAGTGAGGCCTGTTCTCTTAGCCATATCTGCTACTTGCATAGGGCCAGCATCGTATGTACTGCCGGATAATTGTCCGGGTTTTTGGCCTGCTGCCTGACCGCCCAATAGGTCAAAGCCTCCGCCTAGGGCTGCGGACAAAAGCGCGTCTTTTGGCTTGCCGCCTAGAGCTATACTGCCAACGCCAGAAACCAATGCCTTTTGCAAAAAAGGATTAACTCCCGGCAGCAAGGTCGCGCCAATACCGGGGGCAAATGCACTAAGGGCGGCGGGGGCGGCTACTTTAATTAAATCTTTTAAATTCATTATGAAATACTCACTGTAACGCTGCCTAACGAGCTTTGTACCAAAAAGCTATCGGGGACTGCTGTATCTGCTAGAGAAATTTTAACATCATTTCCCATTCTATACAATGCCCCTGCTTCTAAGCCTGTATCAGAGGTGGGCAAATCAGTAAAAGTAACTTTTGTAGCTCTTTCCTGACCAGGATTACGCTCCTGAGTTATAAAAACTTCAAGTGCTCGTACAAGGCTAGAAAGATAATCTTGGGAATACTCTTCTGGTGCTTCTGGGAGTCGCGGCGGCGGATTTTCTACGGAGGCCATTAGCGCCTCCCATCAGGCCGCAAATCCACCCTAGGTATACCAAGCTTCCAAGCGGTGCCCGCGCCAGAGGACTCGACCTTCAGTGCAAAAGAACGACCACGCAAACGCATGTCTACCTCATTCGTCCACTGCTCCACAGGAGTTGTAGCGGACCTGATAACATTTGCTGTATCAGTTTGATTATAATTCGCGCCGGGATATGTACGAGTCTGCAAAGTAAAATCAACCGTAGGAGTCGCGCTTGTAGAGCCCAAAAAGTTTAAATCAGGGATAAGTCTGCGCGTTAACAAGAACTGGTCGCCATCACCAATGTCCATTTGGCTACTTTCTATGTAAGAATCCATAGCCGCGCCATCATCATCATACCCCACTTCGTGATTGTAGAGATAATTATCACCGTTAGAGTCTTCCCCGGCAGCAATAGGAAACTGATTGGTTCCGCGACCAATCCAAGCTGTTCTACCAAGAGAGCCGTAATACCATGCCTTCTCTAAGTAGTTATAAACAACATATCTGTCATTTTCACCAGTGCCGCTAGCGGATGGGTAGAACCACCAAATTTCACCAAACTCGGCGTTAACGCCAGCCGTGATTTTGTCTCTTTGCTCAAAGTTTAAATCAAGAAAAACCTTGTCTTTTACGGTGCAAGGTATTTGCTGTGTTTTACCAGCATAAATATAGAAATTATCAAATCCCATCCAAGCCACAAAATCTTCTGTAGCCGCGACTGCATTAGAAGATATAATTGATATGTTTGCAGAAAGCTGCTGCATACCAAAAGTAAATGGCGCACCAATGAACTGCATGGAATGCAGAGAGCGGTCAGTCCAAATCAGGATTTCTCTTTTTGTTTCGATTGCCCGAACAAATGTACTGCCAGAGCCAAGACGCAAATCACCAGCAGTATTGTCTGACCGCGCTTCCCAATCTGTGAATGACTCTTGGTCGGAAAATCTTACAAGCAAGTTATCTTGAACTGTTGAGCCTTGCGGATTGCACCCAAACGCTAGCACATGCCTGTCTCTATCTGAAACAAGTATTTGCTTTGCAGTTGTTGGCACATTATTAGCTCCAGCAACAGTGCTAATCTCTACCGCTCTCTGCCCTAAACCGCCTGACTTGTCCCAATAAAATATAGAGCCGTCACGAATGTTCATAAGCAAATCTTCGCCAAAATTATCGTGAGTCCATATTCTTAATTCCGCTTGAGGAATAGCGACACTAGCGGCTGCACTTCCCCAACCAGTAAAATCATCGTCAGGGTCTGCGTTGCCTATAGCAAGCAGAACAGTGTCTCCGCTTGTATGAGCTGCCGCGTCTGTTCCATTAACGCCTCTTGTGCAACCCGTTAAGTCATTTGAAGATTTGCCCGAATAACTAATTAGCTCTCCGTTTATAGCCACAGTGCCAGAAGTGGGAAAGCTAGACGCATCAACCAATGTAATGGTGGTGACGCTATCGTTTATAGAGCCATTTAACTGATTAGCTAACGCGCTTGTTGTTGTACCGCCAAAAAGCCCAGCGCCATACCCTGTACCGCCAACACCTACATTTAGACCTGTATTGACTTGATAAGCGCCAACGGTGCTTGAACCGCCATTGCCAGTGTCTGAAGCGCTTGCAACAAATGGAGAAACATTAATTGTGTATGTGTTGGAGTCAACAATAGAAACGATTTGGTGCTCTATGTTTAAAACGGCACCGCCAATATTGCCACCCAGACTAGCCGCGCCGGAAAAGGTAACAAAGTCGCCAGAAACAGCGCCGTTAGCATCATCAGTAACAGTGACTATAGAAGAGCCGTCAGTAGCAGAAAAAGTTACATCCCCCGCAGATGTAGTCTCCCTGAGAGGCGTTACATCATTGTAAGCCTCACCTTCTTCAATATAATATTTTAGATGAGTGCCAACGCCCAAAAACTGAGAGCCGTCCAACGCGCTCCAGCTATGCAAAGCTCGCGCTGTGCCAAGGTAGCTAGATGAAGAATACTTTTCCCATCCGCCTAATTTTTCAGGAAAGCCTAAATAGAAGCGTACTTTGTCACAATCAAACCAACCGCCCTCGTTGGCGTAAGAGGTGACTTCTCTGTTTATGCCGGGTTTAAATTGAAGCTTTGTAAGGGGCATATTAAATCTCTTTAACTTTCGTCAGAGATAACTTCTTCAACCTCTGAACTGCTAATCACCTTTGCATTATGCCCGTTTGCGAAGGATGCCGCAACGCCTAGAATGTTGTTCTCTTTGACCATTTCATTTCTAAAACTTTCAATAGCCGCGCCCGTCTGCCGCGAAACCATTGCATTTTCAATCAAAAGCTTGGGCATCCAAGCCATTGAACAGCCCCAATCATCAATATCCTCGCCCGTCTGAGGGTCTTTACCTCTAATCTGCATAAACCAAGCACATTCAAGTTTTTTACAAGGCTCAAAGTTATTAAGAGGGCAATTATCTTTTACCTCTAGTTTCATTATTCGCTATCATCTGACTCAGATGCCGCGTCATGCGCTGCTTGCCAAGTTGATTCTACGCTAGACCACCAGCTAAGAGTGTTCGTTGCTACGTTTTCATCATTTCCTGTGTGTGTGCCAGTTGCCGGATTACCGCGCTCTATTTCACATGTAGCGCCGTCTGGAGATTGCACGGCGCAAACGTCTGACGGCAACCATGTCAAATCCAAGTTGTCATAGAACAAACCATCTTTACCAATTTGGTCTGCATCGCCAGACCCGCCATTTATAATTGTCCACTTTGCCATTTAAAGCTCCTTATACTAAGTAATACCAACCAGTAGCTATGTATTTATCACAGCTATAAACAGGGTTTCCCCTATGTGTGTGTGTCCAAGCCGCAGGGAAGAAACATAGCAAACCTTTCTTGGGCTGAACCTTCATGCCATACTCAATAAACTCTGTTTCACCTTCGCCATCTGGAATGTCATTTAAATAAAGTGTCCAAGTTAAATTACGCCAACTTGCCGACTCGTTTCTGGCGTGCTCAGCGTGCCAAGTGTGAAAGCCGCCTTTAGGCGGTGTTTTTTGAACCTTCATAGTTTCTGACATACAACCCTGCATACCAAATCCATTGTAAATTTCTGCATAATTTGGAATGTACTGACGCAATATTTCGTGCATTTCAACAACAAGAGGGTCCTGCATTGCTTGAAAATTAAAAGAGTAATCTCTTCTGCTTTGCTCACCCCCATTTGTCACAGAGCCATTCATAAAGTGCATCGCAACATTTGAGTCATCTTGCGAAGATATGTATTCTTCTAAACGCGCAATAACTCTATCGCAAAAATCATACTGTTCAGTTTGATAGCTTTCTATAAAATTTGGTGTTTTCATTGCCCTTCTAAAAACTCCTTAATCTTTTGTTGCTACAATAACGTCCACATATTTTACGTTAATAGAAGCTGTTGAAGAGGATAAAGTTGAGCCCAAATTACCAACGCCAGGCGCACCAGTTAAAGAACCCGAAAGGTTATGACCGTGGTTGTGAGAACCACCTCCGCCTGTAGAATTAATAACTGAGTTATTATTACCAACATTACCTTGGAAGAATTGTGTACTCGGTGTTGGGCCTGGGTCAGAAACTCTATTTCTAAATCCATGATTGTGAGAAGGAATCTGACTGGTAGAAAGTGTGGTACTGGAAATACTGCCGCTAATTGATACAGCCAAGTTGCCAGCATCCGGCGCACCGTTAACATTAACAGTACCCGATACAGCGGGCGTTGCAAATGCGCTAGTGAAAGCTGTGCTACCGCCCGTTCCAACAGAGCCTGTTACAATACGAACCGCGCTATCATTGTTATTTGAGGTGTCTTTTGTCCACCCTGTAGGAGCGGAAGTTTGCACGAACAATTGTTTGGTTCCAGAAGGAACGCCAGCAGCCAAAGTAGCAGTTAGGTCAACAACTGCCGCGCCAGAACCCGCGCCGTCAGCATATACAATTCTTGTTTCGCCGTTATTTATAGTGACGCTGTTTCCAGAGCCTTGAGTTATAACAACAGACTGCCCAGAATCGTTCTTTGCATAGTAAAGCTTTTGCTGGTCGTTTGGAGAAATGGTAACAGTGTTTGTGCCTGAAGGAGAGCCACCAAACACAAGAACCTTATACATGCCGTCTGACAGCGTGCCATCAGTTGTGGTCAATGTATGTGTTGTCCCTGATAGGGATATAGAGCCTACACCGCCGAGAACGCGGTCAATAATATCAAAATTTGTGTTTGTGGTTGTGCCCCAGGTACCTGACTGCTCGCCAGTACCCGGCTTTTCTATGCCACTGTTGCCTGTATATGTACTTGCCATTATGCCGCTACCTCATTCCAATTTGCGTTTTGTGATGGAACAATCCTGCCCCATACAATTACACTCGATATATTACCTGACCCCTCTGCCCCCGTCAATGTCAAGACAGAAGTGCCCGTAACGCTAACTGAGCCAAGAGCAGATGTTGCACCAAATCCTGTGATTGTAGGCGTTACACTAATAGTAACAGTTTCATCACCAAGTGCGGATGTCATGCCGGGAACATTTGTTACGGGCGCACCAGTGTCAGTCTCAACGCTTTCATCCCCAAGAGCAGTTGCCCCAGAAACACCAGTTAGCGTCAGATTGCATGTGCCGACAACAGACTCATCGCCAAGACCAACAGAGCCAACCATGCCATCTTCACCAACAATGGCTCCCGCGCCAACTAACACAGACTCTAAAAGGGTGCTGCCAGCAACGCCTGTAAGAGCTACGCTAGATGTCCCTGTAACAGAAACAGTGCCCACAGAACCGTTTAACGCGCCAAGGCTCACTGGGAGAGTTTGACCGACATCAGCAAAGACACCGCCGCCATAGACAAACTCACCCCATGTTCCGTTGCCCCAACCTGTGAGACTCTCAACAGTTCCCTCTACGCCAGTGACAGAAACATCTACTGGAATACTAACAACCACAGAGCCGATATGAACTTGATTGTAGAATCCAGAAGGCTCAGCTAAACCAGATTGAAAACTTTGAGCGGTACCAACTGAAGAGGTCAGGCCAAATCCAGTTACTGAAAATGGCGCACCGCCAGAAACAGACTCAGAGCCTAAAGTCGATGTTGCCGCGCCTAATGTTGGCTCAACGGTAACATTCTCTAGGCCGCCCCAGCCTGTATCTCCCCACGCGCCTTCACTCCAGCCATTAGCAGACATAGTAGCCTACCTTTAGGCAATACGAATGATTGCGCTAGATGCGTTTGCAGTTGGGAACTGAATTGTAAATGTGCCAGATGTTGATGTTTTATCAGCACCAAAATCCAAAGCGGCAACCGCTGCGTTAGTGGCGGATGAATTGTAAATCAATGCACCGCGAGCAGTAATTGTTGCTGTTGTAAAGCTTACATCGGCGAAATCTGTGAACGCAGTTGTGCCTGAAGCAGTCGGTGTGACATTTGTTAATGTGCCCCCGCCTGTAGCATACGAACCGCTAGAAGCAACTTCGCCTGTTGTAGTGAATGCAGTTGTGGTCGCGCCTAATGTAGCTGTTGTGCTAGACTTACCGCCGCCGCCAATTGCATACAATGCAAGCTTAAAAGTGTTGCCAGTTGAGTTTGTAAAGTTATGCGTACCTGTTAGAAGCTGTGTCTTAAACGAGGTGCACATTGCCTGAGTAATAGCCATTTATATTCTCCTAACAAGGTCAGCCATTTCATTTTGCCCGGCTTTCGCCATCTTCCCAGCGATTGTAGCACGTTCTTCGCGTCTTGCCAATTCTATGTAATGCAAGACCACATTTCTAATATTTTCTTTAAATGCGTTGGCCTGCTCTTTAATTTCTGGAGGAGCGGTGTCTGCAACTCTCATTATTTTGTCCATAGCTAATTCTGCTATTTGTTCGTTGTTCAGACCGCCCTCATCTGAAGTCATTACACTGACAGAAGAAACCTGTATTCCTGACTGCACACTAACCATTCTTTTTCTCCTCCTTATAAGAAACGCCCTCTATGTCATGCCTGCCAATAAGAACAGGCTTTCTTCCGTCCAAAGGCTCTGGAGATGACAGGCCACTCTCTTCCTCCACCTCTGAAAGCTTTGATTTTCTTGATATCACTAAATTACCATCAACAACTTTTTGAACAAGCGGGTCTTCAAGCCTGTGGTATCCATATATTTTTTCATCTTCAGGAACATTTGTGTCAAGAAGCCCTGAACGCGGCGCAACTTGTATAGCAATACCGTTGCCAAGAGCCATCGCGCACCAAAACTCTACACATGAGCGACCAGCCTCTGCGAAATGAATGTTTTCTTTGTAACTAAAGTCAACGCCGTACATATGTATTTTACCAACTTTGTGAGCAACCGCGAAGGCTACTGCATATGCAACAGTATTGTTGAAATAACTAAAGGTAGTTGCACTTATAACTTCTTCTAGCGGGTATTCAACGATTTCTGGAACGCGCTCATCTAAACAGCAAGAATAAATCGGCCCCTTGCTAGAGGTTTCTAACAAAAATTCTTTGGCTATGCCTGTTTGTGTGCCTGCTTTTACATCATCAAGAAAACGAGATGCAGGGTCCATCATAAATGTTCGGTCAACATGGAAAATTCCGCCAATACAATTAATTCCCCATATTTCATCAAATTCTTGGGAATTCATTCGCGCATAGACAAAATCAGCAAAACTACCGCCCAACGCAACTATGGCAATTGATTTGCCTTTTAAACTTTCATCTAACATAAAACCCTCCTTTTTAAAAAGCCCAACAAACAAAAGAGTAACGCACACCAGACTTTACAGGGAAAACACAATGCGGGTACATAAAATTAGATGGAAATATTAAAACATCCCCCTTGTTAAAACTAATTTTGCTGTCCGAAATTAGAAATTCACCCCCTTCAAACGAATCGTTCAAAAGTCCCAAAATGGTCAATATAGGAACACCCTTTCTATTCCCATCAAAAATATTGCGAATATGGTCACAATGAATCGCCATTTGCTTGTCTTCGCGGTACTTATTAAACCTAATCTCTGAAAACCCTTGAACCGCACTAAACCAAACCACATTTAACAAGTTTAAGTAATTTTGAATGGATTTAGTTACATAATCATGCAATTCCGGCATTTCAGGTATATCAGAGTAACAAATTTCTAACTCATTTTCGTTTGAGTACCGTGTTTTACTAATTGCGTCATAGAATTCATGTTCAGAATACTCTTCTTCGCTTATGCTTTCTACAACACTGTCGCAAAAGCTAGATGGAAGAGTATTCTGACAATGAATGAAAGAATTTAATGGTAGTTGTAACATAAAGCCCTCCTTATGTTTGTTTTATTCTAACAAGCCCCTGTCTGTAAGCATCGTTATTCTCGCGCCCTTCGCCATAATTCTTCAGCCTTGATATGCACTCAGCAAACCGCGCTTCATAAGCCTGCATCATGTCGGCCTCACCCTTCATAAACGTATAAGCCTCTACTAGACAGCCATAAAGCAAGCAGTCTGGCGCATTTTCGCCCAGCCAAGAGGTTCCGCCGCTGCCAGTTATTGAAGCGGGCCTGTAGTAGTAATGAAGCTCAACCGCATAGTTAGAATTAGGCGTAGGCGCTAATAAAAAATTATCTATATCGAATTGAGCATAATACTTTGGAGAGCCAGTTGCTGTTGGGTCAGGCGCAAACTCTTGCAAAAAATTAACATCTTTTTGAAGGAGAAACTCTGTGTTGCCGCTGCCATCGGTATACGATAAGGAAAAAGAAGATAAATAGTCTGATGGAGAGGAAAGAAACTTGTCCCCAGAGGTCATGTTGGCGGTAACATTTTTTCTAAATAAATCTAAATCAACAAGCTTTAAGATACGCTCTTCTGTATTTCTGATAATATTATCAAGATTATTTACAAAAGTTGTTTCGCTGTTTTCAGTGTAATCCTGAATAGCCTGCTTTAATGTTGTTAATGTATAACTCATACTACCACCGTAACTGTACCAGTTGAGCCTGTCAGCTCAAATGTTTCAAGCTCTTGTCCAATTATGCCATCGCCTACATTTGTATATACAATAAAAGCCTTGTTGTCATTACCATCGGCGTTAGGGTCTGGACGCGGATTACGCAATGCTTCCGCGTCTGTAGGCTGATGACGCGGCTCTAGCTGCGGGTGCTTTGCTTCCCACTCATCTTTGCCTACAAGAAAACCCGTCCACTCTCTTCGCATATCCTTTAGGCGGTAGCGAAATCCAGAGCGGTCAGATATTCCATACGCATATTTTCCAGCCGCGAACTTAGGCATTACGTTACCTTATAAAAGCTTAAACTAGGAGCTACGTTGAAAGAAGCTCTGTCTCTGTCCTCTGCTAAAGCCCTATCAAATTCCTCTTCATACGCGGCCTTTAGCAACTGAATGCGGTCTGGTGCACGTTTCATAGAAAGATAATAAGCAAGTCCAGCGGCTAAACAAGGATAAAAGCGAAACGGGACATCAATGGTATTAGTAAATGTGTCCGCGTCATCAATTCTAGTCAAAGCATCGTAATATATTACGTCAGTGCTATTTTCTGGAGCGGGCCAGACTTTCGCTACTGGTGTTATCTGCCTGTCTATAAAGAACTGCGTAGGGCGAGCCTCAGTGCTTTTGTTCGGTATGTTTAAATATTCGTCACGGCTTATTTTTTCCATACTAATGTCCGTGTCGCTTCTGCGGATGACAGCAGATAAAACATCAATTACATCAGCGCCAAGCGTATAATTGTTCGTGCCCTGAACGACATTTATTGTGCGCTGCACAATTGTCCATTGATTCAGTCCTCTGTTCGCCCACTCAGCAAACATAAGGTTCATCGAGCGCTTAGCTGTTTTTAAGTCGTAACCTGTTTTTACCTCCAAGCCACAGCGCTCGAAAGCCTCTTCAATGTAATCAGATACATCTAATTCAAAGTCGGTGGAGCCTGATACTGCCATTTTATTTCTTCTTTCTCTTCAGAGATTTTACGCGGCGCGGCTTCCCTGCTGGCTGACCAATGCGCTTCTTCTGAGCTATCCTACTACGTTTTTCAGCAGCAGTCATCTCCTTGGATGTTTTGGGGGTTTTAGAAGACACTCTTTTAGAGGGGCGACAATATGGAGTACCCCGTTTTTCACCTTTGCGTCTGCCACATGCCTTCCCCGTGCGGACATCCTTCCAATCTTCTTTGAACCACCGCTTGAGATTAGCTCCAGCTTTTGTTTTTCTAACCGCCATATTCGCCCCATCAATACATTCTAGTCGGCTTATCTCTCATAACTGCGCCGCCACCGCGCATCTTCTTCGCTTTGGACTTGTTCCCCCAATTTTTAGCACCAACCTTGCGACACTTTGCAATTGCTCCTGAAGCATACGCGCTAGGGAATACGCGGTAGCGAGCCTTTACTTTCTTATAACAAGCATCTTTTGGCATCTTTTTGCCTCCTGGTTTACTTATCTGTTGGGGCGTTTGCGAGCGTGATATCGGCAAGTTTTTTCTCCGAAATAAATTGTTCCCACATAGGCTTAATCATTTGATAATTAGCATCAACCTTTGCATGTGTCTCTGCTAGGTCAACCTTCATATCAACAATACTAATGCCAACCCAGCCAATAAACGGCACGGATAAAGCTGTAAAAAAACCTATTACACCTATCAAAATCTTAACTAGCATTTCCATCTACGCCTCGCCTGTCTCAAGCGGCTGTTAGGATTTTTAGCCGCTTTAGGAAATTTCTTCATTTGACCAGCGCTGCGAGCGCAGAACGATTTACGGCGCTTTGCGGCTGCCGAACCTTTTTTAACCTTGCCTGTAACGGCGGTCTTTAACTTTGAGCCAGGGTTTGCCTTGCGATACGCAGCGACACCTTTCTTTGTCATACCCGCGCCAGCTTTGGTCTTGCGGTAGTTACCGCCCTTACCAGTGGTCTTGCGAATGGGGTTTTCTTTTTTACGCGCCATTATACACCCACCTCATTTTTAATGTATGTAATGTCTAGCGTGGCGGAGGCTGTGATTGTACCACCCGAAGAATCAGCCCGCGCCCTAACTTCAATATCTGTTTTTTCCGTAAATTTTATAGGGTTCCAATAGGAAATAGCCGTGCTGTTATTGGCTAAAAGAACCCTGTCTTTTATATTGAAAACACCCCCATCTGGCCTGCCAAGAAATGAGAAAATAGCAAACTTCCCTGCGGAAGAAGACGCGGAAACATCTTTTTGATGAACATAGGCAGTGTATCCTCTTGGAACTGTCCAGAGACACATCAAGGTTTGATTGTCACCAATAGCAACAGTAGCATATTTGTTCACTGGAACGCCGCCTGTTGGAGTGGCTTCAGTTCCTACATACAAAACGCCTGCATTAGCCCCTCCAGAGCCTGCGGTGTTTACCACAATTCTATTAACACGATACCAGTTCAAAGCTCCGTTTAGCTGCACTCCTGTTTGACCATTTAGCGAAACAGTTTCATTTATCTCGTCAAAATTTGCATCCAACCCAGACACGGTAGCTGTTCTAGCTCCCGTCCCCGCAGAGGTGTCGGCAGTAGAACTGCTAGAAATATACATCGTGGATGCTGTTGTCGGGTAAACATACAAACCGCCTTGCGCCCAGATGGTTTCCGTAGTATTGCCTATGCTAGGATTGTAGCCAAACTTATGAATGGGGTAGTGCAAAGTAATTTGCCCACGAGACACCTGTAACTCAAATGGCTCTGATGTACCAACTTGACTTATGGAACGTATCTCGTGGGGCATAACAGTCTCCTAAGACAAGAAGATTGTCAATTTGTTGCCTGAGCCTGTTAAGGCCGCGACAAAACAACCCGCAGTGGCAAGAATGCCATCATCAGGAATGTTTAAAACATGGTTTCCCGCAGCAAAACTCTGCTGAAGCAGAACTTCTCCTGAAGCGTCACCATTTTTTATGGTAAACGCGCCTGCGGCGGCACCAAACATAACAACCTGGCGAATGCGAGAGCGTGCTGCCCCTACAACCGCTGGAGTGTCGCCTTGGTCGAAATTAAAGGCTTTTACTGGACCAGCCATGAAAGCCTCCTTATTCTACGCCGTCATTCGCCATTGCGTATGTCATTACACCAACTACTGTGCCGCTAGTAGCCGCAGAAGCGCCCACAGATGCAGTAACAGTTGTTTGGGCAGCAAGACCACCAGCAATCACAAGAGCGCCGTCAGCGCCTTTTAAAGTGCCTTTAGTGTCGGCGTCAACTTCGTTGAACAGACCGTCTGCGTCCAAAGAACCACCAGCAGGGATGCCGCCAATGTCGATTGTTGGGTTTGTGCCACCAGCAGAACCGCCGATAGTTAGGAATGAGATTGGCATTGCACCAGCAGGCAGAACCAACTGCTCACCAGCAGATGATGATGTGCCAATGCGAACAGGTGTTCCTGTTGTCGCGGCTGATGTTGGGTCAATTGCAATTTGTACGGATTGGGTCATAGGGGCTGGTGTTACAACACCTTTGCCGCCACCACCGTAGGAGCGTACTACTCCTTGGAAGGTTGTATTAGCCATGATTATCTCCTGTCTTGGCTATAGTCGATTTCACCATGAAATCGTCAGGGATAAGTTATTGTAACGCAAATTTAGGCTTCTTGAAAGCCTTAGAATGAATCGTTCCTTTAGTTGCCCTCAATAAACTTAACAAAAATCTGAATTGATTTTCTTTTGCCTGATTTAACACTTACAACCCTATGCTCATTTGAGCCCTTCAAAACAACAATTCTATTTCTTTTAGGGGACACTTTTACTGTGTTTTTTATATCTCCCTTGTCGTTAGCGCCAACAACAACCTCCAATTCACCGCCAACACACTCAGACAGATAAAGAGTGACAGCCAGAGAATAATCGCCATCATTATGCCAAACCATTTTCCCGCCCCGCTTCATTTGATGAACCTTTGTTATATACTCAATGTCGCGGCCCGGAATAACAGGCAACAGGTTCAAAGAAAGCAAGTGATTAAAAAGCTCCACCTCTTCCGCGCTTTTTTCAATATTTTTATAATAATTATTTATAAAACCAACTCGATATTTGGTCTTGTTGGCTGGAGTGTCTCTTACAACTCCATCTTTAAAAGGTGCGGTTTTTTCTATAAAAGAAACAAACTTTTCAGCAACATTAATGTCAACTTCGTCATCTGAAATTAAAACAATATCTTCAATAGTATACCTCATAACGTGCCCCTCTTCACACAACGTATAACTTAAATATAATTTACCGCTATAGTGCACCTAAGATTAACATTCGTTGTATTCGTGCTATTGTGCTTTATAAGGCCGTCATCAAGCAAAAGAGCGCGGTTGGCGACACTTTCTACCTTTGTGCCATCTTCAAGTCTAGTAAATCCATCACAGGTATTGACATAAAAAACTATATTTTTGTGCGGGTGTGCCAAGTCTACATGAAGGCCATGTTCTATTATTTTGCTGCCGCGAGGATAAAACCCAGCCTTTGCCCTTATTAAGGCTTTAATATCTATCTCTGGATGGCTTATTAGCGGGTCAATAAGATAATTAAAATGCTCAGATTTGGGAACAAGCGATTCGTAAAAAAGGTGCATCAAATAATAATTTTTATTGTCCTCTTCCGTAGAAACATGTGAACTATAAAACAGAGGGAAACTACTACTTAAAAGCAAGGAGTATCTTTCAAACACTTCTGGCGGTAAAAAATCATCAATAACTTTGTAATTCATAAAACCCTCCAATAAAAAACCATACAACAAAAAGGGCGGCATGGAAGCCGCCCCTTTCCGAATAATTGTTCGCTTACGCGCCCGGAGAACCGAACACTGCGCGTGGGTCGGAATAGCCAAAGCTATAACGCTCACGAGCTTTAAAGCGCATGTTACCTGAGTCGAAGTCAGCTTCCATGCCTGTAGACATTGGAGTACGCTCAAAGTGCTTGAAGCCATTTGGCGCATCTGTCTTGATGAAGAACGCATCTGGGTCTGTTAAGAAGTGGTTAATTGTATAACCCTCTGGCAACATACCCATGTTACGGATTGCGTTTACATCGTTGTCGGCTGTGCCTACACGAAGTGTAGATTCTAGCAGACGGTCAGCAACAAACTGAAGCTGT
>Ga0208547_1000172_pt1 | contig 34040 bp, 23 predicted proteins | sample DEB08_DNA_5_FD_185501 | JGI IMG/M metagenome (GOLD analysis project Ga0208547, IMG submission 185501) | Aqueous microbial communities from the Delaware River and Bay under freshwater to marine salinity gradient to study organic matter... | ecosystem: Environmental > Aquatic > Marine > Coastal ...
ACTATTGGAAGGTTTTTCTTGGCAGCCTGAATCATCCATGAATCTTTTGGATCAATTTGGTAAGCCTCCTCAAGAGCACCTGAGTTCAGTAATTGATATAAGAACTCATGTGGAAAATAACGTTCTCCTTTTTCTTCAGCAGCCTTCCAAAGCTCAAACATGTGCTTTTGAAGTACTCGAAAAGCCTCCTCTTCAGGAATACAGGTGTCGGTAACGCGGTTTAACCCTTGATCTAAAAGTTCTCGTTCTTCTACAGGCGTAAGGTCTCTATAATGAGGAATACGCTTGTAGTGATTGTGAGCAACGAGATTCATTACATCCTCTTCAAGATTCGCCCCGGTACAAGAGATAATGTGAATCTTATCTTCATTAATCATGGGAGATAAACTCTTCCCTAACTCCGCGGTACTCATAGCACCTGCCAGAGACACTAACATCTTATTTCCCTGTTCAAGCTGTTGCTTATACCCCTTTGCAGCATCCACAAGGGCAGCAGCATTAAAGTGTAAATAATGAGATTCTAAAAAATTTGAAATGTGCATTATTCTTGATTAAAGTGGTAAGAAAGTATTTTATAATACAGCTTAGCTGCTAAAAAGCTAGATGCCTGTGAGCCTGAATCACCATTCGGACACAACTCAACAATATCAAAGCCAACCATTGTTTTTTCAGTTATAATTCGCTGTAAAAAGTAAAGCGTCTCGTACCACAGCAAACCGCCTGGCTCTGGAGTACCTGTTGCAGGTACTAGAGAAGGATCAAAAGCATCCAAATCAATGGTGATGTATACCTTTTCACCCATGAGGTCGATGGCTTTGTCCATCCAATACTCATCACTCTCTAATTCGTGAGCATAGAACATACGCTCCGGGTCAACACGCTGAGCCTCAAGCTTGTCCATAGAACGAATACCTACTTGGATTAAGTTAGTCGTCTGCTGTGCTTCGTAAAGGGCGCATGCATGATTGTAAGGAGTCCCTTCATACTCTTCTCTTAAATCAGCATGTGCATCTAACTGAACCACAGTTACATCTCCGAAATAATGAGCTGTAGCTCTAATTGCTCCAATCGAAATTGAATGTTCGCCACCCACTAGAGAAACTAACTTTCCTCTTCCGTACTGGTCCTTCACCTTGGTATAAACCTTCTCAACCATGGCATCAGGTGTAGTAAAGCCTTCTAAAGTCTCGTGCAAGTAAACACCTTGCTTATAGACTTCTGTTTCGGTCTCTATATCATAGAGTTCCATATTTTCGGCAGCATCTAAAAAGGCTGCGGGGCCCTTATCGGCTCCTTTACCCCAAGTACTCGTGCCGTCATAAGCGACAGGTATAAGGGTTACTTTAGCGCGATCTGCGCTAGCGTATTCGGCGGGTATTCCAGCGAATGTTTTCATTTTAATAACCTAATTGATTTAAGAATTCGTCGGCAGTCTGCTGCCCTTTAAAAAGTTTAGTAGTAATCTCTCCATTCTCATCGCGATCGATAAGAACGTATTTAGGCTGAGGGATCAAACAGTGTTGTAATCCTCCAAACCCACCTATGGTTTCTTGGTATGCTCCGGTGTTAAAGAATCCGATATACAGCGGATAGGTCTTGCTAAAACGAGGCAAATAAATAGCATTGACGTGCTGTTCTGAGTTGTAATAGTCATCACTGTCGCAAGTCACTCCTCCCAAGAGAACTCTCTCGTAAGTGTCTGACCATCGGTTAAGGGCGAGCATAATAAATCGTTTGTTGATGGCCCATGAATCTGGCATGGTTGTGATGAACGAAGAATCAATCATATTCCATTTCTCACGATCATTCTGCTGCTTTTGATACAATATTTTATAAATCGTGCCTCCACTTTCACCAACCGTGTAACTTCCGAACTCTGTGTAAATATCAGGAACGGGAACCTCAGCCTCTTCGCAAGCGATACGAATTTGATTAACGATCTCGTCAACCATGTAGGTGTAATCATAACTGAAGGCCAGCGAATTTTTTACGGGAAACCCACCACCGATATTGAGTGAATCTAAACTCGGACAGATCTTTTTCAGCGCTACGTAAACTCTTAGACATTTCTGAAGCTCATTCCAGTAATAAGCCGTATCGCGGATACCTGTGTTAATAAAGAAATGGAGCATCTTCAATGAAACCTGTTCATCATCTCTAATGTACTGTTTGTAAAAAGGAACGATATTCTTGTATCCGATCCCTAACCTTGAGGTATAGAATTCAAATTTCGGTTCCTCTTCAGAGGCAATTCGAATCCCTACTGAAAAAGGCTTCTTTGTTTTTTCTTTGATCTGGTCGATCTCGACGAAGTTATCAAGTACAGGAAGAACCTTTACAGCGTCACGATCTAATAAATCAGCAATTTTGGCAACGTAATTCTCTTGCTTAAACCCATTACAGACTACGGTATCCTCGGGTTTAATTTTACCCTCACCTAATAAAGTCTCGACAATAGACAAGTCGTAACCTGAAGAAGTCTCTAAAAACACCCCAGCGTCAAGGGCACGTTCAATAACGTGTCTGAAGTGTGAGCTTTTAGTACAATAGCAATAATGATAATTACCCTTATAATCGTATTTATGAATCGCATCTGCAAACCAACCTTTAGCACGCGTAATATTTTCGGTGATTTTAGGCAGATACATGAATTTGAGTGGAGAACCATATTCCTTAACCAACTCCATGAGTTCAATACCATGAAACAGTAAGTGGTCGTCTCTAAGTGCAAATTCCTCTTGCGGAAAATAATAAGTCTGATCAATTAGATCAATGTATTTGGTTTTCATTCTAGATAGGTATTAGTGTAGATAATAGGCGAACTCTTGCAATTATTAAATCGCACTTCTACACCTTTCAGATCTGTAATGAATGAATCTCTACATAGGTTAGACATACCCTATGCGAGCGGAGAAAAGATTTTACTTTTGAAGTTTGGCCTATGGCTCGGAGCACCATTCCTAATGCGGTCTTCTGAGCGAACTTCAAAACACTCTTGGACCCGAGCAGAACATTTAATTTCAAAACGCTAGGCTACAACCTCGAGGGTTGTAATTTTGAGCAAAACTAACTAAAAAGTTATGGCATTTAACTTTTTGAAGAAAAAAAGAGAAATTTTTTTAGATCGACTTATCTATTGATTACCAAATAGATAGAACCTGATTCCACGATAAATATAAAATCCGAGTATCAAATAAATAGCTGGATTGTATTCATATGCCCCTAAAAAGTCTCCTTGAACGAGCGACCATAAAGCTCTAGACAATCCACATCCCCAACAATGGTGATCTGTTAGTAAGGTAAAAAGGCAAGGAATAGCTATAGAGCTTCCTAAATGATCGGCAAGGTATAGGGTGAGAATCTGATAACTCGCTAGAAGGGCAAGTAAGGTAGATTCTAAGGAAACCCTAAACTGCTGAACGTATTGGAAGACCTTGAGCATCCTTGAAATTTCCAGTTACAATCAAAATAAAATCGATGATCGCCCATATACCACAGCCCCCTAAAGTAATGAGTTGAAGAATACCAATTGTCGTATGTCCGGTATAAAAACGGTGAATACCAAATACACCCAAAAACCAACAGAGTAATAAAGTGGCTAAGAATCGGGAATCTACCGGCAATCCTGATTTGGAAGTATTTCCAAATCCAACTCCGCAATTAGGACAAATCACTGCATTCTTACTTACGAGTTTACCACACTCATGGCAGTAAATTTGATGTTCTGATTTGATCTCCATAGAATCAATTTTTGGTCTATAAAATGAATATCACTCCCAAAATACATAGAATAATACAGATAAGTACAAGCACACCGATGTAAGCGTATCGAAGAGTAGTTATGAATTCAAGCTCGTCGATCTTTGGCAGCAAGTATTTACGCCAAAATAAGACCACTGGCCAGGAGAAAAAATAAGAGGTTGAGGGTAAGGGTGAAGTATTTGAAGGTAAGACTTTGGGATAATTTTCAAGTACCCTATACACCTCATCAGGGTCTAACCAGTTAACCTGTGAATTTTCAAGATATTCGATTTTTAATTCATAGGCATCTCCAATATGGGTCGTTAAGGTTTGAAGGCTTTGGTGAATTAGTTCAAGTAACTTCAGATCAATCATTCCATTGTTGTTCAATAATGATTGCGATCTAATGGGTTTTCCAAATCTGACAGAAACCTCATCTTTAAACTGCGCTAGCTCTAAGTAATTAAAACCTACTGGTACCAAAAACACCTCTTCACTAGAATCCTTCTGGTAAATCGTCTCGATTAATCGAATTACACCCTTTTTCAAGGGTCGTATCTGACGCTTAGCACCATGATTCCCTTCGGGAAAAAGAGCAATGGCCTCTCCTTTTTCTAATAGCGCATCGGCCCCTTTTTCAAATAATTCAATATTATTTCGAAGATTTCGGCTACCATCTCTAAAACGAAATATCGGTAGTAACCCAAGGTAATGCAGGATTCTCGAAACTATAGGATTATTAAAAACGCTAGCTCTTGTATAAAAAGTCGTTGGCTTTTTATTAAAAGCTGCTATAAGCAATGGATCAATGAGCCCATTTTGGTGATTGCCCACGAAGATCACTCTACCACTAGGGATGTTTTCAAGCCCATGAATCTCAATTTTCTTGTAATTAAAATATAATAGAACACGGACCATGGCAATAACAGAAGTTCGAATAAACACGCGTATTCGATCCCTTAAAACTCCCCAAAACAGACCGAGTAGAAGACCAGAAATAAGATGCCAAACACCCCACAAGGCCGCTATAATTGCCATACCTCCGAGACCATCAAAAAAGCTAAAAATCAGGAGTAACCCTAAACCAGAATTTTGAATACCTGTTTCAATAGCAATACTTCTTCGTGAATAGCGATCTAGCCTGAATACTGCTGCTGTTATAAATCCTAATAAAATTGCTAGAGTGTTGTGAAAAATAACCAAATCAGCAAACTGGGTGGCGTATTTTTGAAAAGCTTCCCAATTTGAAGCTAACGCCATCCCCACAAGAACCATAAATAAGATTAAGGATGAAGGCTTCAAAATCTTTTTAAGGCGCACAGCAATCGACTTGAATCGGTATCTGGTGTAAAGTCCTAGCGATAAGGGAAAGGCGAGAAGCAACACAACTACTTTGAAGAGGTCAGCGGGCTCCACTGAAATCGATCGTAGCAACACCTCTGTTGGTTCATAAAGCGAAGCATACCACTGAAAATTCAGAGGAGTCATAATTACTGATAATAAAGTAGCAAAAGCGGTAAGCGTTATTGAAAGGGCTGTATTTGCCTTGGCCAAATAACTCATAAAATTCGAAACATTTCCACCAGGGCAGGCGGCCACTAAAAACAATCCTAGAGCGACACTAGGCGGAGGCTTCATCCAAATAACAAAAATGAAAGTAAGTGCAGGTAGTAATATAAATTGACTTAGTAAACCTACTAGAACCAATTTCGGGGTTTGAAGTAACACCTTAAATTGTTTGATCTCAATGTCTAATGCTATTCCATACATCACCAGCGCCAAGGCTAGATTCAAAGTCCATAATGAATCGCTATCGAAATTGATTTGTATTTGGTCGATCATCTAAGCTTATCTATTGTCTCTGATCTTTTCAATTACTGCGCGACCAAGTAAAGCAAAGCCCGTATTGCAAACTATAAGAGCCAAGGTTCCGAGACAAAACCAATTTGAAGAATTTTCCAACTTACTGATAATAGCTTCACCAAGTATTGAAAGTCCTAAACCAATTACTAGTAAGCTAACCACAGAATATATAAATGACTTTTTCATATTAGAGATTAAAGAATTGAACCCGAGCAAATTCCATCATAGTCAACACTTACTCCAAAGCGCGAAGCTTCACACGCATTAGAATATGAAAACCCATCGCAACCACAAACAGGTTGGTAGATCTCTGGGCAAGCAAGCTCTAAATTAAAAGTGTCCCAAGAAATACAGTCATCCGTAATACGCTTAAAAAAATAGCTAATCTCGTCATCCGCTATTTGTGGATTATCTATGTAATGAATATCTAAGCGATCGTCCATAACCTCAAAGGTGTAACTTCTGTTTGAAATTAGGTCCCTGAGTTCATTGTTTCGAACATCCACAGGAGTTACTATCTCGTTATCGGTAACCCCCAAGGGCTGTCCATTCTGGTTTCTTGAGATTATTATGCTTGCCTTAGCAGATATCCATAATTCATTCACTGTAAAATCATAATCCTCGAAATAGCAGAAACAAGAAACGCTCTCTAATTGCCAACGCCCCTCCAACGCTCCTATTTGAGAATTAGATAAGTTGTTTTCTTTGAGACAAGAGGCTAAAATTATTGCAACGAAAAAAATTAGTAGCCTCTTCAAACCACTACTTAAAACGTTCATAATGCTCATAGAGATATAAAGGAAGAGCAAGCGAAAATCCTACCAGGAATAGAGCCCCTAGGTATTTAAAGAACTGGATCTTCGTAATACTCTTTTTTATCAGTGAATAAATCATCAAGACTAAGAAAGTAGTTGCTGCAACGGTAAGATCAGCGTTTAAGATTTTCATACCTTCATTAGCATTAATCTGTTCGAAAAATAAAGCAGTTGACCAACTCCAATTGTTGGCTTTCATAAAGAGGATGATTTGATAGTAAGGCCAGGCTATACCAAGAAGACACAATAGTAAAAGCAGTCTTTTCATTTGTAAATCTTTGTTTGATCGGAAATTTACGAAATAAAAAATCCATGCCTTTTGACATGGATTTTTTACTTGATGTGGGCCCTACTAGGTTCGAACCAGTGACCTCTGCTTATAAGGTGTCTCCTAACCTATTTACGAGGCTTCGATGTAGCTGAATTGAAGGAAGAGGATATGCCTATGATTTAGTAGGAGAAAACAATATCTGCTTTTGCACTTTGTTTGATTAAATCTGTCGGATAGCTCCAAAAAATTTGCTTTACTTCTATTAAATGCTCTTTGTAATTAGTTTGGTTAATCCCATAGGTTTTAAATGAACCTTCAGAAACGTGAATTATGCCACCATTATTTGAAAATTCCAACAATTTCTGCTTTGCCATTCGACTAATATTTCCAAATCCTCCTCCGTGAGCTGTTACCGTATGCAGGTTATTGATTACGTCTTTTAAAAAAATTCGAGTTCCATCACCTGCTGCGAAATATATGACCTTGTGACCTTGGTTTAAAGCTTCACTTGCCGAATGAATTGACATCATTGCCGCACTTGGATTTTTCATTGGGTCAGAACTCAAATGAATAAAGAAGGTTTTTTGGTCTTGGGAAAATGACATAATCGGTGATGTCATTAGGATTAAAAGAAATACTAATTTTTTCATTTGATAAAGTTTACTAGAGTAAGATAAATATTTAATTGCAATAAACTATTATTTATTAATTTGGAATACTTAACCAATAAATATTCAATATGGATGCATTATCAATTTTTTTTACTGTAAGTAGTATTGTAACAATTGCAATAGCTGCCTATGGAGCGATCAAAATGAATCGTAGAAACTTACTTTTAGGTACTTTTCTATATTCCCTTCTTCCTGTGATCGGAGAATCTAATCAATTTCATTTGACTGGTGATTACGGCAATCTTATAACTGCTGTTGCCTTTTTATGTGCAGCAATTATATCTTTTCCAAGTAAAATCACTTATGATTCTAAGAATATAGCGGCTGTACATTTAGCGAGAAAAATTGGCCTTTCAATTATAATTCTAAATATCATACAGGGATATATTGTTCTTCAATTGAGAACAGATGTTCCTTCTCAATATGGATATGCACATTTAGTCTTAGCCTTGATCTTTGTTTACATGATTATAAAATCAAGAAATTCGAACTTTAACCTGGATTAGATAAAATTGATGATGATACAGTTGAGGGAATTAAAGATAATTGTAGTTATGTCGGTTTGAAAAGATGAAAGAGAGCGATTAGGTAAGTTATAAATGCCAGGAAAGTAATCTTGATGTAAAGATTGGATTTATGATAAGTGAAGGAGTAGGATTTGTAAGATATTTTCCAAACGAGTAAACGAATCATATACGCTCAAAAAGGCGTTGAATTGGTGACCCTGCACAACTTATCATACCACTTATTCATATAATATTAGACTACTATAAAGTTGTAAAATTCTGGCAGTTTTAGCTGATTTTGGCTAAAACTGCCAAGCCTATTTCATATCTTTATTTCGCTTAGTTACTTGACACGAAGTTTGGAGAATGAGCATAAAAAAAAGGGACTCGCATTACGAATCCCTTTTCTGCTTGATGTGGGCCCTACTGGATTCGAACCAGTGACCCCCTGCTTGTAAGGCAGGTGCTCTGAACCAACTGAGCTAAGAGCCCTCACATTTAGGTCTGCAAATATAGAATGTTTTTAATCTTGCCAAAAGAAAAAACGAAAAATTATACAATTTCTGCAACGGTAAAAGTACTTCCGCCTACGAAGATTAGATCCTCAGATGAGGCAGCTCGTTTTGCAGCGGCTAAACCAGATGGAATATTAGAAAAGGTATTTCCTATCAAACCGTATAATTCTCCTTGATTTCTAAGATCTACCGCAGATAAAGCTCTGTTAATATTCGGAGCTACAAAATAGTAAATGGCTCTTTTAGGAAATAAAGGAAGAATTTCTGTCAAATCCTTATCAGAAACCACCCCTAAAACAATATGCAAGCGATTGAATTGGAGTTCAGAAAGGCGTTTTAACACAAAAGCTAATCCAGCTGCATTATGGGCTGTATCGCATAAAACTATCGGTTCAACCCACTGCCAACGGCCCATTAGTCCAGTTGATTGTGCTGCGTTTTTCATTCCGTCTTCTACAGCCTGTTCATTAATAGCCCAACCCTGAGTGATCAATTCCTCTATAACCGCAAATACAGTAAGACGGTTTTTTTGCTGGTATGGTCCTTGAAGATCAAATTCTGAATTGTCTTGAAACCATTGTGGCAGACTTTGTTCAAAAGCCTTAATCAGTTCACTTTTCAGTGCAGTAGCTTGACGTTCAAAAACAGGAAACGTTTCTTTTTGATACTCACCTATGACCACAGGAATGGTAGGTTTTATTATACCAGCCTTTTCAAATGCGATTTTAGGGAGTGTATCTCCTAAGAACTCTTTATGATCATAAGAGATATTAGTAATCACTGAAAGCAATGGGATAATTACATTTGTAGAATCTAATCTACCGCCCATTCCTACTTCTATGACTGCGATATCGACGGTCTGTGAGGCAAAGTGATCAAACGCCATAGCTACGGTAAGCTCAAAAAAGGAAGGTTTAAACTCCTCGATGAATGATTTGTGTGTCTCTACAAAGTCGATCACTTTCTCCTCTGAAATGCATTCTCCATTGATTCGAATACGTTCTCTAAAGTCTTTTAAATGAGGAGAGGTGTATAGCCCTACTTTGTATCCAGCATGTTGTAATACCGATGCTATCATATGAGACACCGACCCCTTGCCATTGGTTCCAGCCACATGCACGCTTTTGAAGGCCTTGTGAGGCTCGCTTAAATAATGCATGAATTGAAGTGTTCGATCCAGCTTCAACTCTAAAACCCTAGCACCATCACGCTGAAAAACCGGAAGCCTATGATATAGAAAATCTAAAGTCTCTTGATAATTCATGCAATTACTTGGGAGCTACTGCTAAGACAATTGGATATCCCTCCTTATTAGCCACATCTAGAACATTTACAGCTTTTTTTAAAGCAACATCTTCTTCTGCTCTTAGTATGATTATGGCATTGGGTGTTTGTTCAAAAGATCTCTTTAACTCAAGAGCCAAGTATTCAGGATTAATTTGAGTCGTACCAATAAAATGTCGACCTCGAGCATCAATTGAAACGGCTATGGTATTAGATTGAGTACTAGCCATTCCTTTAGCACCGGGTAATGTAATATCAATCGTTGAGGTAACGTTAGAGGTAAGTAAAAAGAAAATCAGCAATAGAAAAACCACATCGGTCATCGAAGACAAACTAAACTGGGTACTAGGCTTTATGCTAGACTTAATTTTCAAGGCAAATTCTTTTAACGTTCTAACGAGTCTAGTAACTCGTTACTCAAGTCCTCTAATCTCTTCGTGATACGTGCAAGTAAAACAGCCAATTGATTATACGCAATGTAGCTAAGTATACCTACAATAAGACCCCCTACTGTTGTGATCATAGCCGTATAAATTCCGCCGGCCAATGAAGCAATCTCAGCTTGCCCTGAACTCACTGCCATTTCTCTAAATGCCAAAATCATTCCGATTACGGTACCTAAAAAACCTAACATAGGAGCAGCTCCCGAAAAGGTGGCAAGAATTGAGGTATTGCGTTCTAGTTCAAAAACATAACCTCCTGCCATTTGCTCTAATGCCTTTTCGGTTTTTTCTGGTGAATTCGTTTTGTTGTAAACAGACGTAGCCCTTTGTAAAAGTTCATTAAACATAGCGCTCTCCGCTCTAGACAATTCTTTCAAAACCGACCGATAGGTCAAAAAGCGTTCAATTCCTACATAAAAGGTGATAATCAGAAAGAGTAAGAGCAGTAACATTATAAGAGTACTAGCTACACCCCCCGACAAAATCAGGGAAATTAACGACTCTGATACTTCTGTAGTTTGACTCATAAAATGGTAATCCTATAAAAGAAAATCCCTCATCGCGATTAGTACTAGACCTCCAGAAATAAATCCAATCAGTGCTAACCAAGCAATTTTTTTTAAGTACCAGAAGAAATCAATCTTCTCCATTCCCATGGCAACTACTCCGGCGGCAGATCCGATAATTAACATACTACCTCCAGTACCTGCAGAATAAGCGATGAAATGCCATAATGGAGCATCAGGCCCTTCTGAGAACATCCCAATCGATGCAGCTACCAATGGCACATTATCAATAACCGCTGACCCCACACCAAGCAGAAGTACAACGATGTCAGTATTTGGAATTGCATGATTCAATCCTTCAGCAGCATTGAATAAAATACCTAAAGATTCTAAACAAGCAACGGCCATTAAAATTCCTAAAAAGAACAGGATTGATGGCAACTCAATTTTGGTAAGAGCTTTATGCACTGGGCTGTGATGCCCTCCTTCAGACATCGCTTCTGACATCTTGAATTGACGATTAGAGAAGATTTCAGAAAATAAAGCAACAAATGCTAATGAAAGCATCATACCAACATAAGGCGGCAAGTGAGTTACTGTCTTAAAGAAAGGTACGAATACGATCGAACCTAACCCTAAAAATAGCATGGTACTGCTGTATTTAAATTTCTCCGGCTCTAGTTCTCCCATCTCAATCTCCCCTTGAAAAATAGAAAATCTAGAAGCGATAAGCGTAGGAATTAACATACAGATAATTGATGGCAAAAGAACACGTATTACTAGTGAACCAGCCTCTACCTTACCCGCAATCCATAACATGGTAGTAGTCACATCTCCGATAGGAGACCATGCTCCACCCGCATTGGCATTGATAATGATTAATCCTGCAAAGTATAATCTCAACTGTTTGTCTTTGATCACTTTCTGAAGAATAGTAATGAGAACAATCGTTGCAGTTAAGTTATCAATGATTGCAGATAGTATAAATGCAAGGATCGAAAAAATCCATAAGAGTGCAACCTTCGATCGGGTTCTTATGAAACCCTTAATAGTGGAGAAACCGTCAAAATAATCGACAATTTCTACAATTGTCATTGCCCCTAGTAAGAATACTAGGATTTCAGCAGTTTTACCCAAATGGTGCAACAAAATTTCATCGAGATGAGTAGGTTCAAGCTCTCGTAATTCTGCATTCACTTCAAACATCGGTAAGTGACCAAGTGCTGCAATAGCCCATAAAAGCGCCATCATCGCTAAGGCGGGGATTAGTTTATCTACCTTAACATTGTGCTCCAGAGTGATGAATAGATACCCAAGGAAAAAAAGTGCGATTATAGCTGTTTCCATAATTGTACAGGTGAATTGCTTAGTTATTGTTGCGGCTCTAATATAGAAAAAATTGAGGCGGCCTTAAAAGGTTTAACACTTCAATCACGAATATGAAAATACCAAAATGACCTCGCTGAATTTATGACACTATCAAATTTCTAGACATTTTTCTGATTCATTGTGAAATATGTGGTGAATTTAAGGTTAAGCCATAAATAATTTATAGATTTCGAAGTTTTCGTAAATAATTTCAATCGTATGGCATTAGAAGCACAAGGGCTCTATCTACCCGAATTTGAGCACGACAATTGTGGAGCAGGATTCATTTGTAGTTTAAAAGGTGAGCGCAGTAATGACATTATTCATAAGGCACTAGAAATTCTTGTCCGACTGAAACACCGTGGAGCTGTTAATGCAGATGGTAAAACAGGGGACGGTGCAGGGATCCTTATTGACATTCCGCATAGTTTCTACAAATCAAAGGTTTCTTTCGAACTACCTGAACGAGGAGCTTATGCGATGGCAAATGTTTTTTTACCTCAGAAAGAAAATCAACGTGAATTCTGCGAAAACACTTTAGTTTCAGAATTAGAAGCTCAAGGCCTTCAGGTTTTGGGGTGGAGAACAACTCCAGTTGACGCTTCGGTGCTGGGTGAAATTGCGAAACAGTCAGAACCGCTGGTTCGTCAACTTTTTGTAAGTCGGCCAAAAGATATGGATGAGCGTGCTTTTGAAATTAAACGATACATCGCTCGTAAAAAAGCAGAACATACGATCTGGAATTCGAGATTATCAGAATCGAAAATTTTCTATATTCCTAGCTTCTCTACTAAGGTAGTCATCTACAAAGGTCTTCTAATTCCAGAAGACATCAGTGCATATTATTTAGACCTTCAAGATCCTGAATGTGTTACCAGACTAGCTCTTGTACATCAGCGTTTTTCTACAAACACCTTCCCTACTTGGGACCTCGCTCAACCGTTTAGATTCATCTGCCACAATGGTGAGATCAACACTCTTCGAGGTAATGTAGGCCGTATGCGATCTAGAGAAGACCTACTTCAAAGCGATTGGTTTGATGAAGAGATCAAAGCGATTATCCCCGTCATTATTCCAGGAAAATCAGATTCTGCAAGTTTAGATATGGTGGTTGAGTTATTACTAATGACAGGAAGAACACTCCCTGAAGTAATGATGATGCTAGTTCCAGAGGCTTGGGAGAAAAACGAATCTATGGATGCAGACAAAAGAGCATTCTACGAATACAATTCTTGTCTTATGGAACCATGGGATGGTCCAGCATCGATTCCATTTACCGATGGTGTATATATAGGAGCAGTTTTAGACAGAAACGGTCTTCGCCCTTCTAGATATAGTGTGACTAAAGATGGCTATGTAATCATGTCCTCTGAAATTGGGGTGGTTGATATTGCTACCGAGAATATTGAGTCTCACGGACGATTAGAACCTGGTAAAATGTTCCTAGTAGACATGGAAGCAGGTAGAATAGTAGGTGACGAGGAAGTAAAGAAAGAAATCGTAAGTAAACACCCCTACAAGAAATGGGTAGATGAAAAACTCACCCATTTGAAAGATATTGAATATGGAGCTTGTGAGGTTCATCAGCCTTCAGCAAGTTTAGAAACTAGAGCCAAGTTTTTTGGTTACACTAGAGAGGATATCAGTCGTATTATTTTACCAATGGCCGAAAATGGTGCTGAACCTATCGGATCTATGGGATCTGACACTCCTATCGCTGTTCTTTCTGAACGTCCGCAACTTTTGTACAATTATTTTAAGCAACTTTTCGCTCAGGTAACTAACCCTCCTCTCGATGGTATTCGAGAAGAGATGATCACAGACATTAGTTTAACGCTAGGCCGAGACTACAATCTCTTCGAAGTTGATGAAAAACAATGTCACAAATTAAAAATTCAAAACCCTGTTATCTCTAAAGAAGATTTAGAGAAAATTAGAAGACATGAGGATAATGGAGGTTTCGAAATCGCGACCCTAGAGATCTTATACCCGGTAAAAGAAGGGGTAAATGGATTAGAAAAGGCCTTAGAGAAATTAGTAAAAGATGCTGCTGTAGCTATTGATAACGGAGTATCTATTATCATTCTATCTGATCGTAAAGTTGATAGTGAAAATGCTGCTATACCAGCACTACTTGCTTGTTCCTATGTGAACCACGGTCTTGGACGTCTACAACGCAGATCTTTAGTAAGCTTAATTATCGAATCGGCAGAACCGCGTGAAGTTCATCACTTCTCGTTACTATTTGGATACGGAGCGAGCGCCGTGAATCCTTATCTCGTTAACGAGCTTATTACTGCTCAAGCACTGAACGAAGGGTTTAGCTATGAGGATACCGAGAAGGCCATTAAGAATTATAACAAAGCGGTTGGTAAGGGAATTCTTAAGGTAATGAATAAAGTGGGTATTTCAACACTCAATTCGTACCGAGGTTCGCAAATCTTCGAATGTATCGGTCTGAACTCTGTTGTTGTTCGCAAATACTTCCCAATCACGCCAACGCGAATTGAAGGTATTGGTCTTATGGAGATCGAAAAAGAAATCGCCCTTCGACATGACAAAGCATTTACTGCAGCTGAAACTCCTGCTGATTTAGATTTAGAAGTGGGTGGAGAATACCGTTGGAGAAGAAATGGAGAGCAACATGCTTTTGATCCGATCAGTGTGGCTACATTACAAAAGGCGGTTCGGCTCAATGAACCAAAAACCTATAAAGAATATGCCAAGCGAATTAACGAGCAGTCGAAACGACTGCTTACCATTCGTGGCCTATTAGAGTTTACTAATTACGATCCTATTCCTCTCGACGAAGTTGAACCTTGGACAGAAATCGTGAAGCGATTCAAAACAGGAGCAATGTCGTACGGTAGTATCAGTAAAGAGGCTCACGAAAACTTGGCTATCGCCATGAACAGAATTGGTGGTAAATCAAATTCAGGTGAAGGGGGTGAAGAGACTATCCGTTTCTATAAAACTGAAGATGGCGATTGGAGAAACTCTGCAATTAAGCAGGTGGCTTCTGGTCGATTTGGGGTAACCTCTAATTATCTGACTAACGCCAAGGAAATTCAAATCAAAATGGCTCAAGGAGCAAAACCTGGTGAAGGAGGTCAACTTCCTGGGCCTAAGGTTAATCCTGATATTGCTAAAACGAGAAACTCAACACCATACGTTGGGCTTATTTCTCCTCCTCCGCATCACGATATCTATTCGATCGAAGATCTTTCTCAGCTGATTTACGATTTAAAATCAGCAAACAGAGAAGCAAGAATCAATGTGAAACTCGTATCAGAAATCGGAGTAGGGACCATTGCAGCAGGGGTTTCAAAAGCTAACGCAGATGTAATTCTAATTTCTGGTTATGACGGAGGTACAGGAGCGTCTCCATTAACCTCTCTTAAACATGCCGGACTACCTTGGGAATTAGGTGTAGCAGAAGCGCAACAAACTCTAGTAATGAACAACCTCAGATCAAGAATTGTTCTTGAGTGTGACGGACAGTTAAAAACAGGGCGCGATGTAGCCATTGCATGTCTTTTAGGTGCAGAAGAGTTCGGTTTTGCAACGGCACCTCTAGTAGCCTCAGGTTGTATTATGATGCGTGTGTGTCACCTAAATACTTGCCCTGTGGGTATTGCAACCCAAAATCCTGAGCTTCGCAAGAAATTTAAAGGACAGCCTGAGCACGTAGTTAATTACATGTATTTTGTGGCCCAAGAATTACGCGAGATCATGGCCGAGCTTGGATTTAGAACCATTGATGAAATGGTTGGTCAAGTTCAAAAGCTAGAACGCTCAAATGTACTAGATCATTATAAGACAAAAGGCTTAGACTTAAGCCCTATTTTGAAAGTTATTGATACCCCCGAAGGTGTGTCAATCAGAAATACAGAAAAACAAGTAGACGAAACAGCAGATGCGATAGATTTCGAAATCTTAAGCAAAGCACACCCTGCACTCTACAGAAAAGAGAAAACTCAGCTCGAACTCCCAATCACTAACACCAATCGTGCAGTTGGGGCAATCATTTCGAATGAAGTTTCGAAAATCTATGGAGCAGACGGTTTACCAGACAACACACTGCGCGTAGTATTTAATGGTTTCGCTGGACAAAGTTTTGGAGCTTTCAGTACCAAAGGGCTTACGTTGGTCGTTAACGGAGCGACTAACGATTACCTTGGAAAAGGACTGTCAGGAGCGAGACTAGTAGTTCGGGTTCCGAATGGTTCATCCTTTGAATCACATAAAAATGTAATTACCGGTAACGTTTGTTTATATGGTGCAACTACAGGGGAGGCATATATTAATGGTCTTGCTGGGGAGCGTTTCTGTGTAAGAAATTCAGGAGCGAAAGCGGTAGTTGAAGGAATCGGTGATCACGGTTGTGAATATATGACTGGCGGAGTTGCTGTCATCCTCGGAAAAGTAGGACGAAACTTCGGTGCCGGTATGAGCGGTGGTCTAGCCTATGTTTATGACCCAGAAAACACATTTAAAACAGGAGTTAAGAATCCTGATCTTAATTTACTGACAGTTGAAACCGAAGAAGATCAAAAAGAATTATTCACTTTAGTAGAGAATCACTACAACCTTACGATGAGCCCACTCGCAGAAAAATTGCTAACCAACTGGGAAAAAGAGGTTGGAAACTTTGTGAAGGTATTCCCAGAAGAATATCGTCAAGCACTGATTCGAATCGCTGAAGAAAATCAAACAATAAATAACTAATGGGAAAAACCACTGGATTTTTAGAGTTCAAGCGTAAAACAGAAGGATATCTTCCTGTAGAAGAGCGCACGAAAAACTATAAAGAATTTACCCAGCCTTTAAAAGCGGAAGAATTAAAGGAACAGGGAGCTCGTTGTATGAATTGCGGAATCCCATTTTGCCATAGCGGATGTCCGCTAGGAAATCTAATTCCTGATTTCAACGATGCGGTCTATGAAGGTAACTGGGAGAAAGCATCGCATTTACTTCATTCAACGAATAACTTTCCAGAATTTACAGGAAGGCTTTGCCCAGCACCATGCGAAGAAGCGTGTGTACTAGGAATCAACGAAGACCCCGTATCGATCGAAAATATCGAGAAAAACATTGTAGAGACGGCTTTTTCCAATGGTTATATTAAGGCGATGCCTCCAAAAATACGCACTGGTAAAAAGGTAGCTGTTATTGGATCAGGACCTTCTGGATTAGCTGCCGCTCAACAATTGAATAGAGCTGGACACCAAGTGACTGTTTTCGAAAGAGACGAAAAGGTAGGAGGGCTATTACGCTTCGGGATTCCAGACTTCAAACTAGAGAAAACTATTATTGATCGAAGAATAACTCTTTTAGAAGAAGAAGGAATACAATTCAAAACAGGAGCACACGTTGGAGTGAACATCGATGCAAACGATATCAAAGAAAATCATGATGCCGTGGTACTCTGTGGTGGAGCAACTATAAGAAGAAATCTACCTATAGAAGGGGCAGACCTTAAAGGCGTTGTACAAGCAATGGATTTTTTACCACAAAACAATCGACGCGTTTCAAATCTTAAAGTTACAGGTGAATCAATAACAGCCAAGGGTAAAGACGTTATCGTTATCGGAGGCGGAGACACTGGATCTGACTGTATCGGTACATCTAGAAGGCAAGGTGCAAATAGCATTCAAAACTTCGAGATCATGCCAATGGCAACTAAGGATCGTCCAGAAAACCAACCTTGGCCCTTCTGGCCTATGCGTCTAAGAGAAAGTACTTCTCACAAGGAGGGCGTAGAACGTCATTTCAGTATAATGACTAAGCGCTTCCTAGGAAACGACAATGGAGAACTGATAGGTTTAGAAACTGTAGAAGTCAGTTGGGAATACAAAGGTGGCCGTATGCAGTTGGTAGAAAAAGAAGGATCTTCTAAAATCTGGAATTGTAACCTAGCTCTTCTCGCATTAGGTTTTACAGGATCAGAAAATACCTTGGCAAAAAGCTTTGGATTAACTTTTGATAACCGAGGAAACATTGCTGCTGAAGAAAGCGATTATAAAACAAATGTACCGGGTGTATTTGCTGCTGGAGATCAAAGAAGAGGGCAATCACTTATTGTATGGGCAATTTCAGAAGGAAGACAAGCAGCACACAACATAGATAAGTACCTTATGGGTGAGAGTCACTTACCCTTAAAGGGAGATGGAGATTTACCACGCGTTTAATAGAAATTGTTTACGAAACAAAACAATCATCAATCAACCATTCTTTTGAACTAGCGTGAGTGAGCAGAGGGCCCCGAAAGGGGTCCTTTTTTTATCTACACCTCCCCATATAAGGTATAAAAAAAGCCCCTCACATTGCTGTGAGGGGCTTGAGGATGGCGGCGACCTACTCTCCCACCTTTTGGGGCAGTACCATCGGCGCTGATAGGCTTAACTTCTCTGTTCGGGATGGGAAGAGGTGGACCCTATCGCCATGGCCACCAAAGTCTTAAATACTTTAATGATATGACATATATAGAGACGAAAGCAGCAAGCTGCAATATGGTCTAAAAATCAAATTAATCTTGAAGAGATAAAGCGTTTTAAAGGTGCACAAGGGACTGTGCAAGTATACGAGCAATTAGTACTACTCGGCTACACACATTACTGCGCTTCCACCTGTAGCCTATCAACGTGGTCATCTCCCACGACTCTTAAAAGAAATCTCATCTTGCGGCGGGTTTCGCGCTTATATGCTTTCAGCGCTTATCCCATCCCAACATAGCTACCCAGCAATGCCCTTGGCAGGACAACTGGTACACCAGAGGTTAGTCCAACTCGGTCCTCTCGTACTAGAGTCAGATCCGCTCAAATTTCTAACGCCCGCAGTAGATAGAGACCGAACTGTCTCACGACGTTCTGAACCCAGCTCGCGTGCCACTTTAATGGGCGAACAGCCCAACCCTTGGGACCTTCTCCAGCCCCAGGATGTGACGAGCCGACATCGAGGTGCCAAACCCCCCCGTCGATGTGAGCTCTTGGGGGAGATCAGCCTGTTATCCCCGGCGTACCTTTTATCCTTTGAGCGATGGCCCTTCCATGCGGAACCACCGGATCACTATGCCCTACTTTCGTACCTGTTCGACTTGTATGTCTCACAGTCAAGCGTCCTTGTGCCATTGCACTCTACGCACGGTTACCAAGCGTGCTGAGGACACCTTTGGAAGCCTCCGTTACTCTTTTGGAGGCGACCACCCCAGTCAAACTACCCACCACGCACTGTTCCCCTTTCGAGGTTAGGCCCCGGACAAACGAAGGCTGGTATTTCAACAACGGCTCCCCCATTCCTAGCGAAACAGGTTCACAGCCTCCCAGCTATCCTACACATCCCTTGCCCAGGGTCAATACGAAGCTATAGTAAAGGTGCACGGGGTCTTTTCGTCCCACTGCGGGTAATCGGCATCTTCACCGATACTACAATTTCACCGAGCTCATGGCCGAGACAGTGCCCAGATCGTTACACCATTCGTGCAGGTCGGAACTTACCCGACAAGGAATTTCGCTACCTTAGGACCGTTATAGTTACGGCCGCCGTTTACTGGGGCTTCAGTTCGTTGCTTCACCGAAGCTAACAACTCCCTTTAACCTTCCAGCACCGGGCAGGTGTCAGACCATATACATCGTCTTTCGACTTAGCATAGTCCTGTGTTTTTGATAAACAGTCGCCTGGGCCTTTTCACTGCGGCCCCCCATAGGGGGGCGACCTTTCTCCCGAAGTTACAGGTCAATTTTGCCTAGTTCCTTAGCCATGAATCTCTCGAGCGCCTTAGAATACTCATCCCAACTACCTGTGTCGGTTTACGGTACAGGCTCCGTATCTCGCTTTTCTTGGAGGCCCCTTCGCTACATTATCACCGCGACCGAAGTCTTGGTGTACTATTGCCGAAGCTTCAACGCACTATTCCGTCAGTGCGCAGTAACTCCAGGGCCCCGTCACTTTTAACGATACGGAGGTAACGGAATATTAACCGTTTGTCCATCCACTACCCCTTTCGGGTTCGCGTTAGGTCCTGACTGACCCCCAGCTGATTAGCATAGCTGGGGAAACCTTAGTCTTTCGGCGGCGGTGTTTCTCGCACCGCTTATCGTTACTTATGCCTACATTTTCTTTTCTATGCGCTCCAGCATACCTCACGATACACCTTCAACGCCCATAGAATGCTCCCCTACCACTTTCGTCCATAGCTTCGGTATTGTGTTTATGCCCGATTATTATCCATGCAAAACCGCTCGACCAGTGAGCTGTTACGCACTCTTTAAATGAATGGCTGCTTCCAAGCCAACATCCTGGCTGTCAATGCAGTTTCACCGCGTTTTATCAACTTAACACAAATTTTGGGACCTTAGCTGATGGTCTGGGTTCTTTCCCTCTCGGACATGGACCTTAGCACCCATGCCCTCACTGCTGCGAAACATTTTATAGCATTCGGAGTTTGTCAGAATTTGGTAGGCGGTGAAGCCCCCGCATCCAATCAGTAGCTCTACCTCTATAAAACTATCGCAACGCTGCACCTAAATGCATTTCGGGGAGTACGAGCTATTTCCGAGTTTGATTGGCCTTTCACCCCTACCCACAGGTCATCCCAAGACTTTTCAACGTCAACGGGTTCGGTCCTCCACTGTGTGTTACCACAGCTTCAACCTGCCCATGGGTAGATCACACGGTTTCGCGTCTACCACTACTGACTAAGCGCCCTATTCAGACTCGCTTTCGCTGCGGCTCCTAGTCAGAAACTATTAACCTTGCCAGTAACGGTAACTCGTAGGCTCATTATGCAAAAGGCACGCCGTCACCCGAAGGCTCCGACCGCTTGTAAGCGTATGGTTTCAGGATCTATTTCACTCCCTTATTCAGGGTACTTTTCACCTTTCCCTCACGGTACTAGTTCACTATCGGTCTCTCAAGAGTATTTAGCCTTAGCAGATGGTCCTGCTAGATTCACACAAGGTTTCACGTGCCCCGCGCTACTCAGGATACCACTATCTATATCGTCGTTTACTTATACGGGACTATCACCCTCTATGGTTACTCTTTCCAAAGTATTCTAATTCACTAAGCATAGAATGTTGTGGTCCTACAACCCCAATATTGCCGAAACAACATTGGTTTGGGCTCTTCCGCGTTCGCTCGCCACTACTAACGGAATCACTATTGTTTTCTCTTCCTCCGCCTACTTAGATGTTTCAGTTCAGCGGGTTAGCTTCATAAAGATGACATGTCTTCAACATGCCGGGTTGCCCCATTCGGAAATCTGCGGATCAACACTCATGTGCAGCTCCCCGCAGCTTATCGCAGCTTATCACGTCCTTCATCGCCTTTGAGAGCCTAGGCATTCCCCATACGCCCTTAATTTACTTGTCACTTAATATCTGTGCATAACAGATAAAAGTCCCTCGTATCCTTTAATAATTATTCTATCAACTTACGTTTGATTCAAATTTGATTTTTACTTCCATAATACATGATATGCATTACTTCCGTCTCAATATGTCAAAGAACATCTTTGTGGAGAATATCGGAGTCGAACCGATGACCTCCTGCGTGCAAGGCAGGCGCTCTAGCCAGCTGAGCTAATCCCCCGTGAATAAAAAGATGAGCAAACCAGCTACATCATCACTAGCAACCTATTAAATAGATTAACACTAAGCTCAACTTCTAAATTCCCAATTTCAAAAGAACATTTTTTGTAGTCTCAGGCAGACTCGAACTGCCGACCTCTACATTATCAGTGTAGCGCTCTAACCAGCTGAGCTATGAGACTGCATTTTATATATAAAAAGATGACGGCGTAAAATTCTTAGAATTAAAACTAAAAATACTGGAGTCGAACTGGGTGTTAGAACATCTCTAGAAAGGAGGTGTTCCAGCCGCACCTTCCGGTACGGCTACCTTGTTACGACTTAGCCCTAGTTACTAGTTTTGCCCTAGGCCGCTCCTTTCGGTGACGGACTTCAGGCACCCCCAGCTTCCATGGCTTGACGGGCGGTGTGTACAAGGCCCGGGAACGTATTCACCGGATCATGGCTGATATCCGATTACTAGCGATTCCAGCTTCACGGAGTCGAGTTGCAGACTCCGATCCGAACTGAGATAGGTTTTATAGATCCGCTCCCCCTCGCGGGGTGGCTTCCCTCTGTACCTACCATTGTAGCACGTGTGTGGCCCAGGACGTAAGGGCCGTGATGATTTGACGTCGTCCCCACCTTCCTCACGGTTTGCACCGGCAGTTCCGTTAGAGTCCCCGTCATTACACGCTGGCAACTAACGGTAGGGGTTGCGCTCGTTATAGGACTTAACCTGACACCTCACGGCACGAGCTGACGACAACCATGCAGCACCTTGAAAAATGTCCGAAGAAGGGGGCGTCTCTGCCCCTGTCATTTCCCATTTAAGCCCTGGTAAGGTTCCTCGCGTATCATCGAATTAAACCACATGCTCCACCGCTTGTGCGGGCCCCCGTCAATTCCTTTGAGTTTCATTCTTGCGAACGTACTCCCCAGGTGGGATACTTATCACTTTCGCTTAGCCACTGAAAAAATCCAACAGCTAGTATCCATCGTTTACGGCGTGGACTACCGGGGTATCTAATCCCGTTCGCTCCCCACGCTTTCGTCCCTCAGCGTCAATATATAGTTAGTGATCTGCCTTCGCAATCGGTATTCTATGTGATATCTATGCATTTCACCGCTACACCACATATTCTAACCACTTCACTACAATTCAAGACTATCAGTATCAAAGGCAATTTTACAGTTGAGCTGCAAACTTTCACCTCTGACTTAATAGCCCGCCTACGGACCCTTTAAACCCAATGATTCCGGATAACGCTTGGACCCTCCGTATTACCGCGGCTGCTGGCACGGAGTTAGCCGGTCCTTATTCTTACGGTACCGTCAGTCACCTACACGTAGGTGTTTTTCTTCCCGTATAAAAGCAGTTTACAACCCATAGGGCAGTCATCCTGCACGCGGCATGGCTGGATCAGTCTTTCGACCATTGTCCAATATTCCTCACTGCTGCCTCCCGTAGGAGTCTGGTCCGTGTCTCAGTACCAGTGTGGGGGATCTCCCTCTCAGGACCCCTAATCATCGTTGCCTAGGTAAGCCGTTACCTTACCTACTAGCTAATGATACGCATCGTCATCTCTATCCGAAATTCTTTAATTACTAAATCATGCGATAAAGTAATACTATGGGGTATTATTCCACGTTTCCATGGGGTATCCCCCAGATAGAGGCAGATTCGATACGCGTTCCGCACCCGTGCGCCGGTCGCCGGCGAGTGCAAGCACTCCCGCTGCCCCTCGACTTGCATGTGTTAGGCCTGCCGCTAGCGTTCATCCTGAGCCAGGATCAAACTCTTCATTGTTGAATCTTAAATAATTTATGACTAACAAATCACAGATCGACCCCGAGCATCTTAGTTTTAATTCTTTACGAATCTTACGCTTTTGTCATCTCAATATGTTCAAAGAACGTCACACTTACTTCCCCCTCTTTTCAGAGGTTCGGTTCACTTGCGTGATCATTTCAGTGTTTCAATGTTTGTGCTTTTGTTTCTCAAAGCGGGTGCAAATATAGGAACGATTATTTCTTCAATGCAAACTTTTGAACAAAAAAATTCAAAAAAATTCAAAGTTTTTTTTCGCCCTTTATTTAAAGCGAAAAGGATCAACAAGTTAGCTCAAAAAAGCATGCAAAAAAATTAATCGAAAAAATTCCAAACAAAGCCGAAACGCACCACCCCATCACGGTAAGGGTAGTTAGGCGCTGCGAAATAGTCGTTGTTAGAAACACTTGAATTGACATGTTGATAGGTCAAAAATAACCTCATGGTTCTAACTTTTGCATTTATGAATGCGTCAACTAGAGGGTATCCGCCTATCATTTTTTCATTCTGCACGTAAAACTCTCCCAAAACAGGGTGATAAGCATCGGCATAAAAAGCATCAAAATAATGAGCCTTGATTCCGATTTGAGCAAACATTGCCTTTTCAAACAAATCGGTACTATAATATAAAGTAGACCTCAAGATTGTTTTTGGAATGTTGTAATAAGGTTCAGTAGCACCAGATTCTTGAATACGGGCTCTTAAATCAAGGGTCCATTTATTATAATGTAGTGCACCTTGATACTCTATATATTTAATTTCAACTGGAGAATCGATTACATGTGGACGAACAAGGGTCTCATCTGAACTAAGGATTCCTTCCTTATTAATGGCTGCGAAGTAGGTGTAATTATCTATCCGATCAAAACCAGCCGTTAAACTCCCCCACCGATCTGTTTCTAACGAAGCATATAAACTATTGAACTTAACTAAAGGTTGAGTGTTTCGACGACTCCAATGAAAGGGTTGGTAGTTGCTTGCATATCTAACCCTATTCAAAGAAGGTAAACGTTCAGATCGATTTAATCCGGCCTTCAAACTCACGGTTGAATCTAACGCAACTTTTACGACTGCATCTAAATATAAACCTTGAGTCTCTTGTTTAAGAGGAACGCCAACTTCTGATCTAAGGTCAACGGATCCCCAATTACTATTGAGTATACCTTCGACACGTAGATCCTTATAAATAGCAGAACGGTTTTGGGTTAATTCCTCCCCGAGTATGGTATCCTTTAAATACTGTCCGGTTTTAAGATAACGCAATCGCGTGCTAAGGGCACCTATACTTTTGTTTCTAAACTCTAATCCTCCACTTAGGTCGGTACCGTTAACAGCATGCTTATCATCGATAGCTCCCGACATTAGCATCTCCCCAAAGTCGGTGGTTGCGCTCGTCTGATTCATTTGAAAGTATCGTGAATCGTAATGGAATTCCTGCAGTGCATATAGCTGCTCTGTAATCTTATAACGCTGATTGATATAATAAGCTCGTTGAACGATTCGATGGTTCATATCTGAAAGCCGCGTATCGATTAGTTTACGATCACCAAATTGCGGGTCTCCCGATTCAAATTGAGAAGTGGAGAAAAGAAGTCCTCCATTTTCTTGTTGCTGGCCATCGTGATAGGTGTAAAACCCTAAAAGCTGATAACGTTTATCCTTAGAAGTATAATTTAACGAGGTTCTGAAACTACCAAACGCTACTTCTTCAAAGGCATAATGGCCTTCTGAGCGGTGACCTCGATAACCAATCATTAGATTAAACTCTGGAGATAGATTGGTAGCTAAGAAGGCATCCGCTTGTTGACCTCTGTTATGAGTAGTCAAAAACTTTAATTCGGTCAGCGGTGTCGGCGTCCTGTAAAAGGAAATGTCATCCTTCTCATCAATCATATACGAAAGCGATGAATTACCCAGAAAGGGTCTTTGATTGGGAACCAATTTGATTAGTTCTCCCATTGGCCTTCCAATATTTGAAAAAGGAATACGACCAAATAAATCTCGACGAGCCGTGTTAAAGCGATGAGCCAATTGCATGGTGAGGGTCGTATCTAGAGAGATCGTATCTCTTCGATTCGACATAATAAGGTAGTCAGTGATTGGTGCAAGTGGCATTCTTGCGCGCTCCTTAAATCGTTCAGCGATAGAATCTGAAAAGTTTAGATTTCTTGGAGCACCTTTTAGATTAACTGCTTTGAGCTGAGCATCTGACTGAGCCATCACTATACCACCCCATAATAATCCCAATAAAAGAACTACACGATTCATGTTGCAAATAAAGGCAAACAAAATTAGCAGAAGGAATCATTCTATTGTTAAAAATGTTAATAATCCCTAATTTTACAAGCTATGCAGAACAAAAACACTTTAAAGAATAACTTATTCTTTGCCCTAGGGGTATTACTATTTAATATTTCCCTCCAAGCTCAATACAAATCAAACGCTCCTCTCGCATCTTATTTACAGAATGAAAAGGTCGAAAGAGTAGAACCAGAAACCGGACAACCTCTATACACTCTTTCCCAAATCAGCAAGGCGGCCGAGAAGTATTTTGCTACTCGCGATCCCAATAGAAAAGGGAGCGGATACAAACCATTCAAGCGTTGGGAAAACTACTGGCAATATTTCACCGATAAGGATGGATATATTCTTCCCGCCGAAACGCTGTATCAGGCGTACAAGGATAAAATCACACAGCCCAACACCGTAAATACTACTGCTGATTGGTCAAACATTGGACCGGTCAACGCGGGGCTTTTTCGTTATACACCAGGTACAGGAAGAATTAATCAGATGGCTATAGACCCGAACAACGATCAGATCTGGTATGCCGGGGCTCCCTCGGGAGGTCTTTGGAAGAGTTTTGATGCCGGTCAGAGTTGGGATTCTATTTTCGACGAATATCTGCAAATTGGAGTTTCGGGAATTGCCATTGATGAAACAAACACAGACATAATATATATAGCCACTGGTGATGATGATGCACTTGACAGTTACTCGATTGGAGTCATGAAGTCTACAGACGCTGGTGTGTCATGGCAAGAAACCGGTCTTACAGCATCTAACATGGGACGCAATAACGCGCTGAATGAAATAGTGATACATCCGTCCGATAACACTATTATATATGTAGCAGGCTCGAATGGTTTCTATAAGTCAACTGATGCCGGGGTTACTTTTAATCGATCACCCTTCGATGGAGTATCGGTAAAGGACGTAACTGACTTTCGATTAAACCCCGGCAACCCCGACATTATTTATGCCGTTACAAATGACGGATTATATATTTCAACAGACGGTGGTGATAACTTCGTAGCCTCAACCTCAACCGTTCTCCCAGATGACTTTGGTCGAGCCGTTATAGGAGTGAGTCCTTCTAGTCCTAATTCGGTTTATGTTTTATACGCTGATACCGGATCTAATGATTATGTTTTTCAGGGACTGTATCGATCAAATGACGACGGAGCAACTTTCACTAAAACCGCTCAAAGTGCAAATATTTTAGAATCGTCTCAAGCTTGGTTTGATTTGGCGATAGCTGTGGATCCTGAAGATATCAATACCATCTATGTAGGCTGTTTGAATATCTGGAAATCTACTAATGGTGGTAATATTTTCGGTAGACTTAACCAATGGAGTGTAAACAACGAAGCTTTTAGTCACGCTGATATCCATACTCTTAAGTTTTTCAACAATATACTCTATGCGGGTACCGATGGGGGATTATACAGTTCAGCCGATGGTGGAAATACTTTTACCGACTACAGCAACAATGGAATCATGACAAGCCAATTTTACCGTATGGGAATGGCAAGAGACGATGCAGGAAAAATAGTTGGTGGTACTCAAGACAATGCTGGGTTTGTGTACAATAATAACCAGTGGAATACCTGGACAGGTGGTGATGGAATGGACTATGAAATTGATCCCACTAACTCAAATATTGCTTACGGGTTTACTCAGTTTGGTTATACCCTTTGGATAACCTCACAAAACGGACAGAACCTCGGTTATGCAGATGCACCAGAACAAGGTAACTGGATTACTCCCCTAACCATTAATTCGAATGGAGAAGTATTTTCTGGCTTTCAAGCCGTTTATAAATTAAATAGCGGTGGATGGACAAAGCTTTCAGATAATCTAACTGGAAGTAGTATCGATGATCTGGAGGCCTCACCCAACAACCCGAACATACTTTATGCTGCAGAGGCAGATCGATTATTTATAAGTGAAGATGGCGGTGAGAATTTCAGAGGAATCACCCAGTTCGACAATCCTATTTCTGATATAGCTGTTAATAGTAACGATAACCGGGTAGTCTATGTTACCACTTCAAATCGTGTTGGCTCGGCAGAATATCAACAGCCAGCAAACCCGAAAGTCATGAAAGTTATCGTGCCCGAAACTGGAAATGCCGAAAAGATTGATATCACCGGAGACCTTCCTGACAATCAAGCTTTTTTCGCTATTGTTCATCAGCCTAGAGATTTAAAAAATAGTATCTATCTAGGAACCAGTTTGGGTGTTTATCGAACAGATGATGAATTAATTGTCGAAGGTTTATGGGAGGACTATAGCAATAACCTACCGAACACCGCAGTAAGTGATCTAGAAATTAGTGTTAAAGACGCAACGATTGCAGCTTCAACTTATGGTAGGGGGATTTTTACCTCGCCAATCAATGTAGAAATTGCTGATTACGATATTTCATTAAAGGCACTTCGTCCAGGCGCAAATCGACTGTTTAGCGCAGGACTTACCCCTCAATTAGATGTTCAGAATGCAGGGTTAAATACCATTGAAGAAGTAACAGTTAACTATGCTATTAATGGGGTAGAACAGGAACCTTTGACTTATTCGGTATCTATACCTGCAGAAGGCGAAGCTACCATAGATTTACCAGCCCTAGACCAAAATATTATTGGACAAGTAGACCTATCAGTAAGTATAACTACAACAGAGGATGCTTGGGCAGATAATAACTCTAAAGAAAAGTCGTTGCTTATCAATGCTAACGGTACTATAGGAACCTTATACGATGGAGAGACTCCTGAAGCTGAACTGTTAACCTATAATGATTCATTTACAACTTCAGTATGGGAATTAGGGACTCCAACAGGAACACTACTTAATGAAACAGCTTCAGGTGAAAAAGCATGGGCTACCAATCTCGATGGAGAACATCCAAATATGACAAGAGGCTACCTCTTATCTCCTTACTATGACTTCAGTGAAATATTAGCACCAAAACTTAGTTTCAATATGGCCTTCAATTTAGAAACCAATTGGGACCTAGTTTATGTACAATACACTACTGATCAAGGTCAAAATTGGAGAGTACTTGGAACAATAAATTCAGGGCCGAAATGGTATAACTCAGACAGAACCCTACAAACTACGGGAGATGACTGTTACAATTGCGTTGGTGCTCAATGGACGGGGACAGATAGTGAATACGCAACCATGACCGAATATAGTTACGATTTTGAGGCTAATAAATCCATTGACGGCATAGACCTAACGACTGAAATACAAATTGCATTTAGAGTTGTATTCGAATCAGATCAGGCCGTAACAGAAGAAGGTGTTGTCATAGACGATTTTATTGTCGGTGGATACGTTGACGACGAGGATGACGATGACGACGGAATTTTAGATGTCGATGATAACTGTCCTCTTACTCCAAATACAGATCAAGCAGATCTTGACGGGGATGGCATCGGTGATGTTTGTGACGATGATGATGATGGAGATGGAATACCTGACAGTGAAGATAATTGTCCGACAACTGCAAACGCTGATCAAACCGATGTTGATGGAGATGGAATTGGCGATGTTTGTGATTCAGATAACGACAACGATGGCGTACTCAACGACAATGATCAGTGTCCGAACACGACACCAGGAACAGTGGTAAATGTCAACGGATGTGAAATAGTAAGTTTGCCTGCAACTGCCTTTACCGTTCAATCTACAGCAATTACTTGCCCAGGAAGTGGCAATGGAAGTATCACAGTAGTTCTTGCATCAGGACTACCTGAAGGTACTTACAACGCAGTACTTACAGAAAACGGTCAGCAATTGGCTAGCTCAATCTTTAGTGAAGGGACTGTTTCCTTTGAAAATCTAGAAGGTGGCAACTACGAGCTGTGCTTTACCGCTGACACACTGAGCGGATTCGAACGGTGTACAGAAGTTGTTCTTTATGAACCTGAACCTCTTGCAGTACAATCGGTAGTGAATACTTCTAGCTCTGAAGTCTCCTTAGAATTGAATGGAGGCGATACTTTCGAAATCATCCTCAACGGTAAAACCTTTGTAACCAATGAATCATCGATCAGTCTTCCACTAGATCGTATTGAGAATACCATTGAAGTTCGGGGGACCCAAGACTGTCAGGGAATATATACCGAGACGATTATCTTGTCTAATCAGGTATTTATTTATCCAAACCCAGTACTCAATGGCAGGGTGTCAATATATCTAGGAGATTCTTCGATAGAAGCAGCTACTGCTGAACTCTATGATTTTAGCGGGAATAAGATCTATAGCAAAGAGCAACAAGCAAGTGCAGGTGTCATTGAATTAAACGTCAATGGACTTCGCCCAGGTATCTACATGATTCAGGTAAGAACCGGTAATAAATTGATCACGCACAAATTGGTAATCCGATGAAAAAGAAATTATTCTATATAACCCTTACTTCTATATTTTTAGTAGCCTGTTCAGGTGGAGATCCGGGAGAAACTCCAACTCCTCCACAGCCTGAAGTGAAAATTCCTAAGGCGGCATCATTGGTTTCACCTGGGAACAACACTGAGTGCAATCAAGGGAATATTATCTCTGCCGATTTAAGCAGCGTTTTATTTCAATGGAATCCTTCTGAAAATACCAATACATATACACTGAAGGTAACTAACTTAAATACGAATACCGTTCAAGAACAAAGCACTTCGAATACCTCTCAAAGTATGGCACTTAAAAGAGGCACTCCGTTCAGCTGGACGATAGTTTCAAGATCAAATAGCACTACTCAAACGGCAGAATCTAGTGCCTTCAGATTTTTCAATGCGGGAGCTCCTGTAGAAAATCATACGCCTTTCCCTGCTGAAGCTGTTAGTCCTAATCGTGGGGCAACCCTTACCGGAGTCACTTCTATTACACTAGAATGGGAAAGTAGCGATATCGACAACGACCTAGCCGCTCATACCGTTCAATTATTAGGAAGCAGCGAAGCCTTAGACCAAGTAGATTTTGACAATGAGGCGACTGTAACGTACCAGACGACTTCGTCACAATCCGTTAGCGAAGTGGCTGTTGAAGCTGGTAAAATCTATTACTGGCAAGTGAAAAGTCAAGATGAAGTAGGCAATTCGGCAACATCAGAAATTTTCGAATTTAAAGTTAACTAATTTGGCCTTAGAACCATACGCAGTTAAAGGGCAGTTGGAGGCTGGATTAGATGAAGCAGGCCGAGGATGTTTAGCAGGACCTGTTACAGCCGCCGCGGTAATTTTGCCTGAAGATTTTTATCATCCGCTACTTAATGACTCTAAGCAAATGAGTGAAAAGGAACGTGAAATCTTAAGGCCTGTCATTGAGAAAGAGGCAATTGCTTTTGCCGTAACACACGTTACGCCGGAAAAGATCGACGAAATCAATATTCTACAGGCATCTATCTATGCGATGCATATTTGCGTATCCGCACTAGAAACAAAACCGGAGTTCTTACTCGTAGACGGAAATCGTTTCAACCCTTATTTCGGAATTCCACACGCCTGCATCATTAAAGGAGATGGTAAATACGCCTCTATTGCAGCTGCCTCGGTACTTGCTAAAACCGCGAGAGACGATTACATGAAGTATTTAGACTCACAATTCCCGGGTTATGGATGGGGGGCTAATAAGGGCTATCCCACAGAGGCACATAAAAAAGCCATTCAACTTCAAGGCATCACAAAACACCATCGAAAATCTTTTGCACTAGGTATTTAGCTCTTTGTACCTTTAGGTCAAGAAATCACCTTTTCGTATGAAATACCTGTTGGGATTTGTGCTACTTTTTTTAATAGCCTGTCAACCTAAAACCCTAGAAGAAACTTCTGATTTACAATATTTTCCGAGTGATTACAGTTTGGTTATTAAAACCAATTCTAAAACCCTAACTCTCTTTCTCAATAGCGAGGTCGCTAGTTCTTATCCGTTGGTCGACATAGCTCCTGTTAAAAAACTGAGTGAACTAGCATTTTCGTTTTTAACAACTCCTACCATTGTCGATTTAGGTTTTTACGAAGAAGGTAAAGGGGCTCTAACCTTTTTGGCGCTCGCTGAAACCTCTGTACAAAAGGCTGCATCAGAACAATTCGTTTACGAGGGAGTCACCGTTTTTAAAGGATTTGAAAAAGAGAACGAGACACTATTCTGGGCGACTATTAATCAAAAGACAATTTGGAGTAACTCACAGTTATTACTAGAAGAAGCTATTAGAGGCAAGGGGAGCTATATAACACCAGAGCGAATTAGTCGACTTTATGCAAAAAGTCTCAAAGAAAATGAAATCAAGCTTATCGGTCAGCCCGAATTTCTAGAGCTATTAAGTGAGCAACCCTTAGATAAATCCTATGTCAAACACCTATTCTTAGATTTAAGTTTTGAAAACGGGCAGTTCTTCGCGAACGGTATTTCTGAAATAAACGACTCAAAGGGTCTTGCTCATTTCAAAGAATCGTCACTAATTGAACCTCAGGTTTTAAAAATTGCACCAAGAAGTACAATATCATTAATAACAACTGCTAGACCTCTAGGGCTCGAGCAAGCTTACCTAGAGGGGGCCGAAGAGTTGGGACAAATCCATCTTGAGAATACTTCCTTACTCTATGTAAGAACTATTGCCTCTGAGACCGTGATGAAGCGTCTCGAAGAAAATCGAATTTCTGAATCGGAGTATCTGGGAAATCGCATATTGAAGATCGAGGCTTTTGAACTAAATAATCAGCTTTCTGAGTTTTCCTTTACCAAACCGTTTACTCACGTTGCGGTATTTGAAAATGCCTTTGTATTTTCTAACGGAGAAGGTGATCTTCGAGAGCTTCTAAAGTTCGTAAGTACCGGAGATGTTTTATCTAACAGCACTCTCTATCAAAGTGCAGAACCTTATCTCTCGGGCGAAATAACCACTTTATATCTCAACGAAAGTGACGGGTTCATTCAAATCTTTCAACAAGTAAAAGAAGAAGACTATTTTTTCACCGCAGCAGGGTCGGTTCAAAAAGTCGCTGTAAAAAAAGCAGCGAATAGCACTCCAATCCTCAATCTTACGCTTGAATCTGAAGCCCTTACGCGACCTCAATTTTTCAAGAATCATTATACCGGCAACCAAGAAATTGTGGTACAGGATTCGAAGAATATCCTTTACCGCTTCTCGAATGAAGGCAAACTTCTGTGGAAAAAACAATTAGAAGCGAAGATCAATGGAAGCATTCACGAGGTGGATGTTTACCGCAATCGAAAGTTACAGCTCGCATTCACAACCGAGACGGCGTTTCATATTCTGGACCGAAACGGTAACTACGTCGATGGATTCCCAAAACGATTTAACGATGGTAATATCGGAGCTCTTGCGGTATTTGATTACGACAATAGTCGAAACTATCGTTTCTTGTTCAGTCAAGGCAGAGACCTATATATGTATAATAATCGTGGAGAGAAGGTGGATGGCTTTACCTACAAACGAGCAGAAGCTCCTGTAATTACTACCCCAAAGCACTTTAGGATAAATAGTAGAGATTATATCGTACTAGGACTTCAGAATGGGAGTCTAAAGATTTTACAACGCAATGGAAAAGATCGATTAGTAATCAGTCAAAAATTTGACTTCTCAAAGAACGATATTTTCAATTATCGAGATCAATTTGCATTTACTACAACAGAAGGTACTCTTATTCAAATAAGTACTTCAGGTAAAGTGACCAGCACCAATCTATCGCTAACCTCGGCTCATGAGATTACTGGATCCTCGCGAAGCTTGGTGATTATTGACGGCCAGATGCTTCAGATACGCGAAAAACGAATGAGCCTTGACTATGGAATCTACACCGATCCTCAGTTCTTTTTGGTCAACGATAAAATTTATATCAGTGTACTTGAAGCTTCTTCGAAGAAACTTTATCTGTACGATAGTAACGGAAAACTCTTTTCAGGCTTCCCTGTTCTAGGGGCTTCAGGAATTGATTTAGCCGATATAGACGGAGATAAAAAGGTAGAGCTCGTCACCAAAGACGAAGGAAACTTTCTTACGGTTTATCGATTAGAGTAGGTGCATCAATAAGACATGCTTCAAAGATTTCTGCAAATTTTTGAGTCCATATCACCTGAACTTCTTCAAGACTCGGGCATTTAGCACCTAACTCTGATCTCATTGAAGTAACCGCTTTACCCTTAATTCCGCAGGGAATCATTAAATCAAAATACCCTAGGTCAGTGGTGACATTTAGGGCAACACCATGCATGGTTACCCATCGACTTGCTCTGATCCCCATGGCGCAAATTTTACGAGCCATTGGTGTTCCAACGTCTAACCAAACTCCAGTTTCGCCCGCAGATCGCTCTGAATGAATACCGTAATAGGCCAGTGTCGCAATGACAGACTCTTCGAGTA
>Ga0208547_1000174_pt1 | contig 34017 bp, 41 predicted proteins | sample DEB08_DNA_5_FD_185501 | JGI IMG/M metagenome (GOLD analysis project Ga0208547, IMG submission 185501) | Aqueous microbial communities from the Delaware River and Bay under freshwater to marine salinity gradient to study organic matter... | ecosystem: Environmental > Aquatic > Marine > Coastal ...
ATTTCAAGCAGAGGTTTAGGTTCTGTAAAAGAATTATATAAAGAAGGAGCAGTAGAAGTACAAGATGACTTTGAACTTATTGCATGGGACTTTGTTTCAAATCCATCAACTCATGGTGCATTTATGCGTCCTTCCAAAATGAATGAGTCTGCAGGAGCTGTAGAAAAAAGATTTAAGTACGCAACAACAAATCAAATAATTACATCAATTCTTTGCGATAACGGAAAATGTAGGATATAATATGAAAAGCAACTTAAAATATATACTTGAAATGATGGAAGGTGAACAACAACCTTCATTAACGAAAGAAGAAAAGTCAGAATTTGTTCAGAGCCTAAAAAACTTTTCTGCTATGAGTGAATCTGTATATGGCAAAGGTGATTTAAAAGAAATTACAGAAAGAGTACGTAACATCATAGAACGTGCTGAAATGATTGTTAATGAGAATGCAGATTGGTTTGACAAAGTATCAATGAATCGTCATTTGAAAGAATTGAACGGTTCATATAAAACATTTGAAGCTACCGCACAGGAAATGTCTCAACTTCAAGAAAGACTTGCAATGGCATATGAAGATATAGGACAACAATTAAATAAATACTTTGATGTAGAATAATTTGGTTGTTTGAATATTATTCATTATTATATATAGGAAACAATGATGAACAAAAATTTGTATAAAGAATTTTTTGGTTTGAAAGAAAATAGTATCAAAGAAGCTCAATTGGTAAACAAAATAACTGATTACCAAGGAGGCGTTGTATACAAATTGTTCGATCCATCTACCTATGCAGACGTTCGTTCTGACATAGAAAATTTTGCAAATAAAAAAGGATTGCAAGTTATTCAAAATAAATTTGATGCTGATAAAGGCGTCGGATATATGAGATTCACACAAAGTGATGATGTCGGTAAAGACTCGCAAAGAATTCAAGGATTTGTTTCGCAATTACCAGAAGTATCAAAATTCAAATTCAAAGTTATAAACAGAAAATCAAAATAGTTAAATTTCAAAAACAAGTTACATGAGTAAAAAACACAAGTATCATCAATCAATTATTCCAGGATTTGCTTTAGGTGTCGCTGTTCCAAATGGCGATTTAGGATTTGCATTACGTCTCTGGAAGAAAAAACTTAAAGATTCGGATGTATTGAAAAATCTTAAAGAACGTAAAGAATTCACAAAACCTAGTGTTAAAAAACGCAAACAAATGTCAGACGCAATTTATTGGCAAAAAGTTCAAGACTCTAGAGAGCAATAATATTTTAGTACCACTCCTATAATAGGATTATAGGACCGACATATTAATTTATGTTTACGCCCCAGCAGCAATGTTGGGGCTTTTTTACTGTTTTACGTATCCACATATTTATAAGAAAGAAAAAATTATATGAAAAAACACGTATTAGCAGAAAATATGATACGGTTTAGAACAAAGAATTTAACTGAATTATATACCGAATCAGATTTACCAGATTTTAGTTATATTTTAATAAATGTCTTAGAACAAAAATATCCAGGTATACAATTCAACCGAACTTTAGATGGTATAGTAAGTGAAGACGGTCAACTTACAGTAATAGCAGACTCAATAATTGAAGACGGTTATGGCGGTGTTTGGGTGTGGGATGTAAATGTAGGGCCATATAAAGGAGTCATGACAGCTGCAATTCGTCAAACAACTGAATTAATATTAAAACAACATCCAAATTTAAAACCCGCAATATTTGTTGATGGAGAAAACCAAAACCCACGCGCGTGGGAAGCAATTGCAAAAAAATTAGGATATAAAATAATAGAATAACATTTTAAAGACTCAATGAGTCTTTTTTACTGTTTTTTTGTACAGCACCATATATATATTAAAATACGCTATTCTATCCAATATAGCGTCCCTTGTTAATCAATAACAATATTCTATTAAGATTCCGAATAATCTTATTTCCGAAAAACATATTTAAGGAGAAAACTTATGGCAAAATCAGATTTGCTAAAAGAAGCGATTGCTGATGCAAATGCGGTTAGAGAAACTGCTTTAGCTAATGCTAAAATTGCTCTTGAAGAAGCTTTCACTCCAAGAATCCAAAGCATGCTTTCAGCTAAATTGTCTGAAGAATTAGAAGACGAAGATGAAGAAGGTATGGGTACAGAAATGTATGAGCAAGAGGATGAAATGGACATGGAAGAACCAATGGAAGAGCCAGAAATGGACGAAATGGAACCAGAAGCAGGCGAAGAAATCGGAGTAGCAGTTGATGTCGATGGCGACGGAGAGTATGACTACGAAGGTGAGCTTGGTGCTGAAGAAGGTGAAATGGAAGACATTGAAACGGCCGACGAAATGGAAGATGAAGGTGACCTTGATCTTGAATCAATCATTCGTGAACTTGAAGAAGACCTCAATGAAGAAGAAGAGGAAGAATCAGGTGAAGAAGGAATGATGGGCGCAGAGCGCTCTGCAAAGCGCAGGATGAAAGAAGAAGAGGAAGAGCCAGAAGCAATGGAAGAAGACATTGATTCTATTATCGAAGCTATTCTTGGCGAAGAAGAAGATGAAGAAATGGAAGAACAAGTTGCTGATGAGGCTGGTGATGATGGTGACGGAATGTTACCTGAAGCGGCAGAATTAGAAGAAGCTTATGCTACTATTAATCAACTTCGTGGTGTTCTTCAAGAAGTGAATTTGCTAAACGCAAAACTTCTTTACACAAACAAATTGTTCCGTAATTTTGAATTATCAGAAAATCAAAAGATGAAAGTAATTGAAAACTTTGATAGAGCTGGTAATACAAGAGAAGTTAAATTAGTATTTAGCACATTGGCAGAATCATTCCAAAAGCCTGCTAAGAAGCGTGTTGTAAAAGAACACAAAAATGTAGCTTCTAAGGCTGTTGGCACGACTGCTCCTGCTAAAGAAATTATTTCTGAAGGAAATGAAATGGCTGCCCGATTCAAGAAATTGGCTGGTCTTTTGTAAAAATTAAAAAAAGAAAAGGAAAGAAATGGAAATTTCAAGTTTGCTAGAAAGCAATAACCCTTCTCAAAGAGCTGCTGCAACCGGTCTTGTTTCCAAGTGGGAAAAGACAGGATTGCTAGAAGGTCTTAAAGGAGAAACTGAAAAAGCTGGTATGGCGCAGCTTTTAGAAAATCAGGCACGCCAACTTGTGAGGGAATCTTCACAAACAGGAACAGCAGAAGGCTCTGAAGAGTGGGCTGGTGTTGCTCTACCATTAGTAAGACGTATCTTTGCAGAATTTGCTGCTAAAGAATTCGTTTCTGTTCAACCAATGAACTTGCCATCAGGTCTTGTATTTTACTTAGACTTTAAATATGGTACAGATCAAGCTGGATTCACACAAGACCAAGCTGATCCAGTATCTGCTGCAGGTCATCCATTTGGTGCCGCTGAAGCAGCTGACTCTATGTTCGGTATCACTAATACATCTGATGATCCATCAGGTGGTTTGTATGGTGCTGGTCGTTTTGGGTATTCAATTAATGATGTTACTGCATCAGGTGTAACAGCAACTGTTGCAACTGCAACTAGTGCGTCTGTTAACTTTGATTCTCAAATCACTAACTTGTCTGACTTTGCTGCATCATTCAAGACTGTAACTATTGCAACTTCATCATTGAGTGGTTTTGACCCATTAGCAGTTCGTGCATTTACAATTACATCAGGTGCTTCTGGAGCATTTGCTGGGTTGTATCCTGCATATACTAAATTGTCTGGTGGCAATGTTGTATTTGTAGTATCTGGTTCTGCAGCTAGCGGTGTTAACACTACTGTTAAGTTTACTAAGCAACCTCTTGACTATTCAAGAGGTGATTTTGAAGCAGGTAAACTTCCTGTTGAGGGAAATGCAATCGATACTGATATCGACATTCCAGAATTGAACCTTGAACTTCAAAGTGAAGCAATTGTTGCTAAGACACGTAAGTTGAAGGCTGTATGGACTCCTGAGTTCGCACAAGACCTTAACGCTTACCACAGCATCGATGCTGAAGCTGAATTGACTTCAATGTTGTCAGAATATGTATCAATGGAAATTGATCTTGAAATTCTTGATATGTTGTTGTCATCTGCTCCAACCGTTGAATATTGGTCTGCAGTAAACAACGAAGTATGGAACGGATCAGCATTTGATCAAACATCTACTTCAACTGGTGGATTCTACAACACTCAAGGTGGATGGTTCCAAACTTTAGGTACTAAACTTCAAAAAGTATCTAACAAGATCCATCAAAAGACCTTAAGAGGTGGAGCTAACTTCCTTGTAACTAGTCCAGCTGTTGCAACTATCCTTGAATCTATTCCTGGATTTGCTGCTGACACTGACGGTAACTCAATGGAATTTGCTGCTGGTGTTCAAAAAGTGGGTGCTATCAATAACAGATACACTGTATACAAGAACCCATACATGAAAGAGAACGTAATCCTTATGGGTTATAGAGGTGCTCAGTTCCTTGAATCAGGAGCGGTATTTAGCCCTTATGTTCCACTTATCATGACTCCATTAGTGTACGATCCTAAGAACTTTACACCAAGAAAAGGTGTAATGACTCGTTACGCTAAGAAGGTTGTCAGACCGGAATTTTATGGGAAGGTATATGTTAAAGGTCTTGAGACTCTTTAATATTATTCTCGTAATATTTTATAAGAAAGTGTCGGCATTTATTTGTCGACACTTTTTTTATGTTTATTGTATTATTTTCCATAAAAGTCTATATTTATAATAAAGAATAAGTTTTATGGTAATATACGAAACAATAAATAAAATAAACGGAAAACGTTATATTGGTAAAGATAAACACAATAATCCAAACTATCTCGGTTCGGGTAAAATACTCAATAAAGCTATTGATAAATACGGTAAAGAGAACTTTGTTAAAACAATATTAGAACATTGCGACTCAGAAGACCATATGGCAGAAAGAGAACGCCATTGGATTAATATCACTAATGCGCAGGCTTCGGAACAGTACTATAATATAGGCGAAGGTGGTTATGGTGGAGATAACATAACACACAATCCAAACAGAGATTTGTTCATCGAGCGTGTTAAGGAGAATAGAAAAACACATCCTACATGGAAGCCAACTGCTGAGAATAAACAAAATATGAAAACCGCCGCTCAAGGTCGTTACACACTAGAATGGTTTCAGTTGAAATATGGCAATGAAGAAGGCGAACGCCGTTATAAAGAACGTAATCGCCGCTTATCAACAAGATATTTAGACGATAAAACAGAACGATGGTTGAATGAACTTACTCCTGACATATTAATAGAGTTATTGAAAGAAAAAACACAAGAACAAATAAAACAGGAATATGGCATTACTCATAAGCGATTATACAAAAAATATCAAGAGTTTTGGGGATATAATACATACACAGAAGTTAAGAAACACGTATTGTAGAAAATGGCTGCACTTTTTTTATGTTCTTTAATTAGTTAACAACATATTTATTAATAGTATGGATAGATATGATAAATTTTTTAAACGCGTAGATTTAGTACAAAATCAAGTAGCTAGAGAAAATTTAGCTGAAGAAAAAAAGTCAAAGCTGAACAAGAAACGCATTCAACAACAAAATGCAGAACGATTTGCTGAATATCAACAAATATTACGAGCAGAATTAGAAGCGAGGATTTTTGCTAATGTTAGTAGCACTGGGGGTGGTACAAGTAGCACCGGGGGTGAACCATCATTCTCCTTCGGCAATGCCCTTCAATTTGATGGGGTGAATGATTATGTCGCTTTACCCGAAAACATAGCTTTAGGTGATATAGCAACAGGTAATATTTCTTTTAGTGGTTGGGTTTATTGCGATACCGCGATAGGTGCAACAGGAGGAATGTTATTTGATTTGGGTGCTAATGCTCTAGCAGATAATTTAAGATATTTTCCACGACTGATTTATAATACTACTCAAAATCAATTTCAACTTAGTAATAATAACAGTTTTTATGCCAATGCGTATTTAAGTGGCTATGTAAACATATTTGGCAATTCAAACGCTATATATTTTGGAAGTAATACATCAAATTGGCATCACATAGGCTTTTCAACAGATTGCACAGATTTAACACGCCTTAAAATATACGCAGACGGTGTAAAAATTTTTGAGGGTAGATTAAATGGAAACACTGTTGGAAGATATACTTATACTTCTGGTGCTTTTGCAGTTTTAGGTCAGATTTTCAATAGCACAAATAGACTTAAACACGCCGCTGATGAATATGCGTTTTTCCCAACTGTTTTAACAGACCAACAATTTGCAGATTTATACAACAACGGGAATGGTAAATTAGCCACCGATATTGCAACTCCTACGTGGTATAGTAGATTTAATGGAGAGACTGGAGACACAGCAGTGGTAGACGAGATAGCATCAAATAACGGAACACTTAACAATTTTAACACAGCCACTTGTTGGGTAGAACATTAATTATGAAATACGGATACATTTATAACATACAAGACACTCCAAGCGGTAATTTTTGGACACAATCAAGAGAAATTGAGTTACTTGATGGTTCAATTGTTTACGGCTGTGAGGGTAATTTTGAAATAGAAGAAGGCAAAGGTCAGATGTTTACTCGACAAAATTTCATTACGTGGTTAGAGGAAAATAGAAAACAAAAAAACCAATGATATTAAAATAAAAGATACTATGATATAAAATATATAATATTATATAATGTATATTTATATTAAATGAACAATGATATAGAAATACCATGGCAAACCTTTCAAAAATTGCCAAATATTCAACGTTTGCCGTTAAATGAACAACGTCTACAATATCATTATTATATTCAATCATTAGAACGAACAATACATAATTCACAAATTCAAACATGGGACACCGTACCTGATGCTGGATTATCGCCATTAGATATTCTTCGAGCATCATTCTTGTTGCAAGAAAATGGAGATTATATTCTTCAAGAAGACGGGTCTAGAATAAGGTTAGCATAATGGCAGATTTACCAATATCAGGATTACCGGCAGCAAGTTCTTTAACAGGTACTGAATTATTTGCTGTCGTACAAGGCGGCGTTACTAAATATACTACTGCAACTAACATAAACTATGTTACATCAAACAATTACGGATTGTTTAATCAAACAGGTTCATCAACACCAGTAACGGGTAGTATTGTAGAAGAAAATCTAATCGGTGGTGGTGTAGGAACACTTTCAGTTCCTGCAAATGGATTCAAACAAGGTGATGCATTTCATGCAATACTTACAGGATTATGTACTTTCCATAACGGTGATTCATTAGATATTAGAGTTAAATCAGATAGTGTTACATTAGCCGAAACAGGAACATTAACTCTTGCAAATGCATCTAACAAAAGATGGAAATTGGAAATATATTTTTCTATAAATCAAATTGGTGCTGCTGGTACAGCTGAAATCACATCAGCGGGTACGTTTATGTATAGTGAAGACCAAGCAGGTAAGTTTAATGGAACTAATTTTAGTCTTATAAATTCATCATCATTTGATACAACAATTGATAATACTTTAGCAATAACATCACAATTTGATGATGTTGATTGTTTTATTCAATCAAAGATTTTTACACTTAATAAAACATTTTAATCGTTGATATTTATTAATAAAGGAAACGGATGGGAGTCTTTTCAACCAATTTAGCAGAAATAACATCAGGCGGATTAATTTCGTCGAGTCATGCTTCAGATTTATACGGGGTATTGTCTGGAAGTATACGAGAAGATGTAGTAATCTCAGGATCATTTACTATATCAGCCGGACCAGTTGTATTTTTATCAGGTTCTGCAACTCAATTCGTAGTAACAGAATCAATTCACACTACACTAACATCTACATCAGCATCAATAACGTCGGCATCAATAAGCAACATATATAACAATGTTACTATTGAATCAGCAAGTATATCACACAATGCAACAGACTTTACCATTAATGGTACAGGGTCAGCTGATAGAATTGAAGTTGGAAGTTCAACCGTAACAGATACTACACTAACTAGTACATCCGCTTCAATTTCATATGCATCAGTAACTGATAAATTTATATCAGAAGGCACCATTCTTTTTTATACAGCATCACTTCCAACATCTGATCCTGCAGTGAATGGGCAATTATGGAGAAGTGGTAGTTATTTAATGATAAGCACAGGTTCAATATAATATGGCAGCACCAAGAGTTAAATATGCAATGCAATGGAGAATCCGCTACGACGGTAACCTTGTAGACGTACTTGATAGAATACGAGCTATTCGCATGGTACTTATGTGTAATATCGATAAAGATTTAGGACGAGGTAAAGAATTAATTACAGTTAAAATCTTAACACCATATCCTCCTAGAAAGTCATATCAAGCAGTTCGACAATTATCTTTAGGTAAGATTGAAACACTTCACGATATTCAATTAGTAGAAACGTCGCTAACAAAACTGTTTTAAGGAACAAGTTATGACAACAAACAAAACAAAAACGCCGCCCAAGAATCCTGTTAGATTTTCATTATCACTTTCAGAAGAACAGAAGCGAGCTAAAACAGAAATATTAAATCATCCATTTAATTTTATATTAGGTAAAGCAGGATCTGGAAAAACATTGTTAGCAGTACAAGTTGCGTTAGATATGTTTTTTAAAAAACAAATAAACAAAATTGTTATAACAAGACCAACAGTATCAAATGAAGATAATGGGTTCTTACCAGGTTCATTAGATGAAAAAATGGAGCCGTGGTTAGTTCCAATACGAAGCAATATGAGAAAGGTTTATAACAAACCAGACATATTAGCAAAAATGGAATCGGAAGAAAATATTGAATTAGTATCATTGACCCATTTCCGTGGTCGAACTTTTGATGATGCAATTGTTGTAATTGATGAATTTCAAAACTTAACCAAGCAGCAACTTCAAATGGTATTGTCTCGGTTAGGTAAAGAATCAACAATGATTTTGTGTGGTGATATGCAACAAATTGATTTAAAGCACAAAAATGATTCTGCAATACATGAAGTTGCTAAACTTCAAGGGTCTGAATATGTAACAAAGATTATATTAAAAGACAATCATAGACACCCAGCACTTGATGATGTACTTTCTTTGTTAAACGAATATTGATATTTTCAGTACTGATATTTATTAATAAAGAATCAGTATGGACTATTCAGAAAACGTAATAATTTGGCCAGGTAGTTCATCTTTCAGCCCAGGAAAGACACCATTTGGATATTTTGATTCTGATGCTATTTTTCAAGAGCATGCAGATAAATTTGCAAGTTTTGCAGCAAATCATTTAGGATATCCGGTATTAGACGTAGAGCTGCAAGATGTGAACTTCTATACAGCATTTGAAGGTGCTATAATTGAATATTCTAATCAAGTTAATCAAGTTAATATTGCAAATAACTTGCTTAATACATTAGGTATACAAACCGGCTCGCAGTATCTTCAAGGAGGTTTAACCGGCAAAGCAGTAGGAACATCACTTTCATATATTACTAAACTTTCTAAAGCGTATGGAACTGAAGCTGATTCAGGTGGTAATGTAAAATGGCATAAAGCATATTTGAGTGTTACTTCAAGCGTACAAAAATATTCTATCAGAGAAGCAGTTTCTGCATCATTAGGTATTGAATTAACAAATACATCGTCAATTGAAATTAAAAGAGTTGTTCATACAGTCCCTCCAGCAATTATCAGATATTTTGATCCATTTGTAGGAACAGGATTAGGTTCGCAACAATTATTAGATTCATTTGATTTTGGAGGAATGTCTCCGTCAGTTAACTTTATGATGATGCCAATTCATTCTGATTTGCTTAGAATACAGGCAATTGAATTCAACGATCGTATTAGAAAATCGCATTTCTCATTTGAAATACATGGAGATGACATTATCATATATCCAGTACCTGGAACAGAACGAGGAAATGCATCAACGCCTTATTTTGATAAAGTCTGGTTTGAATTCTTATTTGAAGAAGAAAAAGCAAAAGACGCCTTATTATTTGGTAATACGGCGGTTTTAAACGGTGTGGTTTCGGACGCATCTAATATACCATATAATTATCAACAATACAGTACAATTAATGATATGGGGCGTGCGTGGATTCTTAGGTATGGGTTGGCACTCGTAAAAGAAATGTTAGGTCGTATACGAGGCAAATATAGCACAGTACCTATCCCAAATTCAGAAGTAACACTTAATGGCGCGGAATTGATTTCTGAAGCCGCTTCTGAAAAAAGTGATTTGATTACACAATTAAGAGAATTTTTAGATAAAATGACACGAGAGAGCATGTTGCAAAGACAAGCAACAGAAGATGAAGCTTCAATGAATGTCCTGTCTAAGGTTCCGACTAAAATATATATTGGATAGAAATATGGCATTATTCGGTACGCAACGAGATGCAAAGTTTATGGCATCAATTAATTCGGAAATAATGAATCAGATCGTTGATACTGAAATTGAATTCTACAAACTTATTGTAGAAGAATCTGAATCTAACTTATATGGTGAATCAGATAAAAAGTCATTCTATCAGTCCATACTTATTCCTGCACTTATTACTAAAGAAGGTAAAAATGCAAGTCAAGATGATTATGGACATAACTATACAAGAACAATGCAATTTGCAATATCAAGAGATACAGCAGAAAAATCAGGATTTTATCCAGAAGTTGGCGACATTGCATTTTGGGACAATGAATATTATGAATTAGACAATGTTGATGCAAATCAATATTTAGCCGGCAAGAATCCAGAAACATGGCAGAATGGAGATAGTCACGGATTCAGCGTATCAATTGTTTGTGATGCTCATGCAACAAGACAAACACCACAAGCTATTCGCAATATTCGTTATGGCGGAACAACTAACGATCAAACATATAAAGGACATTGATGCCGAGATATAACAGAGAAAATATTGATCGAAAGACGAATAAACCAAATCCATCTAGAACTGAAACACCTAGAGAAGATTTGATATTGAATCGAGCTACACAGATCAGAAGAGATGATGATGTAATTCGAACACCGCGTCGTACATTGTATGATATAGACTTTGCAATGAAATGGTTCGTTGAAAATGAAATACAACCACAAGTTACTCATAACAATGAATTGATCATTGTACCAGTAATTTTTGCAAATGGAGAGAAATGGGATAGTGTACGACGTTTAGGATATCTACGAGATGAAAAGGGTATGCTTCAATCTCCGTTGGTTGTGCTGAAAAGAAATACAATGACCGAACGGGATCAACTTAAAAAACTTGATACTAATAGACCAGTGTCAATTGATGGTATCGGCAATCAGATGTATTATAGATCAAAATACAACAAAAGAAATCGATATGAAGATGAATTGTTTCCTATACCAATAAACAATCCGCAAGAGTCAAAAGAAATATATGCAATTAATATTCCAGAATATGTTGATATAGAATATGATTTAATGTTGTGGACAGATTTCACTACGCAGATGAATGAATTGGTAGAACAGTTTATGCCATATGGTGGGTTTGCTTGGGGCAATGAACAAAACAAATATCAGACTCATATGAGAGCATTCAATTTTGAAACATTGAATACTGTAGGAGAAGACCGTTTAGTACGAGCAACAACGTCGTTAACAGTTAAAGGAACATTGCTAGCAGAACAAGAATTTAGATTATCAACTCTTCAAAAAGCATATTCAATTAAGCGAGTAAGATTTGATACGGTTATAGATGTTGGATTAGATTTGTTTTCGACAACTGTTGTTCCGGAACAATTACTTCAGTTTCAATCACAAGTACTTGCAGGAGGCTCTGTAACAGTTTCTTCAACTGGAGGAGCTAGCGGCGGAACATCTATAAATGCAGAAACAATGTCATATTTAGTTGATTTAACAGAAAAACAAGCATCATATTCTAGCAATACAACAGTTACCGTGTCTGGTGCAGCTTCAATTAATCCGACAACATCTTTAGCAGCAACTAAAGCAGAATTTGATATTTACATTAACGGTCAATATATTGATAAAGCTGCATATACATGGACGCCAACAACGAGTGCAACACAAACAATTGTATTTGATACTGACACATTAGGATATACAATTGAATCAGATGACGTAATAATTGTTAATGGGAGATGGGCATAATGGCAAGGCTAAAAGGTAAACAACTTGCAAAACATTTAAAATTAACAGGTTCGTTAGCAATTTCCGGGTCAGATGATACTACATTGCCTAATAGTGCATCTGTTGATATTGTAGGGGGTATTAACATCGAAACCGCAGCAACAGGTAGTACATTAGGTATTATTGATGCAGGATTTTTTCCTACTGGTAATGGCAAGACGATTGTTCCGTAAATGTTGATATTTATATAAAATAAAGGATTTGTAACGAAATGGCTCAAGTAATTCAACATAAAAGAGGTGGATTAGACAATTTAAAAAACATTGATCCTGTATATAGAGGTGAATTTGTTTTAGCAACTGGATCATTGTCAATTCACAATGCAGATGGCGCTAACGGAACACAAGATGTAGAAATAGCGTTCATTGGAGGCGTATCTGACTATGAACCAGTAACAAAATTTTTAACTGGCGGCGGATTGCCGTCAATAACAACAGGTACGCATGGAACATATTTAGATGGAATTATTTGGTATGATTCAAGTTCGGGTCAGCAATACCAATTAAATGCAACCGTTACAGCGACAGAAGCAGGAGCAGCAGATTACACAGGAAGCCACGTAGCAATAACATCCCCAGTATCAAATGGACAAGGAGCAATTGGTGATGCTGAAGACGGCACATATACAGATGGATTATTTACTGATTTTACATCAACAACGCCGGTAGGAACTGCAGTAGATAGATTCAATGAAATACTTAAAGCATTATCACCAGCACCAGCCCCAGACTTAGATAATATAGATGGTAATGACACCGGGGTATCTGCAGAATTATCATTTGGATCGTCATTTGCAATATCAGGGTATGTATCAGCATCAGGCATTGGAAGTTTATCTGCAGTAGATCAAGATGGGACATTTACAGTAACATCTGCAGGAAATGATTTACGAAGAGGTGTATTTAACGGATCAACTACTATTGATGGTGATTTGAACGAAGACGTTGCAGCAGATGGTATTAATTATCCTGCCAATGCATTTGGTGATGCAAACTTAGGAACATTATATTTAGAGCTTAACGGAAGTAATATTCATTCAGTTGATTTAACAACATTTACATCTGGTGATGATGTTAATGCTAATGGGTCTGGATTTAATCTTACAATTACTTCAAGTGCACAGTTCCCAGATACAACAGAATTAGATGCATTTCAACATAGAACAGGAACATGGAAAGTTCATCCAAATGATCAAAATGAATATGGATGGAATTATGCTCGTGTTAAACATGTAGTTGGCGCAACAACAAAAACAACGAATTATGTTACATGGGTAAATGACCCATCTGCAAGTAATGCAGCTAATGATGTAAACTTTACAGAAGAAATATTGGCTAATTTATCATTGTCAGGAACAAATTATATCAGCGGCGTTAAATATTTTACGGCTGGAACTGCAGAATATACAGCATCATTTGAAAATGCTTATATAAATGTATACAGTTCAGCTGCAGATGCAATTTCATACAATGAAACCAATATCAATGCAGTTTCAAGTGAAGTGATGCCGGCACTAAGTGGTGCAGATCCTGCATCTGAAACAGTAACATTGAATAAGACATTAACATTGCCTAGCAACACAAGAATATTAAATTCTAATATTGCAATTAGCACAACAGTTAAAAAGCCACTTCGTAGCAATGTTACTTCAACATCGCTAACATCAGGTAGTTTTTTATACAACAACGAATCAAATACTTCAACATTAACATCAGAAACATTCCGAAAAGAAAATTATCGTGTCAAAGCTGCAGATTATGCAACGCAAGGCAGTGTTCCAACCACAACGGGCGATACGGGGTATTGGGAAGATGGTTCATCCAATTTAGGTAATGTAGATTTAAGTACAGAAAATGGATTACTTGTATATGACAGAAGATTGATTTCTCCAACTAACGGAACATATTCATTGAATGGTGGTGATTTTGATGGTGCAGTAACTAACGGTCCGACATCTAATGCTGATTATTCAGGTATTGCAAGTGGCACAAGTTTGACATTCTACCGAATATTTAAAAACACAACCGGAGGAACAGTATTTTCGTTCGATTTAAATATTCAAGGAACCGGAACATTAGTAGCAAGTCCTGCATCAGGCAATCAATTCAAAATGGAATTTAGATTGCCGACTAATTCAACAACAGGTTTTGGAACTACGTGGATTGATGGAACGAACGGAACTTATGTAGTAGGAACATTAGATACATCGTTAGATTTAACAAATGAATATACAACATTGACACAAGGTATATCAAACAATGACTATATTGTAGTAAGAGTTACAGCACGAGGAGATTGGACAGGTTTTATTGATGCAATGTCAGTAACATTTTAAATGAAATAGGAACAATATAAATGGCATTATCACAAACTAATATCAATTTGATTACGCTGAAGAAAGCGTTAGGTCTGTCGCATACCGCAACAGCTAAAGCTCTTCCTGCTAACGAATCAATTGGTACAACGGCACAATTAGGTACGAGCATCGTATTTGGAGAAGCAATACCAGCAGCCCCCATATCAGCTTCATTGTATGATCAAACAAGCGGTGTTGTTGAATATGTTCGTTTAGAATTAGAAGAAATAGCTGGTACTAACGGTCAAGGTTATGCAATTAAACTTCCTACGGATTATGAAGCAAATTCATCAAACACAAAAGCTGGTAATGGTACATTTGACAACAGCACAAATCTATATGATACGCTTGGTGGCATACAAATTATTCCTCCCGGCCTATTCGGTACAGTTTATTCTCCTATACTATATGATGATGATGGTACAGCAACAAAAGGCTCTGGCGATGTTATTGCAGCATTAGATGCGAGAGATTGGATTGTAGATTATTATGCTGGTATATACTTCCAAGAAGATACAGCAAATACAACAGGTGTTCCTGCATATTTAGAAGCATGGATATTTATTGGCGATTTTGCTGATACTGCTATTACAAATGCATTATCGGGAGCTGGAATATTTACAGCTACTGGTTCATTTCACGCAACTACAAATGATCTTCAAATAACCGGTAGTTTAGTTGTAACAGATGGAGTGTCTGGATCTTTCTCTGGTAGTTTTGAAGGAGATGGATCGGGTTTAACAGGAATTCCGTCTAGTGCTATTACAGGATTGCAATTATTCCGTATTACATCAGGTAGTGTATCTGCGTCTGTCAATGTCGACTCAACCAGCATATTCAATGTTATTAGTTCTAGTTCAGAATTATTGAAATTGGATAGCAATGGAACATTAACATTACAAGGTGATGTTGTTGCAGAAAATTATATTATAAGTTCTTCTGTAACATATATGACACAGTCATTTAGTAGCGGTTCAACCATATTTGGTGATAGTTTAGACGATACTCATTTATTTACGGGTTCATTATTTATTACAGGATCGACATTTGAATCTATACCTCAAGCAGGAAACGACACATTAGTTGCTTATTTAGACTCTGGTAGTGGAGAACTTAAATTTAGTAATATCATAGACGGAGGATCATTCTAAAATGAGCCAAGTCATAAAGCTTCGCAGATCTAGTATTCCTGGAACACGTCCTGTAGATTTAGAGGATGGTGAATTGTCTGTGAACGTATATGACGGAAAGCTCTTTTTTAAACGAGATGATGGTACGGCTTCAATTGAAGAAGTATTTGTTACAGACACGTGGATAACTGGTTCATTACAATTCACACAAGAAGATGCTGACACTGATATCATGTTGGCTCGCGAAACGGATGGTACAAGAGCATTAACAATTACATCTCAAAGTGTTGTGCAAGTAAAGGAACAACTAATAACACCTGCCGCATTAGAGGCCGGCATAATGTATTCTGGATCTAATTTTTGGCTGGGAATTGAATAACAATATATTTATATAAAAAATAAGGTTTAGAAGATGGCAGAATGGAAAAAAGTAGTCGTTTCTGGAAGTAATATTTCAGAGTTAAATAACGATTCGGGATTTGTCGCATCGGTTGGTTCGGGCATAGTATCGGGGTCATCACAAATATCGTTTACAGGAATTACGGGCGTACCAAGTGGATTAGTAAGTTCATCAGCACAAACAGTTGCTAATTTGCCAGCTGGCACCATAAGTGGTTCGTCTCAAGTAGATTATACTGGTATTACAAATGTACCTTCAGGATTAGTTTCAGGTTCAGCACAAATTTTATTAGGTGGTGATTTAAGTGGAACTGCTGACTCAGCAACAGTAACCGCAGTACAAGGTGTAGCACTTACATCAGGTGAAGCAACTCAATTAGCAAATATAGATTCAACTACAATCTCATCAACACAATGGGGTTATTTGGGTGTAATGGACCAAAATGTTCGTACAACTGATTCTGTAACCTTTGCAACAGCGAGCGTATCACAAAACTTAACAGTTGGTGGTGATTTAATTGTACAAGGAACAACAACAGAACTTCAAGTAACCAACTTAAACATCGAAGACCAATTTATACTTTTAAATTCAGGTTCAACGGGTGCTGACACTGGTATTGTTTTTGGCGGCGCTGATGGAAGCGCTAATGAAGGCGCTGCATTATATTTTGATAACGATGCATCTCGATTAACATATATTGCAGCTGGGATAGCAGCAATGGCCGTAACAGCAGATCATACAACTGGTGGTTATGTAACCATTGCATATGATGTAGATACAGCTGGCCAGTTACCAGTAGATGCAGTGGGTAATATCAAGATTGATGGTGGTGAACCATTTATATATGTATAATTTGAAAACGCAATAAAATTCATTATAATAGAAGCGGGTGCATAAAGCACTCGCTTTTTTTATGGGCAATATTTATAAAAAAATATGGAATCTAGTTATGGCAATACAAAGAGGCAATGAAACAAAAAAGACTGTAGCAGATGCCCCAGAACTTACTCGGGAAGAAATAGTTTGGTTAATGAATTTGATCAAGGACGGAACATTCCGAGGCTCTGATGTTCAAACAGTATATGAAACGGTTGTAAAATTACAACTTATGTTAAATAGAAAAGGATAACAAGTTATGGCAACAAGAACAAAAACTGAAGAACCAACTGAAATTAAAGCGCCTGCAGAATTAACGGCAGAAGAAATTAATATGCTATACCAACTAGCAAAACAAGCATCTATTCCAGTATCAAACATCGGACAAGTATATCAAGTAATACAACACACTGAACAATATTTGATGGCAAACTTGAAAAAGTAATATTTATATTAAATAGCTATTATTGGCCGCAAGGAAGTGGGCGACACGTTGTCGTAACCAACCGTAATAGGAGGAATATATGCCAGCATGGAAAAAAGTCATCACATCTGGTTCGCAAGCAGAATTAGCTGGCGTAACTGGTAGTTTTACAGGTTCATTCGTAGGAGATGGTAGTGGGTTAACGGGAATATCTGGAGGCGGCGGCGGCGGTATATTTGCCGCAACAGGTTCGTTTCAATCAACCACAAATGACCTACAAATAACAGGTTCATTACAAATATACAAATCAGGTTCAACTGTATTCACAATAGAAGGTTCGCAAGGAACACTCTTTGCAATAACAGATGAATTATCAGGTTCTTTATTCTCAGTAAATGATATATCGGGTATTCCTGTATTTGAGGTATTCTCAGATAACACTTTGAAATTAGGAACTTATAATGCAGAAGAATTGGTCATATCGGAAAGTATGGTGATATTATCACAAGTATCTGAAAGTTTAGATTTTGCTAATGATGTAGATGCAGCTCTTGTAGGTGGAGTACCATTAGGTGGTTTATATCATAATAGTGGTGCGGTAAGGATTCGTTTAACATAAAAATATAAAACTTTATCTAAACATCTTAATTAGGATTTGATTATGGCAATAAGAATCGGATTAGCAGCCTCGATCGACACAATAACCCTATACAATAGGCCAGTAGAGCCTACATATCATACATCATACGACACTTATGATGAGGGTTGGCAAATTGCAAATGGTACTTTTGATGGTTGGAATGAAACAACCGCATCAGGCGTATTTTGTAGAGTCCAAACGCTTGATTACACAGATTCAACAAGTAAAACATTACTATACAATAATCCTTTTGGGAACAAACTTAGGTTTACAGATGCATCAGGCAGCACAACTTACAATGATATAATGATAGACAACCTCACAGGCATTATGTGGTATTGGGATAATATCAATACTGTTTGGAGATTAGACGTGCAAACATATCAAGACATACTCCCACTAATAGCAGCATATACAGACAGCGAGGGAAATTCAGATTATTTTCTACCAACTCGCTCGATTGCGAGTAGCGTTGTAACTTACACGTCAAGCGGTTCAACTTTAACTAATACAGATTTTAGAAGTACGGGTGTAGCCACAACTAGAATGGTAACCTGCACAACAGTAGTTGATATTACAACGAGCGTATGGACACCTCAATTCCAAAATAGGGCAGCCTGGTCGTCTGTAAGCAAAACAGGAAATCAAAGCACAGCAAGGGGCGTACCTTGCAGAATAATTCCACAACCAATAACACCAAATCCTTAAGGATGTAACAAGTAATAAAAGGTATCACATGTATAAACAAACAGGAATAAAACAAATTCAGGACATCGAGTTGAAAGATTTTACTTGGTGGATTAACTCAGTCAGATACGATTGGAAGTTAAATTTAGCTTTCGTTGAGGTGTATATGCGAGAAACGCATCTGATCCACAGTCGCACCTTCGAGTTCGATTGCACGACCGATTGGGATAGCAGCAAAGCGCAAAACAAAATCCTTGAATTGGATATTTTTAAAGGGAGCGTTGAGGTATAAAAAAAATGCTTAAATTTGCAATAACTTAAAATAGGTTTGGATTATAATCAAAAATTCATTATAATAAAGAAAAAGAATAGGACTGGTTATGCCCGAAACTAAAATTGAAGAACATGTTGATCTTATTGCAACACGTATTCCACCGGGTGATAATTGGGAACTAGTAATTGATAAAGGCAATGTCATTGAAGGTTTAGTTCAAACACTAACTACTTATATGCGAAAGACTGAATTCAAAGGACATTATCGTTTAGAACCATTAAACGGAAAATTGTTTGCAATCAAAGAAATAGAAGTAGAAATACAAAAACCAAAACCACAGAAGTGGGATCTATATGGAGAATCATAAATGGCTGAAAAGAAATTAGAAAAACAGCACGTTACGGAAATTGAACAAATCAGAACAAAGTTTGCTGAAAACAACACAGAAATTGCATTAGCTACAAAAGAAATATATGCAATGCAACAACGTACTCAACAACTTGAAGCATATCAAGAACAACTGTTACAACAGTTTCAAACCCTCCAATCACAAGAAACTGATTTGGTAAATAAACTCAAAGAACATTACGGCGAAGGACAAATTGATCTTGAAAAAGGTGTATTTATCTCTGAATCATAAGTTTGGCAAAAAACATTCATATTTATATTAAACTAACAAGGAGATAATTTAATGGCCGAAAGAATCGTATCGCCGGGTGTATTCACGGTAGAAAAGGATCAATCATTTCTGCAGGCTGGTGTTTCTGAAATTGGAGCTGCCATTGTTGGGCCTACCGTAAAAGGTCCTGCATTGATTCCAACCCAAGTAACATCATTCCAGGAATTTGAAAATATATTTGGTTCTTATTCAGAAGAAACATATGTACCATTTGTGGTACAAGACTACTTGCGTAATGCAGGAGTAATGACAATAACAAGACTATTATATGAAGATGGGTATCAATTAGACAATGGTCTTCTTGGTATTGTTGCAACATCTGCATCTGCAGAATATGTGACTCATGTACTTCACCCATCTCGCCCAGTATCAACAGTAGGTGCCGGCAATGACATATTTGAAGATGCTGTATTAGCAGACGCAGGGTCTGGTTCATTCTCACTTAAATTGTCTGGTTCATATGCATTTGATAGCAATGTAACAAGAGCAGATGATTTTTATACAGAAGGTTCTAATATATCAGGGTCTATTGTATCAACATCTAACAGTTATTTAACAAAGATTATTGGTGCAGATCCAAAAACAAATTCATATCCAGCATATGTAATTTATGAAAATACAGGAGCATCTGCATTATTCAATAATTTAGGTGATGTAACACTTAAATTAGTTAAAGCATCTACATTTGAAGTAGAGCAAGACTATCAAACTGCTGCAACACCATGGATTACATCTCAAAAGATTTCCGGCAATGCAAAGAACTTGATCAAGTTCCATACATTATCTCATGGAACATCTACAAACCACGAAGTTAAAGTTGGTATTAGAGATGTACGTCCTGCATCAGAAGTTGCAGATCCAAATGGATTCGGTACATTTACAGTTGAAGTAAGAAGAGTGAATACTAATAACATTACAAATTCACCGTATTCTTCAGATGATACCGATGCTCGTCCAGAAATTGTTGAATCATATACCAATGTTAATTTAGATCCATTATCACCACGATATGTTGCAAGAGTAATTGGAGATCAATATCAAACAACTGATGCTGATGGAAAAGTATTTGTGAATGGCGATTATCCAAATATTTCACAATATATTAGAGTAGAAGCAGATGCCGGCGTTAAAGATCGTACAAATGACAAAACGTTGATTCCATTTGGTTTCCGTTCATTATCATCTCCAATTCCAAATATTTCTGGATCTGTTAATTTAGAAGCTGCTTCATTTGTAACATCGCAGACCGTAAGCTCACAATTTAGCAACAAGAATTATCATGGTTTTGATTTCACTGATACGCATAACTTGAACTATTTAGCTCCAATACCAACAACAGGAGCAACTACAGGTAGCAATGCAGACTTCTATTTAGGTGATGTATCACAAGCATCAGAAGCTGGCTTCCCTAGTTTGGCTACTGCATATAGTGGATCATTGGAAGATGCATTAACAGCAGACACATTTACAACCAATGTTAGCATCAATACACGTAAGTTTATTGTACCATTCCAGGGTGGCTTTGATGGTGCAAGACCTAACCTACCTAAATTAACGGGTGGTAATATTACTGCTAATAACGCGTTTGGATTTGATTGCTCTGGGGTATCAACAACAGGTACTACGGCTTATAAGAAAGCGTTTGCCGCACTGTCAAATACAGATGTATATGATATTAACATGTTGATAACACCAGGTATAATTCACTCTTTACACCCCTCAGTAACCGCTGCGGCCAGAACATTGGCAGAAGATCGTCAAGATACATTCTATGTAATGGATTCAAATGCATTGACTGATAGTATTGCAACAGTTACTAATACTGTAAATAGTATTGACTCAAATTATACTGCTACTTATTATCCATGGGTAAGAATTATTGATACAAGTAGAAATCTGCCAATATTTGTTCCACCATCAGTAGTTGTACCAGGAGTATTGAGTTTCAATGATGCAGTAGCTGCACCATGGTATGCTCCAGCTGGTTTGAACAGAGGTGGATTGACACAAGCCATTGATGTTTATTCAAGATTGACACAAGCAGAACGAGATACATTGTATGAAGCAAGAACAAATCCAATTGCAACATTCCCAGGACAAGGTATTTGCATTTGGGGACAAAAGACGCTTCAATCACGTCCATCTGCATTAGACAGAGTAAATGTAAGAAGATTGCTTATCACGGTTAAGAAGTTTATTGCTTCTTCAACAAGATATTTAGTATTCGAACAAAATACTGCTGCTACTAGAAATAGATTCTTAAACATTGTGAATCCATATCTTGAAAGAGTTAAACAACAACAAGGTTTGTATGCATTCCGAGTTATTATGGATGAAACAAATAATACACCGGACTTGATTGATCAGAATATATTGTATGGACAATTATTCCTTCAACCTACAAGAACGGCTGAATTTATTGTGTTAGACTTCAATATTCAACCAACGGGAGCATCTTTCCCAGAATAGTAGTTGAATAACGTAATAAAAGGTAGGGTTTCGGCTCTACCTTTTTTACTATTCATCATATTTATAATAAATTGAGGAGAAATACAAATGGCAGATATCTTAACTAATGAAGAAATCTTTTTCAAAGATTGGGAACCAAAACTACAGAATCGTTTCTTCATGTATATTGATGATATTCCATCATACATTATAAAGGCCGTTGACCGACCTAGCATCAACAACGGACAGGTTGTTATTGATCACATCAACGTTGAAAGAAAACTTAAAGGAAAGTCTCGTTGGCAAGATCTTAACATTACACTTTATGATCCAATTGTACCATCAGGAGCACAAGCTGTTATTGAATGGATTCGTTTAGGACATGAGTCTGTAACAGGTAGAGATGGATATGCAGATCAATACAAGAAAGATCTTAAATTTCATGCATTAGGTCCAGTAGGTGATAAAATTGAAGAGTGGATCATCAAAGGAGCTTATGTGAATTCAGCAAATTGGGGTTCAATGGATTGGGCGCAAGAGGCAAATGTTGAGATTCAGCTCACAATTAGTTTTGATTACGCCGTGCTCAACTACTGATCACTATATCAAAATATTAAGATATATTTAAATTTGGGAGTCTATACGGCTCCCATTTTTACTATTCACGATATTTATAATAAAGTTATTAGGAGATAAATGGCACGAGTTACAGAAAAATATGCTTCAGACCCAATTGAGCAAGCAAAAGCTCAAGCATTAGCAGAATATTCAGCAAAGAAAACCAGTTCGGTACCAACAGAAATAGTAGATTTACCATCTGAAGGAAGATTTTATCCAAAGGATCATCCACTTCGAAGCGGTAAAATTGAAATGCGTTACATGACTGCATATGATGAAGACATTCTAACCAATGCATCATATATTCGCAACGGAGTTGCTATTAATAAGCTATTATCAGAACTGATAGTAACACCTGGTGTTAAGTTTGATGATATTTTAAATTGTGATAAAGATGCAATGATTATAGCAGCTCGAATATTGAGTTATGGAAAAATGTATGATGCAAAAATTACAACGCCATCAGACAAAGAAATACAATTTTCTATAGATTTAACAAAATTAGATTTGCAGAAATCAATAATACAAGCAGATGCTGACGGGTTATGTACGTATAAAGATGATGATTACGACATTCGTTTTAGATTTCTAACAATTCACGAACAATCTAGAGTAGTAACATCTGATAAACCTTTGTTTGAGTTTTTAAAACAAAGTATTGTATCATTAAATGGAGAAACAAGTCGACAGGCAATAACAGAGTATCTTCAATACAACATGTTAGCAATGCATAGCAAGAAAATTCGAAAATATATTACTGACAATTTGCCAGCAATAGATTTAACATATGAATTTGAAGACGAAGATGGAGGCGTCTTCCGAAGAAGGTTTCCAGTTGGACCAGACTTTTTTTATCCCGAGTCCTAAATTCAAACGAGAAATTCATCAAGAAATATTCAATTTAGTATGGGTTGGCGCCGGCCGATGGGACTGGAATACTGTATACAATTGGCCAATTTGGCTGCGTAGATTTTACAGCAAGCAACTAATGGATATGCAGTCAAACAAACAAAGTTCTGCTACGCAAAATAATACACCTCGAGAAACAGGAACAAAACCTCCGTTCTAAATATTTATAATAAATAGAGAATGGAATGAACGAACATTTACTCATACGACAGTTAAAGCGGTTACCACGAGTAGGACAATTAAATGAAGAAACCTTAAGAAACCGTATTGAAGAACTTGGCCTTGAAAAATTTGCTGATAAAATACTCGGACCAGTAGTAGATTCAGCTAAAACTGCAGCCGGCCAAATAATTGGATCGTTAAGTAAAGATGCATTAGAAGGATTACTTGCGGAGGGCAAAGCAGTAGTAAATACATTCAATAGTGTACTATCACCTATAGAAGACATGAATAGTAGTCTCGGAACGAGTACTATAGTAACATCTGCAATATTCAAAAATTTTCAAGATATTGCTAAAACTCAGATAGACTCATTTCTTATAGCTCAAGATTTTTTCGAATCAGCAAAAGATTTAAACACATTACTTCCAGGAACTACTGCATTATTCTCGATGCAAACAGAATTAGGAAAAGAAATACTAGACATACAAACAAAGTCTACTGAACAACTTGGTGTACAGTCAGGCAATGCTGCAGCATTCAATACATTTCTATTAGCCAACAAAGAATCTGCAGGCGGCGTTCTTGATGAATTAACTAAAACTGCATCTACTATCGAAATGACTACGGGTCAAACCGGCGTACTTAGAGATATGTTAGATGCAGTAGGAGCAACTACAGCAGTTACTAGAATGACATTCAGAGGATCAGCTGATGAATTAGCTCGAGCCGCATTACAAGCGAATCGGATGGGAACGACATTAGATTCAGTCGCTGCGTCTTCAAAGAACATGTTAGATGTAGAAAGTCAAATTGGTGCTGAAATGGAGTTTCAATTACTGACTGGCCAAAATATATCACAACAAACTAATGAATTGCGTGTAGCTGCATTTACAGGTGATTTAAAGCGGGTAGCAGAGATACAAAAAGATTTAATTGAACAAAATTATGAAGCTCTCAAAGGAAATCCGATAGCATTGGAGGCATTTGCAAAATCAATCGGAAGGAGTACTGAAGAAGTAGCTCAACAAGGCGAAACAATACTAGCTCGTAACAAATTATTAGAAGAAACTTCCAAAATAGACCAAGATGTATTACAAGGAATATTTGATCAATTTGATAATGTTGATTCTATTGAAAAATTAGCTGCTTTAAAAGGGGAAGACGGAGATCGAGCAAGAGCCGCTCTAAAAGCTACTCTTGATAGTGATGCTGAAATCATTGAGTCGTTTGATGATTTGGCAGCAACATTGGATACACGTACTCAAGAACAAAAATTACAAGCATCAATAGACACACTTTCAAATTCAATAGTAAAAGCGTTTATTGGAGAAGAAGGCGAGTCAGTTCTAAATACTGTACGGATGCAAGACGTTATGTTCAAAGAAGGTACTAAAACATTAAATGATGCAATTCAAGGAGGAGGAAAGGCATTAAGTGCTTTAGGTGATGGAGATGAAGAAGGTGTAATTGATGCGGCAAAAGAATTTGCAAAAAAAATAAAAGAACAAGCAAAAGATTTATTTAGCTCCGAAACAGCAAAAGCGCAAATATCTAAAGATTTTGCTGATATTTTTGATAAAGCATTTGCTCAATCTAAACGATTTAGTAAAGACGCGGTACAAGATGATAGAAGCAGTACAAACCCATAGAATTTAATAACAAGGTATAAAATGTCATTCATAACACAAACACCTATATCAGACCAAATTCAGAATGGTAGATTACCACGCGTGTATTCTGATTTTGATTTATTCGGTCGTCGTTGGGATTCATTGCGAAATCATGATCTTAATGAAAGACCATTTTCTACACCTAATCCTGATAGTAGTTACGATGTGTTCAGACTAGCAGAGGGTTCTCAGACTCCGATTAGCAATCAGTTAGACTTGCAAAACAATACAACTAACAATGTAGACTTTTCTGGTGTAGCATCAGCAACATGGACTCAACCATCGACTATTCAATCAGAATTTGCAAACACTGTTATTAATAACAAAATACCGACGGTTGATGATCAAGAAAGTACTATTGATTTAACAGGGTATTTTTCTGAAGATTACAAGCAATCAAAATTATATAAACAAGGCGATGCTATTTCTGATTTAACAGCAGGAATATTAACAGGAGCAGTTAGTAGATTAGGCAGCGGACTCGGCATTAGTCCAGCATCAATACCAGGGTTATTTAAGAATGCATACGGAGAATTTGAAACATTAGATTATGATCAATTAGAACATGCTCAATTTGCTGGCCAACTTCAAGATTTTCGTCAATTTAAAAAATCAAAAAATGTACGATTAGATGGAGCATCTTCTGCAACAACAGGCGCCCCAGCTGCAGTTAAAATGGTAGCTGCTAATGCGGGTGCAATAACAGGCGAAACAGGCGGCACGTATCAGATATTTGACCGAGAATCATATTTCGGCATGGGTAATTTAGGTGACCCAACTGCATTAAGAAAGGATTACACTGTTAGAACTGAAGCTTCTACAACATGGAGATTGGGCCGGTGGCAACCGCCAATTAATTTAAGTACATTAGTTACATTCAGGGGAGATAAAGTTACTGCCAGAGACTTTGCTCAAGGCACGCCAAAAGAAGTATATAAATGGAAACGAGGATTATTTGATTCATTATTAGAAAATACACAAATAGGTAATGTTATAGATACAGGTACTGAATTTATCGGATCGCCGTTAAATACTACAAGAGATTTCATTAAATTTTATTTTTTAGGACCAATAACAAACAACAATGATAAATATGATATATTTGCGTTTCGATCTTCAATTACTTCGCTAACAGACTCATTTAATCCAGGATGGAAACCAATTGATTATGTAGGTCGAGCCGATAAGAGTTATTTGTATGATTCATTTGAAAGAACGATAGATTTACAATTTTCAATATATGCTAGTAGTCGAGATGAATTAAAACCAATGTGGAGAAAGCTCAACTATCTTGCAACATATACGATGCCAGAATATGATACAAATTACATCATGTACCGAGGAAAATATTTGCGTGTAACTATTGGTGATTTATACAACAAACAACCTGCATTCATAACCAATTTGTTTTACACTTTAGCTGGCAATGATACTACATGGGAGATAAATTTAGAAGAAGACCCAACACATAAGCAAGTTCCAATGCGTGTTGATATTAATATGTCATTGAGAATGTTAACAGATCATTTACCACAATACATGGGACAAGCATATTCATTGTATGATGATGCAGAAGGAAATGTACAAGGAGATTCCAATTGGCTGAGCGATGCAGTAACAACAAAAGATAAACCAAAACAAACTGCAGAGGCCTTTGAAGGTCCCGATAAGATTAAACAAGAGGGCGAAACTGTAACATAATAAGAGAGAACAAATGAGTAGATACCAAAAATCTGAAATTATTAGAGATCAGCAAAGAACTCGTCGTTTAGACACGACTTTAATTCCTGTTATTCCGCTTGATTCAAGTGATGTATACATCGTAACTACGTCACCCGAACGAATTGACCTTTTAGCTGATCGTTTTTATGGCGATTCTACTAAATGGTGGATTATTGCGTCTGCAAACAATTTGGGTAAAGGAACATTTCATATACCAGGTAATACAAGACTAAGAGTACCAACTAATATTCAATTGATACAAGAACAAATAGAGTCATTCAATGTCGCAAGATAGTAAATTTATTCCGTTTTATAGTGAAGTTCACCCAGACATTCAAGAAGAGTTAAAATTCAGAGCTCAATGTTCAATCGAAAACAATAGAACGCCCGAACAAATAGAGTGGTTAAATTCAAGATCTTCATGGGGTAGTGTTACACTGTTAGAATCTGATAAAGAAACTGTTAGAGCAGCAATCAATAATCCAGGTTTGTCTACAGACCGAACTCCTTCAGAATCAGATATATTTTATAAAGGCGCAAAAAGTACAGAAAATAATAAAAAAAAATCAGCTGATGTTGCAAAGGGGTTTACGCAAAATTCTGCAAACAACACACCTGTTTCTCTTAATCCATTAAGTAGAGAATATTTAGCATCAAATTATATTAATACCAGATCTGGACGTACGCCACCTGCTTTACAAAGTATTACGTTTAGTTTAGCAGATACCTCTGCTGGAGCACAAGGTTTATTAAACGATGCTCAAGTAACTATATTAGTTCCAGATATTGAATATTTTATCAATGTGTTCGAACGAAAATGGCTTCGTTTAGGATATAAAGCAATCATTGAAATCGGACATTCAGTTCGAATAGATCGCCGGGGTAATTATGGAAGATTTGAAGGACATTTAGTTAATTTTAACTTTGAGTATCAAACAAATGCTTCTGTTCTTGTCGTTTTATATTTTAAATCATCAACAGACCTTGCAACTGTTATTCCATCAGTTAATAAAAATAATGATTCGGATGAAAAAAAAGAACCAACATCAGGAGAACAAGAAAATACAAATACTCAGTCTAAAAGGTTAATAAGTTCTAAATTATTATCGATTGCAGAAGAAGTTTTTCCAGCTGATGAACAACTAATTGGAAATCGAGCACATATTTTTGATGTAAATTACATAGAAGATAGAGTTTTAAATGATACGTCTGATACATTAGTAGATGCAGAATTTAAATTTCGTAGTTTAATACAAAACGAAAACAAACAACAAAGAACTAAAGCAACTAAAACTACATTAATAGAATCATCTAGTTTGAGTCCAGGTGATAAAACTACATATGATATATTCATGGCACAAATTAACTCAGCTCCTAATAATGATGAAAATAATGAAGTTGATGATTCTAAGACAGAAGGAACAGAAACAGGTACATACTTATACGTTTCTCTAGGAATGATAATAAAAATGCTTAACTCAATTATTCGTTCAGCAATAGATGTATCAGAGATTAAATCTAAATCTCCATTAGATACTGTATATATTTCAGTAGCTCCTGAGTTTTCGACATCATTATATTTCGAAGAATTAATTTCTAATGATCATGAAAAGGTAATATTACCATCATCAAAAAATTTTAATAGCGATGTATATGTTAATATCAATCCACAACTGCCTGCCGCGGCTAACGTAACGAATGTTGTTCCGCAATCTGATGTACCACTTCGTTTGGGACACATAACAAGTATTATGTTACCTGATGGTACAGAAACACAAGATCTTGATAGAATATCTTTTTATAGAAAATCTACTGAATTTGATACGAATGTAGGCGTACCTGCTAACATATTAATTAGAATAGACCAAATACGACTGATTGAGCTCAAGTTGCAAGACAACGAAACCCCCGATAAACCATTTAATATCGATTTATTTATTAATGAGATTTCTAAATTAATCAATAAACATACTTCGGGTGCTATCAATCTAAAGTTAACGGCATTGCCAACAACTGATATACCTGGACTTACAACAGAGTTTAAAAATAAAAACATGTTAATACTTAAAGATACTGTAGCGTCAGTTCCAGAATCAGCTGGGTATTCTACTAAACCAACTAAAATACCAATGTTTGTTAATTCAATGAATCAAATGGATGCGTCAATATCATCTCAAACCGAAAATATATCAAATAGTGTTGGTTATACAAGAACTGGAACAGTTGTTAGAAACTTTAAAATCGTTGGTAAAATTCCAAATTCTTTGAAAACTATTAATCTAGTTCTAAGTCAAACATCAGGAATTCCAAAAGATATGTTAGCACATTATTTAACGTATATAGAAGCAGAAACTAATGATGAACAAGATCGTGTTGAAACTGAATATAAAGAAGCATATGACAGAATATTCGAGAATTTAATACAAGCTAAACTAGAATACTATAATAAACCATTCAATGACGATATAAAAATAGATTTACAAGAAGCATTGAAAGCATATGTTTCAGTTCCAAAAAAATCATTATCGAATTTATTTTCGTTTACTTCTCCTCCATATCCATTGAATGTAGAAATTGAATTAGATGGATGTTATGGGTTTCGATTTGGCGATATACTATCTGTAGAGGGATTACCAGCTCAGTACAATAAATTTGTATTTTCTATAATTAAAATTGATCATAGTCTATTATCAAATGATTGGTCGACAAAACTAACATGTTTAATGCGTCCTAATCTTTCTCCCAGATCAAACGATGATAGTACATCTAATCTATCTCAAACTGTTACAAAAAAACGGAGTGAATAATGAGACCTAGGTTAAGATATAACAAAGAAGACATTACAGAAAATTTGTTCACTACAGGCAGTGAATGGATGACTACTGATACTGTCGAATATAAAGGAACATATCATAGATACGTAGATGGAACTGTATTGACATTAGGATCATATGATCCGGTATTGTCTAGAAAACTTATTCCATACATACCTCAAGATCCAGATACTGAAATAGAACGAAAATATAGAACATTAAAGACTGACCAAAAAACTAAGTATCAAGCACCAACATCGAGTATAAACATTCCTACAGAAGATGACATCAACAAAGGATTCTTCAAACGCTATTTCATTGAAAAATTTGATGGACAAATATTTGAAATCTCTAAAGATACTTTTGACTTGTACAAAAAGAAAAAGATAGATCCAAATTTATACAAAGCCGTTGAATTGAGATGGACTATCAAAGGTGCGCTACAAAACGAAACTGTAGGCACCGTAACAACACCGAGTGTAGAAAATGCAAATCGCAAAGCAGTTACAGTAGCAGCCCGTACGTGTCCTAAACTTGCAACCTTCATTACCAATTATTTAGAATTTGCTATTGTAGGCGACATACAAGTTCCTGCAGATATCAACGCATAACATTGTATTTTTGAAATAAATTCATTATTATAGTAATGTATGATAGTGGATGATGAATCAGAATTAGATGCGGTACTGCGGTATGTACGGGAGAGTGATAAGTGTCTTGTAGTTCCTGTTTATTCAGATGCTCAACAGCACGCAGCAGTGAATCGCATCTCTTGCATATACATTTATACTGATCAGGAAGTAGAACGCATCGTTCCTATACATCATTCTGAACAAATTAGGGGCTTTTCAAAACGTCTCTCCGACTTTCTAGACTTACGGCGTATCTATGTTCACGACAAAAAGAACTGGCTTATATCGGGTGGAAACGAGGACTGCTACGATGTAAAAACTCTGTGGTGGTATACTTACGGCGAAGCATATGTAGATACACATTATCATCAGACAGCACATAAATTTTATTGGAGCAGACATCAAAATTTACAACATGTAAATGCAATCATCCCAATTCAGCAGCATGCGGCAATGTGTCAAAAGATACGACAGTATGCCTGGCCGATGATCATGAATGCACAACATACCCAATCATATTTATCATTCAATTCAAGATATCCACGAGTATTTGCAGAAATAGAACGTACGGGGCTATGTGTCAATGATTCATTTCGTGATGCTAAACTAGTTACAGCAGGCAAGGTTTATTCCAATTATCACTATCATACCGTAACTGGTAGACCTTCCAATGCATTTCGAGGTTTCAACTTTGCAGCAATGAACAAAGAAGATGGTACCCGAGATGCTTTTTGCTCCCAGCACGGAGCATTAGTTGAAATGGACTTTGATGCATACCACGTACGTTTAATTGCTCGTTTAATTAAATACAAGTTGCCTGCAGGCAGTGTACATGAATATTTTGGTCGATTTTATTTTGATACAACGACACTTACTGAAGAGCAGTATGAACAAAGCAAACAAATAACGTTTAGGCTGTTGTATGGAGGCATTGACAAAGAGTTTTTAGAAATACCATATTTCCGACAAGTAAATGATTTAATTTGGAAGTTGTGGGGCGAATATAAAAAACAAGGATACATCACAACACCAGTTGAACGAAGACCAATTACAATGGAAGGTGTTGAACGAGTAACAGCAAATAAATTGTTCAACTACTATTTACAGGCGTTAGAAACTGAAGTCTCAGTCCGAAAAATGGAACGGGTTGTTGCATATTTGCAAGATAAAACTTCGAAGCTCATACTGTATACATATGATTCATTATTATTTGATGTCGACTCTGCAGAGGCACGTGAGGTAGTTCCCGCTCTTAGAACAATGATAGAAGAGGGAAACTTTCCGGTGAAACTGAAGTATGGAGATATTTATAGTAAAATGAAGAGTGTATCATAGTTATGGATATTATCAATAAAATTTTATTAGAATGGAGATACCAACTTCCGGCCGGCTATCCCAAAACGGATCAGGATTACCATAAGTTAGGTGAAGTCTTATCAGAAATGACTGATTTAGATGTTGCCGACATTCAACGCATTGTTGAACGTGCTCGAACAGGTAACATAATTTCGGAACAGGAAGAAGATTTAATAGTTGAAGACACTAATGAAATTTTAGAATTAACAGAAACAATTAATTCAAGCGGGCAATTATTGTTTGAAGGATATACTAAAGAAGATTTAATTGCAGTAATCAATAACACACCATTGCCAGATAAATTAATTAGATATATTTCAAGACTAATTGACAGTGCTACTTCAGAGTCGAGTGTTATAAAAGGATTGCAAGAAAAAGGTTTTGACGAACAAACAGCAAAACGAATATTTGATAAAGCAGTTGAATTAGACAGTTATGTTAAACTACAACAACTATTAACGAAACCTAGTACTCAATTTGATTTTGATTCGTTAAGTATTGAAGGCAACTTATCTGTTATTAGCAATCATATAAATTTTACACCTGAATTTGAAAATTGGTTATATACATACAAGCCTACTTACGGCGGTGTTGCAACAGGAGCTGCTGAAAATTATTTACGTATTACATTACAAGGCGGGCATGTACCTAAAGTAGGAGATGTCGGCGTGTATGACAAAACGTTAGAAGTAAAAGTAACAATGTCTGGTGGGTTTAGACTTAGAGGTCAGGCAGGCTATGGTACAGGAGCCGACGTATCCAGCTACATAATGTCTGAAATTTCTAAAATATATGAACAAAAAACAGGAGAGTTGTTAGAATGGGGTGATATAAATACTCAATTATATTATAAAACAAGTATATCTCCATTAAATGAAAAGGTAAAGGAATTAATTAGTTCTAATATTTTAACTAGAGAGCAATTTGTAGATATATACGCAAACTCATTAATGCAAGTTTATAAAAATTTTACCGGTGATCTAAAATCATTAGTAGCACAGCCAAGTATACAACAAAATGGAATAATTGATATCAATGAATTGTTACCAAGATTAGCCGCAGTCGAGTTTTTATACTATGCATCTAATGAACCATGGAATTCATTAATTGCAGTTGGTCGTAATAAACAATACATTGTATTAGATAAAGAAGCAAATTTTGAACAGATAAGAGATATATTCGATTCAAAATTTTTAATAGGTGTTCCTGTAACTACAATCAAAGCATCATCGCAAGATTCCTTAACAAAAGTAGAATATAAAGGATAAACCATTGAAAACACAGTTATTATGTACATTCGCACATCGTAACGATTTGAATATAATAACAGATTATATACAATCAAAATACGAAATACCAGAACGCCGAATATTTGCATTTGCAAACGAAAAACGACTAAATGATTTGTATTGCACATACAATGCAAACATTTATGGGGAACGAGGAGCAAACACAATCAGCATACATCGCAAGAAAGAAACTAATACATTGTATACAGTAAATGCAATGAATGAAGTAATCCGTAGTCAGAACAACGGCATATTAGACAAATCATTCATATTGCCATGGGAACAATTTGAAAATTCATTCATTTTAACGGATGAATCGACGGGGTATCGTGTAATCAGATTGAAATTTTTTCGCAAGATTACTTGGTAATGAAATTAAAAATACTTATATTTATATATGTAAAAGGCATCATATGAAAAAGAACATTTTAGCAGAAAACATGAAAAGATTCGCAACCAAGAATCTTGCAGAACAAGAAGGATATCAATCTCTAGGACAAAAGGGTGAATTGCCAATGCTTGACCCAGAAGCAGATACAGCTCATTCCGAACAAACTCTTAACCTATTAGCTAAGTCATATGAACTTATCAAACCAAAACGTCTTGATATGTCAGAATTTAAAAATGATGTTCGTGACCTTGTTTCTATTTACAAAGACAAACCAACTGGGACAGCAACTCAGACTGCTTATATGAACGCATTTAGAGAATTGTATCCAACCG
>Ga0208547_1000179_pt1 | contig 33650 bp, 46 predicted proteins | sample DEB08_DNA_5_FD_185501 | JGI IMG/M metagenome (GOLD analysis project Ga0208547, IMG submission 185501) | Aqueous microbial communities from the Delaware River and Bay under freshwater to marine salinity gradient to study organic matter... | ecosystem: Environmental > Aquatic > Marine > Coastal ...
CAGCGCTACACCAAGGGGACAAGAAAGTTATTTCTTAATCTTAAGAGTGTGTTCTTGACCATTCTTGGTGCTACTGTGGTGTATGGTATCTCTTGGTACTATGGTGCCCCAAATTGGATCACCATCCCCGTGCTGGCAGTTATATGCTGGCTAATTCTGCGGAAGAGCTGGATTAAGGCTGGTTAAGAACTATTGGCTACTTGATAAAAACAAAGGCCTCTCGCTTGCGAGGGCCTTTTCTTTTTGGCATAGTCCTTGCAAATATTAATAACCATGAATAAAACAATTTTTTATGTAGTGTTTCTGGCCCTTGCATGGTCAGTAACGCTTTATGACATTGGTTCTTTAGCGAGACTCAGTGTTTCTGTCTCCTTTAGTATCTATCTTCTGGCTATCTATGCCGCCTCTAGGTCGCACAAAAAAGCGAAAGAGGCTGAGTTGGTTGCTAGCAATCTAAAAGTATATGGTGCTGAGTATTATCAAACGAAAGAATTTATCCAATCTGTAAAGGCCTGGGGAAGATTCAATGCCCAGGTTGCTGCCATCGTGGTTTTGACCATAACCGTTTTTGGATGTTTCTTTGCTGTCCTGCTTGCCGGATGGGTGTTCAAGATTCAGCCTGTTGTTTGGCTGGGGTGGATTGTGGGAGTCACATACGTTGTCGGTGTTCCGTTAGGGCAAGCTGTATTTGTTGAAAGAGAATTGAGTCATTATAGCGATGTGATCCAAGACCTCGCGGAAGAAGATGAGCAAAGATCTGCTGGTCCTGATAGCACTGTGCGTTGATTTACCACGCCCCCAGACTTCGCCCCTCTTACTGAGAAGCGGATTAGAATATTGACTGGTGGTCGTAAAAAATAAAAAAGCCGACTTTCGTCGGCTTTTCTTGTGCGCGATCCAGGACTTGAACCTGGGACCTCGTCATTATCAGTGACGCGCTCTAACCACCTGAGCTAATCGCGCATAATTACGGTGACGGCAGTATAGCAAAAAAATAAAACCTTTCAATCGTTTGACAAAATTACCACATATGTTGATATAAAAGAAAAAGCCATGTCAAAACAAACGGAAGGAAGAGTTGTGTTGTATCGCGTCCTCACAGTACTCATTTCAATTGGAATCATTATTGCTTGGGGTTGGATATCGTTTTATGTATTTCCTCCCGGCGATCTCGGTTTTGTGGTTGGCCTGCTAATATGGACAATCTGGATGATTGCAGTTGTGGAGTATTACGGCGAAACACCAGTCTCGTCAGTGATACAAAAACAGAAAGAGTAAAGCCCTAAGTGTAGGGCTTTTAATTTTTGAAGTTTTCCAAGATCTTATCCAGATCCCCCGCCATGATTCCTGGAATGTTGCTCCAAGATTTTTTAATGCGGTGATCGGTGATACGGTCTTGAGGGAAGTTGTAGGTGCGAATCTTTTCAGATCGATCCATGGTTCCAACTTGATTAGCTCGGTTGTCTGCATACTTGGCAGCTTCTTCCTCGTCTTTCATTTGTTGCAACTTGTTTAAGAGAATCTCCATAGCCCGTTCTTTATTGGCGAGCTGGCTACGTTGGGCGGTCGAACGCACATCCAATCCGGTTGGTTTGTGGATGACGCGAACTGCGGTTTCCACCTTATTCACGTTCTGCCCGCCAGCTCCCCCGGAGCGTGAGGTTTCAAACTCAAGGTCTGCCGGGTTGAGTTCAACTGTGATTCGTTTTCGAATGGGTAGGATCGCTACGGCTGCAGTGGAGGTGTGGATCCTCCCCTGTTTTTCAGTAACAGGAACGCGCTGGACACGGTGTACTCCAGTTTCCATTTTTAATACATCATAAATACCTTCTCCTTTCATTTCCATACTAGCTTCCTTGTATCCTCCCGTATCGTTGCTAGACTCAGAAACAAGTTTCCATTTCCAGCCCACACGATCAGCATAGCGTTGATACATTTCAGCAAGCTCACGTGCAAAGAGTGAAGCTTCGTCACCTCCGGCACCTGCTCGGACTTCAAGCACGATCTCACTTGGAGATTCATCTTCTTCCAATTCTTTTCTTAGAATCTCAATAATCTGATCCTCAACATTTTTCTGCTGCGTTTCAATAGTTTTCAATTCTTCTTCAGCAAGCTCTTTCATGGTTGGGTCTTCCATGAGGATTTTGGTTTCTTCAACACGACCATCAAGCCGGTCAAGTTCTTGTGCCAAAAATTGGGTGCGATGATTAGCCTTAAGCTCGCTTCGCTCTGGCAAGGTGATCTCTGGTTTTGATGATTGATCGCTCATGGTGATTAGTATAGGTTCTGCCAAACGAAAAAGCCATCAGATGATGACTTTTTCAGAGAACACAAGTTATTCTTCTTCAACAACAACTTGCTGTACTGGCTTTCGTTTTGCCATACGTGCTCGGAATTTTTCGGCACGTCCAGCACGGTCCAGATTTGCTTCTTTTCCAGTATAGAAAGGATGTGAAGCGCTTGAGATTTCGGTTTCATAGAGATCGTACTCTTGTCCGTCTTCCCACTTTCCTGTCTTTTCAGTTTCTACCGCTGAGTACACCAAAAACTGCTCTCCAGAAGCTTCGTCTTTGAAGATTACTTTACGATAGTTGTCTGCATGGATATCTGCTTTCATAACGCTGCGATAGTAGCATGGGAAAAAGTTGAATGCAAGGCTAGAATTCGTCAATCAGAGCCATTTGGTCTTCAATATCATCAGCGTGCGCAAGCACCGCGTTGCCGTAGAACATGTTGCGCACATTTGGCGCGTAACAATCACGTCCTGAATAGTATTTACAAGCTGCATTTCGCTCATTCTCGAAGCCGCCACGATCAGCTCCAAGATCTGCCATGTAGATTGCGGTTGCGGTAATAGCGTGATACGGCTCCCATGGGTTAGGCACACTCACTCCAACAGCTGCTGCAATACGGTCCTTGTATGCATTCCAGGTAGTTGGAATAAACTGTGATGGGCCCATGGCTCCTCCCCATCCCGGCACGCCTGGTAGCGGACAAGAGAGTGGCTGCCCTTCGAGTGGAATACCTAGTTCGGCCATCAGTTCTTGGAATGTGGTTTGATCGTCTCGCCACGAATTATCATCTGGCCCAGGCATGATGTCATACCACTTCCGGCTATCTTGTGGTCGGTTACAAGTTCCAACGTTTTTTCCTAGGTTGGACTCTTGTTTCAAGATGGCAAGGATCAGTGCAGCTCGAACTCCGGTTTTTTGTTCAGCTAAACGAGCAAGGTCTACAGCCTGTCCAAACGGAATACCGGTGGTGCCCCGCAGTTCAAAAAGCGCAGCTCGCACTTGTGCGGCGCGTTCTTTTTTGTCCGAGATGACATCTTCATACCCCTTCTCTTTAGACTTACTGATGTTCAGCAGGCGCTTTTGTTCGTTTTCGCTACGTTGTTTAATTTCTCGTTCACGATCAAGCTCAGCTTTAACTTCAGCTTCTTTTCTTCGTTGTTCTTCCAAGGCCCGTTTTTCAACTTCGGTGAGGGTTCGGGTTGAGCGAATCTTTTCAAATGATTCTTGAAGTGCTTGGTTTACATACACAAAGTCATCCGAATCAATGAAGAAGTCAGAAATACGATTACTGCTCAGGAGCAGCTCAAAAACAGTAGTTTGGTCTAGCTGGTGCTTTTGACGTAAAAGACTAGCCAGAGACTCTTTTTGTCGCCCTAGCTGGTCGTCTAGGGTGTAGATCTTGTTCTCTTTTTGGCTAATTTCTTCTGAAAGTTGAGAGATCTCTTTCGTTCGTGACAAGATCTTATTTCGGGTAACTGCAATTTGGCTTGCAATGGCGTCTACTTCGCTTTGAATGCTATTTGAATTAGCTTTCTGTTTTGCAAGTTCTGCCTCTTGAGCTTTAATCTCTTGCTCAAGCACCGAAAGCTCTGCTTCAAGTGCAGCGCGTTTTTCCTCAAGGGTTTGTCCAAATGAGGTTGGTGCCATAAAGAGAAGAGCTCCTAGGAAAATAAATGCTGTGGTGAATTTCCAATATCGATTCATAACATCCAGTATTGTAACAAAAACCCGAGCGGAAAAGCTCGGGTTTTTGTGGTCTGTTGATTTTTGAGAGTTATTCAGCGTCTCCTGCTTCTTCGTTCTGTCCCTTTTCGGCACTTGCCTCAATGGCGTCCATGTCGATTTCTCCAGAGGTTTCTGCGTCGTCGTCACCGCGAAGTGCAGCTACAACCGCAATAATGGTTTCTGGTTCGTCGATCAAGGTGACCCCTTTCGGAAGCGTGATGTCTGCAGCAGTAATCTGACTATTGAGATCTTCAAGAGTTTCTACGCTCACTTCAATATCGTGAGGAATATCATTTGGAAGTGCTTCCACGGTAAGTTCTTGGGTAACGTGGGTTACAGTTCCAAGGTTTGCTTTCACTGCTGGAGCTTCTCCGGTAAGTGTTACTGGTACAGCAACTTCAATTGGCTTGTTGGTGTCAACGACACGGAAATCAACGTGAAGTACCTTGTGGCTCACTGGGTGTAGCTGGTAGTCATAGACCATGGCGTCGATAGAGGTTCCGTCAACGTCTAGTTTAAATACCCCAGTTTCTCCTTCGGTTCGGTATAGGCGGATAAAGTCAATTTCGTTAATAGTAATTGAAGTGCTTTCTTTTCCAGCACCGTAATATACCGCAGGAACTTTACCTTCCTCGCGCAGTACGTTTAGCTTTTCTGTAGCTTCTCGCTTTGTTGCTGTCAGTGTAGACATGATGGCTGTGATTATACATAGGTGAGCGTATTTCGCAAGATACGGAATCCAAAACCTTGACTTTTGTTTAAATTTGTAGCAATTTCAAGAAAACAAATGAACTTATGAGCATCCTAACCATGGCCGGTATCGCAATGCTGGTTCCGGCCTTAATAAGAATTGTTTCTCTTGTGCTCACTCTTGTCGTTCAGGTAAAGATTGAAAAGATTGCGCATAAGAAACAGAAAAAAACCCTCTTCAAGAAAGAGGTGGTGTCTGCCATAGCAGAGAATGTGCCGGGTTATCCTGTAGACACACCTCCGAGCGTAATGGACAAATTGCTTCAGGTTGCCCCTCCATTGATTTCAAATCTGACTAATATTGTTCTTGTCTGGTTGTGTGTATCGCTGGTTGTTATTTTGGAATGGACCAACCGAACGTATTTTGGCTTCTCATACGAGAATGACGGAATCGACACAATTGACGCGATATTTTCTATGATTTTGTATATCATAGCTTCCCTGCTTACGGGAAACCTGGCGAGTAAGCTTCTCCGTAAGAAAAAATTATTATGGAGAATGGTTGACTACACAAGTTAGCGAACATCCCAATGACGAGCTTCAAGCTCGTCATTTATTTTTTCCATAATTATATTAACCGCTTCGTCGGTGAGTGTCTGATCGTGAGATTGGAGCACTATGCGATAGGCATAAGAGACTCTGTCTTCTTTTTCATACCGATCGAAGAGTCTTGGTTCTCGCACTAAGAGCTCTCCAGCTTTTTCTTTCAGCAAGGCAACAAGATTTTCCGGATCTTCATTTTTCGGTAACCAAACTGCAATATCTCGTAACACGAATGGGTAAATGGAATATGGCTCAAAGTTTCTATTGTCTTTGGAAAGCTGAAGATTGTACTCAGTGGTTTCAGTTGTGATATTGGATAGATCAATCTCCAGCACCCCATCTTGGTCTTGTGCCTTGAGTGTTATCCCAAGATGCTCACTGAGTGCTGTGAGTACTTCATGTAGTCCGCCCTTAGCTTTTTTCTGTTGAGAAGCGAAGCCAAGTGCAAGATGGGTTTGCTGGTTCCCTTCTGGGAATACGGATCCAATTTCAAAAAGGAACACGTGATCTCCGCCAAATAATTCAGCGTTTCGAACATTCTTATCCAAGCTTTCTCGGAGTCCGTCCGTTAGGTTTTTTCGCAAGAATCTTTTATCACTAGCCAGAGCATTTGCCATTTCAACGTCACCTTTGTTTCGGAAGGTGTACGTCATGACTTCATGAAATCCTCGCTGTGTTAAGAAGTTTCTAATCCTGTGCGTGAGATTGGTTTCTGGGTGTATAACAACTGTGGGAGTGTTTGGCAGTACTGTTGGGATGAGGTCGTAGCCATGGATTCGGCCAATTTCTTCAATGATGTCTTCTGGGATGGAGAGGTCGATACGGTTATGTGGGATGGTAATCTCAAATACTTCAGAGTCTTCCTCGTTGGTGTGGGTAAAGCGAAGTTGATTTAAGATAGTGCTAACTTCTGCTTGGGTGAGCTCTAGACCAAGGGTCTGATTAATTTGGCTGACAGTTACAGATACTGTTTTTTCTTCTGGTGTCACCGGATAGACGTCTTCAATGGTTCCAACCTTAGTCTGTTCATCTCCAGCTACTTCTAGAATGAGTTGCGTAACTGCCTCCATGGCCTCACCTACAAGCTCTGGAGTAATTTCATTTTCAAAACGTTTCGATGAGTCGGTTTGAAGCTTGAGATGTCGAGAGGTTTTTCGAGTACTGATGGGTTCAAAGTTCGCGGCTTCTAAAACGATCGTGGTCGTTCCTTCTGTTACCTCGGCTTTCGTTCCCCCCTTAATTCCAGCAATAGCTAGAACACCTTCTGGATCAGCAATAACAAGGTGTTCGGAGTCTAAGGTGATTTCTTCCCCGCCAAGAATAATAGTTTTTTCTTCAGATTCTGCTCGGCGAATACTAATTGTCTGACCAGAAACTTTTTCATAATCAAAAGCGTGAAGTGGTTGCCCAAGGTCAAACATGACGTAGTTGGTTGCATCAACCACATTGTTGATGGAGCGCTGCCCAATCGCTTCGAGTCTTTCTTTAAGCCAGGTTGGTGATGGTTTAATCTGCACGTTTTCAATGACGCGTCCTGCGTAGCGTCGGCAGCGTTCAGTGTCTTCAATTGAAATGGTAAGAGGTAAAGTGCTCGGTTCCACCGTTTTGTTGCTGTAGCGTTCGGTCTTTATGGGTAATCCATATAGTGCGTGGATTTCGTTTGCTAGCCCTAGGTGGCACAGACAGTCGTGGGCGCGGTTTGGAAGGACGTCAAAATCAAGCACGGAGTCATTTCCTGCTATTTCAATTCCCTCTGGTTCAAAGGCATGCAGGGCAATTTTCTGCTCCAGTTCTTCTGGGCTAGGTAGAGTGTCTTCAAAGTAGTTTTGGAGCCATTGGTAAGAAAATTTCATACGCTATTTTAAGGCAAAGTGAGTTCGTAAATCACCGTTGTGGAACATGCGGACATCAGGAATGTTGTATTTCATCATGGCAAGTCGTTCGAGTCCCATACCAAAGGCAAATCCACGGTATTTTTCTGGATCAATATTTGCGTTACGGAGTACATTTGGATGCACCATGCCAGCCCCGAGTACTTCGAGCCACTTCCCTTTGAATTTGAGATCAACCTCAACGCCTGGTTCAACAAATGGGAAATATCCCGGTCGCAAGCGAATATCGATATCTTCTCCCAGATAGCGCTTAAAGAACTCAAGAAGAGTCCCTTTTAGATGTCCCAGATGCATATCCTCAGAGACAGCAATGCAGTCTAATTGGTAAAACTGAGCTTCATGGGTGGCGTCGGTAGCTTCGTTTCGATACACCTTGCTCGGAGAAATGATGGCGAGTGGTGGCTGGTTTTCTTCCATGTATCGCACCTGGATGTTGGAGCCATGAGTACGCATAACATACCCCTCCATCCGTTTTACAAAAAATGTGTCTTGCATGTCCCGAGCTGGGTGGTTTTTGGGTACATTCAGAGCATCAAAGTTGTACCATTCGGTTTCGATTTCTGGCCCACTAGCAACACTAAATCCAAGATCAGTAAAGATGGCAATACAGTCTTGGATTACTCGAGACAGTGGGTGGAGCTGTCCTTTGTCCTGGGTTTCTTTCATACTTGGCATCGTAACTGTGTGTTTCTTGGTTGTAAAGGGTATACTCGATGTAAGCCGTGTAAATTCCAAATAAAAGTCAAATGAGTAACCAGTTAATCTATAAAGAAACCGGTAGTACGTATGGTGCACGTGAGGCCGGTACGTTTTTAGCCGAGATTCGAGCTGCTCTTGCCGCTCGGTTTGGACTCACATTGGAGGGCGCTTCCTTTTATTTAAAAAAAATCAGAAAGAAGCAACCCGTTAAGACAAAGCAACTCGAAGTGTTTGCTGGAGATAACTATCTTTCCTCCATAAACCTACGGGTGTACGACAAAGATTTAGCAGCAGAAATAAGAGATATTGATATCCCTTCATTGCTTGCCAAGTATCGTAAGCAACTGCAAGAAGACTCGTCTTAGAGCAAATCTTTCAAAATATCAGTGGCTGCCATAGGATTGGCAGCCCCTTTTGTTTCTTTCATAATCTGCCCCATCAAGAATTTCAATGAATTCTCATTACCATTTTTGTAGTCTTCAACTGCTTTTGGATTTGCATCGATCACTGCTTGAGCAACCTCTTGCAGTTTGCCGGTATCATTTTCTTGCATGAGCCCATGCTGTTCTGCCAGGCTTCGTGGTGAGGCGGTCCCTGCTTCAATCATCATAACGAGAATGTCTTTGGCACCACGAGAGTTGAGTTCCCCGCCATGCGTCATGATAATAAGCTCGGCAAAATCCTGATGTGTTAGGTTTTGGAGGATATTGTGATCGCCATCATGGTTTTTAATATGTCCAAGTAGGTCTGAGGTAATGTAGTTGGATGCAAGTTTAATCTTTTCTTTGTCTTGCTCAAGAAGAATTACTACATTCTCAAAGAACGCTGCTAGTGTGTTGTCGCTAATGTAGCTTTCAATATCTTCTGCTTTAATCCCGAAGCTGTCTTGGTATCGTACCCTTTTTTCCCATGGTAATTCAGGAAGTTCGGATTTCATGGTTTCAAGATCGAAAAGATCATGAAGGTAGAGCTTTGGTAGGTCTGGATCTGGGAAGTAGCGATAGTCGTGGGCACTCTCTTTTTTTCGTTGACTAAAGGTTCGACTCTTCTGTTCGTCCCAACCACGTGTTTCCTGGACAATTTCATCAGCACGTCCTGCTTCGTGTAGTGCAGTCATGCGTTCAATTTCGTAGGCAATAGCTTTTTCAACGACCTTAAAGGAGTTGAGGTTTTTGACCTCAACTTTAGTTCCCAGTTTTTCGGGATCAGTAGAGATAGAAATGTTGGCCTCAACTCGCATCTCTCCTTTTTCCATATTTGCCTCTGCCACACCAAGATATCGCAAGAGTAGTTGGAGTTCGCGGGCAAATTTACCAGCTGTTTCTGCATCATGAATCACCGGCTCAGTTACGAGTTCCATGAGTGGGATCCCGGCTCGGTTGTAATCTACAAGACTGAAGTTCCCCTGATCGTGCTTATTGGTCCCCGTGTCTTCTTCGAGATGGATTCGTGTCAGCTCTATACCAGCAAGCTTTCCTCCGCTTACGATTGGATATTTATACTGACTAATCTGATACCCCTTTGGAATATCTGGGTAGAAATAGTTTTTTCGATCAAACTCAGTAAAGTTTGCCACTTCACCACCAACCGCAAGACCAATTTTCACCATGTGTTCAATGGCTTGTTGGTTTAGAGTTGGGATAGTTCCTGGGTGTGCAAGATCAATGGGGTGAATATTTGAATTAGCAACAACTTCATCCGGGTCGTTTTTGCTCGGAGAAAACATTTTGCTGTTTGTCTTGAGTTCGGCGTGAATTTCAAGACCAATTGTTGGGTGGTATTTGGTGTCTGACATATGGCCTAATTTACCATAGTACGTTGCGCTATGTAAGACGTAATGTAAAAAATTGACAAAATACTTGATTATTGCCTAATAATGATGTGCGTTTTTGAAAATCCCTAATACTATGAATAAAGCACCTGTCCCTAATCACAACGGCTTCTTCAAAACCTTGGAGGAGGCAGATTACTATGCAAATTGGCCTAGTTGGTTTACGGACCAGTTGCGGTCGTATCTTAGTGATGATTATCCAATCATGGCTGTTTTTGATCAGCGTGTTCAAAGCGCTATTATAAATCCGTACACCACCAGGTTCGGAAAGAAGAATAGAATAATTCACATCCCTCCCTCTGGCGCTATCCTTGAGTTGCCGAAGAAAACATTTCTTCGTGATCACTTCTTGAAATATCAAGATTGGCAAAAAGAGGGCTATCTTGTTGACTTTTGGTATGAAGAAGCCGGTGGAAAGCACACCATGATCTTCTGTATAGACATGGTTGATGCGGTATATATACGCCGCATGCAAACTGCTAAGATGTCGGACCATCTTGGGCCGAATGAGTTCATCAAGTACCGAGACGGGAAACATTCCTGCGAATTGCCTAACCAGCGTAAAAAGCAAGAAGATTTTCAAGAGCTTGGCCGCTTGTATGCAGAGTGTCTACAGCTCTCTGTTCAGGTTCTTGCGATTGCGAAGAGAGACAACCTCTGTCCTGCGGAGAGTATTCGCACCAGAGAGTGGCCGCTATGTAAGAAATTAGAGGCGATTGTCTATTTGAGCACAAGGCCAGAAGACTTTGTGTCTCTTGTGAGCATGAATGAGACTATAAAGATCATGAAGCAATTCATACAGATCCACGCTTAAGAATTTGTAGCTTCCTTTACAAGGAGGCTACTTTTTTTGAGAAATTTTCCAGAGATTCTTCGTCGATTGAAGAAATCGTGAGAATGTCTTTTCCGGTTGCATCCTTGAGTTGCTCTACTTTCTCCTTCATTTCTTTTTCAGAAATAAGATCAATTTTAGTTAAGAGGATGATCTCTTGTTTTTCTGCAAGTTCGGAATCATATTTCTCTAGCTCATTGCGAATTTCTCGGTAAGCAGTTACCGGGTCTTCATGTTCAACTGATACACAATGCGCGAGCATTTTTGTCCGCTTAATATGTCTTAGGAATTTATGTCCAAGTCCTTTTCCTTCAGACGCCCCTTCGATGAGTCCGGGGATGTCTGCGAGAATTACTTTGTCTTTGGTAACACCGAGGTGTGGTTCGAGGGTTGTGAAGTGGTATGCACCTACTTTTGATTGAGCGTTGGTGAGCGCGTTTAGGAGAGTAGATTTTCCAGCACTAGGAAGACCAATCAAACCAATATCTGCAATGAGGCGTAGCTCGATTGCAAATTTTCCTTTCTCACCCTTTTTCCCTGGAGTCCATTCGTACGGAGTGGTATTTGTTGAGCTTTTGAAATATGCGTTTCCAAGTCCACCGTGGCCACCGGTTAGGATTTTCTCAGTTTGACCAAGTTCGGTTAATTCAACAGATTCATTTGTTTCTGTGTTGGTGATAACACTTCCTAGGGGAAATGTGAGCGTAAGGTGGTCACCATGTTTTCCGTCTTTATTGTGATTTCCTCCCGGGTCACCATTTTGTGCCACAAAGTCTTTTTTAAAACGATACTGATCCAGTGCCTGGAGGTCTGCCACCGCTTTTACGTACACATCACCACCACGACCACCATTTCCGCCGCCAGGTCCTCCTTTGGGTTTAAATTTTTCACGGATCCAGCGCACGACTCCGTCGCCGCCCTTCCCTGCTTTTATTGATAGTGTTACTTCATCGAGTAGTGCCATATGTACAGTGTACCTTACCTGTTTGCGTAAAAACCGCAAGAGTTTGCAATGATTAGCGTGCTTGTGCACTTCGCCATCTTGGTGATAGTCTTAGAAAAACTTAATTATTTATGAAACAGTTAACTTTGTTCCCGGATGGATCTTCGAGCCTAGAAGAGACTCTTGATATTCTTAGGAGTAATTTCCAGGCTGATTACGTAGTGTTTCAACAAAGACAGCCGCTGCGCAAGATTCCTGGATGGGGTTTGAAAAGGTTGTATGAAATGATACCTAAGTTAGCGCAAGCCACTTCTTTTGCAGAAGGGTTTACAACGGTTCCTGAATATATGCACAGCTTCGGGTTTAACTTATGTAAAGAGATTAGTCTCTTGATTGGGAAACATGTCCCTCATGATGCCGGGGTTGAGGATGTTTGCTGGGGGGTCATTGATCCTATCGATTACTCAGAGGATCCGAAATTAAAGATTTTGCTTAAGGAGCATGGTCATGGCGGAAACTACTGTCGTATTACGTGCTGGTTATCGAAAGATAATCCATTTCTTCACTTTGATTTCATGGATAGATCTCAAGAACGCACCCATGAGATAACGCTATTCCACCTGCCTCAGGCTAATACTCAAGCGGCAGACTACCAAAGGTTTGAGACTGTTATTGGGTACATCAGGGCACATTTTTTGGGCATATCCCATCACGAATGGAGCTGAATCAATAAGCAACTGACCCTCAAGAATGAGGGTCAGTTTTTGGTTAGAAAGAGTGCTTGTTCTGCTAGGGCAAGCGCGCCCTCCTTGCTTGTTGCGCCACACAAGAACAATTTGGGATGACAGAAGGTCGCATCTGGCACCTTTGTGACTGCACGTAGTTCTTCCTGAGGTAGTCCTCCCCACTCTTTTGGTAGGTTGATTCTGGGGGTGAAGGAAGCTAGTGAATCTCGACAGACTGCTACATGCCAATTGCCAGAGCGATGTTTAAAAACAATGAGTTGCACCTCGTTATGGTCAACCATGTTGGCAACTAAGAAGCCTCGTTCAAATACATGTTCATCAATGAGCACGATTTGCTTGCGGTTACTTTTTTGGTAGTAGTCATCGACGATTAGTTCAGCTTTGATATTTGCGCGAACAATAGCAATCTCTCTGTTGAGGATTTCTTTGGCAAAGGAAAGCGCTTCCTGAAATGCTTTATCCATGTCACCATCTTCTTCCCACGTTGGCGCAAACGTTTGCAAGACATTGTGAAGATAGTATGGAGAGACGTCTTTAACTAGGTTTTTAGTGATGTCTACTCCATTGTCTGGGGCGTCAATTGCCTGCACGAGTTTTTGGTCAATTCTCTCGGTGATTGCAGTATCTTCCGTTACTCTGGTTCCGTAGTGTTTCCAAACAAGACCAAAGGCGGCGTATGGAATGCCGTTCTCTCGTGTTCCCGCCCCTTCAGTTTGATGGTGGTCAAAACGGCTAGTGTCTGGATCGTACTTCTGTCCGATGTCTACCAAAATATCGGCATCAGCAATTACCGCAGCATCACGTGAGCGGATAATTGTGTAGGGCTCATTTTCTTTTTCAAAATAGAGCGCTAGTGTCGCACAAGCAAAGACGTCGTCTGCGTGGTAGCCCCCACTATGGGTCACAATTTTTTTAGTCATTGTTTCCAGCAAGGTTATAGATAAAGAGTGTGATTACTGCGGCACCAAGAATGTTCCAGAATCCAGTAATAGAAAAGCCTGGTACAAGCACTTGTCCAAACCAAAAGAGTGCCAGGTTTAGTACCGATCCAAAGAGCCCTAGGGTGATGATGTTGATTGGGAGTGTGAGTACGTGCAGAATTGGTCGCACTAAAACATTGATACCCAACAGGACTAGCGCTGCAATAAGCATGGTTTCAAAGCCATCAATGGTTACTGCGGTAAATATCTGGTCTGCAATGAAAAGACCAAGGAGGAGTCCTGCGTAGCGTAGGATTAACCTCATATTAGCTTAAGAGCTCTTCCACTACCGCTTTCACATCGGTGCCATCGGCTTTTCCTTGCAGTTCGCCCATAATGGCTCCAATCGCGCGTCCCATGCCAGATTTGTCGGTTACACCAAGCTCAGCAAGTTTTGCCTCAGCAACTGGTTTAATTTGTTCCTGGCTCATCATTTCAGGTAGATAGGCTTTGAGAATAGCTAATTCAGCCTGCTCGTCTTCAGCGAGATCAGCGCGACCACCATCGGTAAATTGCTGAATAGCGTCTTTGCGCTGTTTTGCTAGTCGTTTAATGACCGCCATGGCGCTTTCGTCATCAAGGATGTCTTGGGGGGTCTTTTTTTGTGCCACAAGCTCATTGGTAAAAGCAGAAAGGATGTTACGTAGGGTTTGTACTTTGGTAGCCTCCTTTGCTTTCATGGCTTCTTTTAAGTTGGTTCGAATGGTTTCAGGAATAGACATAATGTTGTGTGGGTTAACTACAGATGAGTATAGCGTGACAGATAATAGCTGGCCAGTTGACTAACCTCTGTAAGGTGTTGGGGTCATGGGTAAATTCTATTTAAATGGCAGACCTAAAAATTCTTTCACTGAACACGTGGGGCTCTCGACTTGAAAGAGAGCTCTATCAGTATTTTCGTCAAAAGTGTCAGAGCTATGACGTTCTCGCATTCTACGAGGTGCACCATTCACCCTCTAAGGGGAAGATGGTGATGCCAACAGTCGATGGTATGGATCCTACAGCCAAGGAAAAGATCGAAAGCTGTTTTCCTGGCCATGATGCGTATTTCTTCCCCTTTATCTCGGGATACTTCATGGGGCGACATGTACATCCTAGGGAGATTCAATATGGAAACATGTTGTTGATCCGTAAAGGGATCGTTCACGATCGTGTCATTGACTGGCCGATCTTTGGTGAACCGGTAAGGCAGGGGCGAAAGCTTTATGGGGATGAAGTTGTTCCTCGGAACATGATTCTATCTACAATTGGTGCTCCGCTGGGCCCCAATCTCATTATTGGAGCCTTTCATGGTTTGCATGTTGCGGGTACCTATAAACGAGACATTCCTGAGCGGCGCTCGCAATCAGCGGGTGTTGTGGATGGAATCAATGCGTATGATCCCAGCAGGGATGCCCCCATTCTTTTGATGGGTGACTTTAACCTGCGGCCCAGCGAGTTGCCTTTGGGGTATATGCAAGTTCAACTTGGTCTGATGGACCTCGTGAGTCTGCATAAATACAAAAGTACTCGCACGAAACATTATGAGCGAGCAGATGCCAAGGGTAACACTCTCTTTGCGGATTACATGCTGCTGAGCCCCAGGCTTCAGTACAGAGACTTTGTAGTTGATTATGATGTGCCGTCTGATCACGCGGCGCTCTCTATCGTGTTGCAATTGTAAAAATAAAACCCCTCTTTGAGGGGTTTTTGTATGCTACATTTATGCATATGACACACACATTATTGTTTCTAGACACTGAAACTACGGGAAATCAAGACGAGGATCGATTAACACAGGTTGCGTACACTGTTCGTGGTTCACATGAATTTGTTGATGAGCTTTTTAAGCCACCTCTTCCTATCAAGGTTGAAGCGATGGAGGTAACACACATCACCAATCGCATGGTTGAAGATAAAGAGCCATTTCAAAATTCAACTACTTTTTTTGCGTTAAAGAAGTTATTTGATGATCAAACAACTGTGTTGGTTGCTCATAATGCTCCTTTTGACGTGGGTATGCTGGAGAAAGAAGGGTTATATCCCCCACTGGTGATTGATACGCTGCGAGTTGCTAGGGCATTAGACACCGAAGCGAAGCTCACTGCATTTCGTCTTCAGTATTTACGATACCTTCTGGATCTCGATGCCGATATTACCGAACAAATTCAAGCGCACGATGCTAAGGGTGATGTGATTGTGCTCGAGAAGCTTTTTGATCGACTGCTCAAAAAAATGATTGACCAAGAAGGCTCAGAAGAAACTGCCCTTGAAAAGATGATTCAGATCTCTCAAGAACCTGTTTTGATACGACGGTTTTCATTTGGAAAATATAATGGCGCTCTTTTGGAAGACGTTGTCAAGAAAGATCGAGGATACCTTGAGTGGCTGCTCCGACAAAAGCGAGAGTCCGAAGATGATGAGGTCGATTGGATTCATACGTTAGAACATTTTTTGCAATAAAAAACTCGACCCTTTGGGCCGAGTGATGTTTTAGCGCTCTGGTAGGGGCGCTTCTATTTTTTGTGTGTCCGCACTTGCGCTCGTTGCGCTTTTCACGCCACCAAAGATGGCGCCCAGGATGCAAATTGCAATCAATGCAATTAATCCAATAATAATGTTGCTTTTTGTGGTCAGCTCATCTTCCGTTTCACTGACGGTTGTGTGCTCCACGTAGGGCTTTTCGTAAGACATGTGTAATAGAAATTGGTTCCCGATCAACATATACCAGCAATCACTTCTTGTCTACACACTAAGCTACTATATGGTTTTCTGATAAAATGCTTTCTATATGGAAACGGTAATTATTATTGCTCTTATTGTGGTGATTGCAGGTATGGGATATTTCTTGTACCGCACAACATATGGGCGTCAGAATGCAAAACAAGCAGAGAATGCAGGTATGGCAGAAATGTTCATGCAGCAATTCAATGAATTGTCTCGTTCACAGCAAGACTTGGCTCGTCGGGTAGATGAAAGACTACTAAGCACCCAAGATCGGCTCCACGATTCACTGAAGCACCAAACTACGGAGTCTTTAAAAGCAATTCGAGACGTTACAGAAAAACTTGTCCGACTGGATGAGACCAATAAGCAGGTTGTTTCTTTTGCGGACCAGCTTCAGAGCCTACAAGATATTTTGAAGAATCCTAAGCAGCGTGGGGTTTTGGGTGAGTACTATCTGGAAACCACATTAAAAAACGTACTACCACCTAAGTCATATCAGATGCAGTACAAGATTTCGGATACAGATATCGTAGACGCTGTGGTATTTGTGCGTGATCGTATTATCCCGATTGATTCTAAGTTCTCACTTGAGAACTATAATCGTCTTACCGAAGCTCGTGACCCATCGGAGCAGCAACGTTTAGAGAAACTTTTCAAGGGAGATCTTAAAAAAAGAATTGAAGAAACTGCCAAGTATATTCAACCAGAAAAAGGAACCATGGAGTTTGCCTTCATGTTTATTCCTCACGAAGCCATTTATTATGACCTTTTGGTGAATGAGATTGGTGCTGTGAAAGTAAATACCAAAGATATGATGGAGTATGCCTTTTCCAAAGGGGTTGTGATTGTTTCTCCTACATCATTCCATGCATTCTTGCAGACGGTACTGCAAGGATTGAAGGCGTTAGAGATTGAAGAATCAGCGAAGCAAATTCAAGCACAAGTGGCCCAACTTGATCGACACATGAAGGCGTATGAGTCATATCATGACAAGCTTGGAAATAGCCTTTCAACCGTAGTGAATCACTACAATGCCAGCAGTAAAGAGTTTAGGAAGATAGATAAGGATGTTGCTAAGATAACGGACCGCTCTCCGGAGTATGATTTAGATTTGCTGGAGCGTCCCGAGCAAGATTAACTTTCTATTTTGCGTGACTGCGAGCCAATATTGTTTTGCTTTAACGAGTTACAGAGAAGGTTGCTGACTGCTCCATGTCGCAAGCGCCAACTGTCAGTCTTCCGTTTGCGTCAACGTTAACATAATAATCAGTATTACTTGCTGATCCAGTTTGAGGGTCTACCGGGAGTGCTGAAAGATAGTCTGGTGCAAGGTCTTGTGATACGTCGGCACATGCGACAGCTGTGGTTACTGAGCCACAAGTAGAATCACATCCAGAAGTTGCGGTTCCCAGTACTTGTGAGGTTGAGGTGGCGCCATCGATTGCTTGGGGAAAGTTTCCATCATTATCAATTGAATATTGCCAGAGCGCATTTAGGGTGTTGGTGACATCTGAGCGTCGCTGCGCATTTCTGGTGTCGCCAAGCTGCTGTGATGGCTTGATGGCGATAATTACAATGCCTGCCAAAATAGCAAGCGCAGATATAACTAAAATAATTTCAAGTAATGTGAAGCCTTTTTCTTTGTGCATAATTAAAATATATAAAGAATTAATATGAAAGATAGCGAATATTTCTAGATGCTATGGTGTGCACATTATAGCAAGGAGTTAAAAGTGAGTCACTGTGACGTTTTATTAAGATGTGAACCCTTTGCACGTTGTGCTTGGTCTCCACTGCAAGCGTAGATAGATTTTTCATTGCTAAAAACCATATTCAAGTCTAGTTTTTCGAATCATTATTCAAGAAGCTGTTTGATGTGTTGAATAATGGTCGTGATTGGGGTGTTCGCTTTTACAAAATAATCTTCCACACCGAGTTCATTCACTTTCTTCACATCAGTTTCTTGTCCGAGATTTGATAACACAACAACGGGTGCACCTGCTTGTTTTTCTTTCGCATACTTAATCACCTCAAATCCGTTCGTTTCTGGCATCACAAGGTCGGTAATAACCAAGTCAAATTGTTCGGTATCGAGCAAAAGCTTGGCTTTGGTTCCGTTGTGAGCAACCGTAACAGCGCAGCCAGCATGATCTAGCTTCAACTGCAAGGCACGAGCTAGTGGTTTTTCGTCTTCAACCACCAGAATGCGAGGTGTTGTATTGGTCATGGTTGCAGTATACCAGAGTGTGCACCACGGTTTTGTGGAGGGGGTGTAGAATCTAGCTAGATTCTACAGGGGTGTATCGGGTCGCTTCTCGGTCTTGTTCGTGCAACTGTATCACTCCTTTTTCTTCTAGTAGGTTCAGGTATTTGCGGGCAGTTGTTTCAGAGATTGAAAAGTGTTGCTCAACCATATCTCGTGTGACACCGAGCCAATCAATGACGCCTGGCTTGCAGTCTTTTAATTCTTCCTGATGCAGTGTCTCACTGGTAATGAAATTAAGAATCGCAGCTTCTCGTTTTTGTGATTTATTGCGAATGCTCGTCTGGGCTGCTTTTCTGAGTTCTCGAAGTCTTCTGCTGGAAGCAGGTTTTGTTTTTACCGTTGCTCTGCCTAAGAGAAAAGCAATGACGGCAACGATTATGATGGCAATTGATTGCATGTGTCGGATTGTATCACGGATTACGGGGTGCAGATCCGTGCGTAGTCGTCTCGATACTCAAGCATGCTTTTGAATTGATTACACATTCTTTCGCTCCAGTATGAATCTCCCAATACTTGTTGCTCGTATATGACGTCGATAAGGCATTCGTGCTGTTCTGGTTCCGTGAGTCTGTTTATTCGACATACTGATTCAGAATGCCAGGTTTGCGCCACTCGAGACATACATTCACTGCGGGCAAATTCACCATACTCAAAGAGCCATGATTCAAGGCATTGGTGATGGTCATTTTCTCGTACAGCCTTTGCGGCTTGGCAGTCTATTGGGTAAATGTTTGTTTGTTGCGAACAGTCCAGAGGTCTATTCTGGTGAGCTGGCATCTGACCTGTGCTGATAGAGATTACATGAGGGTAGGGTCTTGTTTTTTGATGAGCTGGTGATTCTTCAAGGGCAGCCGTTGCAATTTCTCGATGGTCATCAATGGGATCAAGTGAGATCTGGTCTCCGGTTCGGCTGAGATTAAATACATAGCTTGCTTGTTCAGATGCCACATTGACTCCTATAACCTCACTTCAAAAGGTGTTGCTACATAAGGCTTTTAGGTGATGTGAGCCTAATCGAGATCGAACCCAAATTAAGCCTTGTTGGATAAGGCTTTTCTAGTCTTCTGCCCTTTTTCACTATTGACCCTTCTCGTGCACTATAGTTTTTCAAAAAAGTGACAAAAGTTACACAGATCAGGGGTGTAAAGTTACACTGCTCTGTAATTTTATGTGATCATGTTATAAAATCTATACATGACTCAAGTCATTATTTCCCACCTTCTCATCATCGCGGGTTTCATCATAGGCCTCGGCGCTGTGACCGTTATTGACCTCCATGGCTTTCTCGGACGGAAATTGAACTACTGGACCGAAGCCACCACGCGAACACACAAAGTAACCAAACCCCTTATATGGATTGGCACGACATTGTTTGTTATTGGATTTCTTTTGCTCTACCGAGAAGCACTTCTCCTTGTACAAATAATTATTGCTACTGTCATGATTCTCAATGGATTGTTTCTTTCATTCTCAGTCAGTCCTTTTCTCTTGAAGCGTGAAAAAGAAGGCAGACAATCGGAACTTCTCCCACGGTCTTGGCAAAACAAAATTACTATAAGTTTTATTATCTCTTTTCTCTCATGGTGGGGATCAGTAGTTTTATTCGTGTTTTTTCTGAACAACATCATATGAAAGTAACGGTTAGTGATCATTATCAACACAACTATATCTATGAGCGAACTGAATCTGTAGGCAAGAACTTTCATCCTGATTTCAAGCCAGAACTGACACCAAAAGAAATGCTCGAACTTGGAGTATTTGGCGGTGTGTACTTTGGAGATAAATCAGCAGAGTTTCCCAAGAACTGGTTCACAAAAGCAAAACTTTCTCCTGATCACAAACAATACAAAGAACTGAACTACTTCAACATACTCGCGAGCCAATCATTGAAAGTATGGCAAGAAAAAGGTTGGATACATGTATGTGACCCACGAGGGTGGTTTCAGTGGTATTGTCGATATTACCTTGGGAGAAGAATTCCTGATGAAGATAAATGGCAAATTAAACGATGGAAATCTATGAAACGTCATATTGTCCAGGTGAAGAAGAATTGCAAGACTGGAGATCTGAGCTGTCGCCCCAAACAAAGGCAAGCACTACTACATTGGGCATATGATTCAAGGAAGTATTAAAAGATAACTTAGTTTACTTTCGATACTTTGCTGTCTTTTTCGCAATAGCTTCTGGCTGCTTTACCCACTGCTTACCCTCTTCCGTTCCTTTGTTTTTTGCGCGACTTGTTGCAGCTTTTTCACCGGGCGAGAGAAGTTCCCGTGCTTTTTTGGGGAGATAGCGACTGTGGCCTTCTTCGCCAACATAGTCCCAATCTTCATCGGTCCATTTTTTTAGGTCATTGTCAGTACGCTTAGGCCCAGCATAGGTTCCGCCAGCTTCTTTATACAATTTCACCGCATACTGCATTGCTCGTGCTGAAAATTTGCCACTCATCTTAGCAATGGCTTCTTTTTTGCACTGCTCCCACAGTTCTGGATTGTTTCTTTTTGCAGTGCTCATATATAACAAGAAGGGGGAGCATTAGAGCTGGCTCATTTCCTCAACTAATTCATCCAAATCACTCTGCAATCGTGCCGTGTTTATGTCGTCTTGTACATGTGATACATGCACGCTCTTTTTTGTAAGTTTAAAATTAACGGTGTGTAGTAATATCTTAAGAAACTCAACCATGCGTGACCCGCCAAAAGCACCGCGCGAAACACTCACCACGCCAGCAACTTTATTATCATACTCGCCATAGAGCGAATCAATCAGTATTTTTAACTCACCCGGGAAGAAGCGATTATATTCTGGTGCAACAAAAATAATACCGTCGGAATTCTTTACCTGCTCGGCCCATGGCTTCACAGTATCACTCTTAACCTGAAAAGCGGTTGTTTTACCAAATAGAAAATCCTTTACGTCTACAAAAGTAATATCAAGTCCCTTGTTGGTAAGAGTGTCGACAACAAGCCTCGCTACTTTTTGTGAATGATTACCCTCTCGGGCAGTGCCAAGTACAACGGTGTATCTCATAGATATGCTTTATGAGTATTAATTATCCAACAACAAAATATGCCAGCACAACAATAGCAATTGAGAGTAGTGCCATGAGAGACGCAGGAAGTGCTTTGATAAATGGATCACGTACTTTGATGTGCATTGAAATAGCGCCGAGCATAAGAAAGCCAAGAATGGCTGTAGCAGGCAATATTAATGCCGGAATCCAAACGCCAATCAGGATAAGTGTTGCAAGTGAGACTTTTACGACACCGATCACAATAGTAAACCACGGCGGCAAACCATAGACTGCAAATTCTTCTTTGATGTTTTTTGCCGCACCACCACGATATTTTGTTGATCGACCAGATCTGACGAGCCAGACATTATAGATGCCCAGCGCGATGATAATTTGGAGAGTGATGAGAACGATATTCATTACTGACTATTATAGCAAAAAAGTAGCAGTATGTAGCTAAGAGCTGTGACGAGTTCTTTAGTCGTGATTTTCAGGCCTAAACATTTCCAGGAAAACTTTCACGTTCTCGAAAAGATCTAATTCCTTTGCCTCTCCTATTGAAACAAGTCGCAATTCTACACACCCATCGGATGGTGTGAAATCTAAATCCTTAAGTTTTGTTTCATAAATGATGTTTGCACTCGGACTATTATCTACCGTTCTTCTGCTGGTAAGGAAATATGACGGCTTATCGGCGATCCAGGTGGTTTCTAATCCCATTTCTTCATGGATTTCTCGTTTTAGTTCTTCGCCAGTAGCCATGCCGTGATCAAGTCCGCTGCCAGGAAGTTCCCATAGTCCATTTTCTTCTTTGATAAGTAAAAACTTTGTGCGAGTTTTGTCTAGTACCAGAGCCTTGACGCTGACGCGATAGTAACAGTTAGGCATTTCTTGATTCATATGAAAATCAGTATAGCAAAAGTTTCCAGCACTCTATTGCCCACCGTTTTGGCCTGGAGACGCATTCAGTCAGTATTTTGGGTTAGGTAAGTAAGGACACTGCTAGGATACAAAGCTCTTTCCCCAGATAAAAATAAGTCAATTGGTTCCCAGCGGGCTCCATCACCTGATTCACTGTCTAGTATTCTATAAAATTTGTCTTCGTGCATTGAATTATCTACGAAATCAGCTGTGAATAGAAAAGTGATTTCATGACCAGCTTTGCCTTCATATACAAAAATATTTTCGTCTATCCCTATCTGCTTTATGTTTATAATCGAGGCGTTAAACTCTTCAAGCATTTCTCTGGCGATTGCATCTTTGGCATATTCCCCAAAATCAATGCCGCCTCCTGGTGTTCGATAGAACACTTCGTTTCTAACTCCGTCTTTTCCCTGAAGACAAAAAAGCTTGCCGTTCTTTGTGATGATTACTTGGGCGTGAGGTCTAATTTTCATTGGTCTGGTTAACTAGATGTGATCCTTCTTTCAAGATCGTCCATTGTTTTTAGGAATGATTCCTCAATGTTGATGTTATGCTTTTCCGCAAGTACGAGTACAGACCATAAACAATCGGCAAGTTCATGTTTAAGTTTTTCGTCTACATTCTCCATTTCCCTAAGCCCCGCTTTCGCCATTGCTATTTTTTGCAGGTCACCAACATCACCCACAAAACCCTGTGCTAATTGTAGTGGTGTCCAGATGGCTCCTCCTTTCTGGACATTGTGCTGATCGTATAACTCTCTGATTTCTGTGGCTCTTTTTTGTGGCTTTTTCTATCAAAAAAAGCCGAACAAAATCGGCTTTTGAGACTAGAGTCCTGGTTTTAATAAGAAATCCACCACACTTAGATCTGACCCAAACAACATAGCCACCCTAGCTGTTCTCCATGTAAAATCCTAGGCACCCACAATCTGTTGTCTTGCCACATCTTTTGGGGATCATCAAAGGGAATCTGGGAAATAGGAAACAAGCCTTCTGGAAGCTCTTTGATGAAAAATATCCCAATTGGCAGAAAGTGAAAGAAAAACTGGAACTGAAGTTCGGCGGATATTAAAGATAGTATTCAGTTTTACCCTTCTCGAGCGCTCGTGTTGGTGAGCCTACAGGGACGCGGGTGGAACACTTTACTCTACCAGGTGCTTGAGTTTAGGCGCTCTCCTTTAGGAGACCTGCTTTGATTAATTTGCTAGTGATTGAGTTAATCTTCTCGTACAGAACCATCACTTTGTTTTTTGCTTGTTGGCTACTCTCCATCTTGTGACTGCAATGAACTACTTCGTGTCTATATTCTTTAATGAAAATCTTTAGGTAGGCTATCTCTTGCTTTATTATTTCACCCAGCTTACTTTCCACTCCTTCCAGTAGTAGGTTTAGTTGTCCGACTATCTGATCTTGAAGTACTCCAACTTTGTCATTAGTTGTTTCTATCCCCAAGTCATTGGCAAGTTTAAAGATCCATGCCTCCAAAGCTTTGGAAGCTTGCACTGTTATGAAAGAATAGTCGCTATATTTATTTGGCCAGTTTGCTTCTGTCAGCTGGAATGAGTCCAGGAGCCACTTGCTTATATCTGTAGAAGGGGTTCCCTCAGAAATACCCAAGTACCCCTTTGCTTCGTTCGAAAACGAGGCCATAAAAGCATTGTCTGGTTTTTGTTTGTAAGTCCAGTTTGTCATCATGTATTCGCAGTATACCAGCAAGGTATGATCAGGGACATTACTCAATAACTACAATTAATCATGTATATAGACCAAGACGCCCACAATACTTATGTCCAGACAGTTAAAAAACATCTTCGCGGAGAAAAACCAGAAGCCACCGAAGAAGAAATTGAAATAGAGTTTCAAAGGTTAGATCTAATAGCCCAGGCCACTTATGACGCTTGGATCGAGGCCAGACAAGCTAAGCGAAAAAAGGATGAAGCAGAGGCTAAGAAGTGGAGAGAATCGCGTGGTAAGAATTAGAGCTTAAGAAAGCTCGTCCGGGTTTTTTATCACTCTGAATCCAAGGCGATTTGTCCTATTTATTCCGTCAAAATTTCCAGCAATAAAGTCCTCGTAGACCTTCCAGTTATTGTGGTAAATATAAGTGACATGCACCTTGCTTAGAAAGGTTGGAGCTGCTTCTAGGAAAGCTAACTCGGCAAGGAGGTGGTGAACAGCAGTACTGATGGCCCATTCAATGTCCTGGATTTCCCTACCAGAAGATTCAAGCACTAAGCGTGTAGTCTCGTTGCAGGCGTTTCTAAAGTCAGTGTTGTTGTTGTAAATATTCTGAACCTCCAAATATTTTGCTTGGTAGCCTTCGTTGGGTTCTACCTCTTCTGCCCAATCAAGAATCTTGATTCGACCACTAAAGACATCATTTGCTTCGATCACTTTCCTGACGCGGTTCTTGATATTGTTGCTGTTGCGTATAGCCTTGTCTGTCTTTGCTCGATTTTCTGGATAGCCTAAAGCAACGTAAGTTTGGATCGCTGGTATATCAGCAATCATTACCGTTACCTCTTCATATTCGCTAAGTAAGACATCTAGCAGATACTTGATGTTTTCCTCGCTGAAGTATGAATTTCCCGGACTCATTCCAATTATTGGATAGGTGTCATTGCGCATAGTGATGTAATTAACTTCCCATATTTACCTAGCGCCATCAAGTTTTTATTGACGCCAACAGAGAGTGGAACTATAAACCCTTGAAAATCAACAGTTTTAAAATTCGGAGTTTTCCCTACCCTTGGAAGAATAAGGGTTTTCTGGGATTTGTGAGCCTACAGGGACGCAGGTGGAACACTTTGTTGCGTCAAGTTTCACATTGGTTGCGCCTAGAATTAAGCTGCTAGCTTTTGGATGTATTCCAGTACTTTCCGGCCGTCTAGTTTCCCTGATGTGTGGAGCTGGGACTCAGCGTCAACTGAAAAATCAATCTTAAAATAGTTTTTTGCTGAGAAGTAGCTTTCAAGAGAATCGGGGCCAAATCCACCCGCAAGAGCAATTCTATTTATGCCTTGGTTTAGACAAGCTTGAATTTTTGTTCTTAGTACCTTTTCACTCTCCTGGACCCCCTGCCCTTGGCTGTTATCTAAAAGGATAAACGGCTGGATCTCTTCGAATGCTTTACGAAAGTCTTTATCTTTAATGATGTCGAGATTAGAGTTGTGGAGTGGGATAATTACTTCTTTGAAGTGCCTAGCCGCTTCTCTAAGCGCTTCAACAATATCTTGCTCCAGATGGTTTAGCTGGACCACTTCAATCTTATTGAAAACCTCCTTGGCTTTTTGGATTGCGTTTTTGGTCTTTCCTGGTTTTGGGACAGTGAGGTGAATAGTTGGTATTGTTCTATTGCTCGCTAGACAAATATCTATGTTTTTCTGAATATAGGATTGAAGTTTAGGGTTTTCCAGATAGGTGCTATCAATATGAAGACCCGCATGAATCATGCTGTGGCTAGGCAGCCTAACCTCATCTAGTTGTGCTACTAATTCTGAAATATCTGTATCTGGGTCCATAAACGTAAACCCGTAAAAATTATAAGATTGCTCCTGCTTAGTGAGTAGGTGGTTGAACTTAGAATCCTTAGTTTTAAAGTAGTCATGGTTATGGGTGTTAGGCTCGATTAGTAGCGGTACTCGTTCCACCTCTATTCCTGCTCGGAAAACTTCAGAAAACTTCGAAGGGTTATTGGTTAGTAGGCGCATTTTAGTTATTCCAAGATCCTTTAGGGCTTTGATTGCCGCACTGTATTCTCTACCATCTGGTTCTAAGCCCAGTTCTATCGACGCTTGGTGGGTGTCCACCCCCTTTTCCATTAGTGAATAAGCTCGTATCTTGTTGAAGAGACCGATGCCTCGACCTTCCTGTCTAAGATAAATGAATACACCATTACCGTCTCTTGAGATTAAATCCATCGCGGAGTCTCTTTGTGGTCCACAGTCACATCTTAGGCTTCCAAAAACGTCGCCAGTCATGCATTCGCTATGTACTCGTACCAGCGGAGAGTTGTCGGGGTCAAAATTCTTAGAAGTTAAAACAAGGGTTTCGTGCCCTCTCTTTGCGGAGTATGCCACCACGTTAAAGTCGCCAAACTTGGTTGGGAGGAATGCTTTTGCGTTTTTAGGCTCGTTGATAGACATCAATGGACTGATTAAGGGTAATTTGTGGTTCACTCAGCTCCGCTTCGACAAATTTGTATGCTAGCTGTCTGTTCCTTTGGTCAAGGCTTCGGATATCAAAGATTACATACATTAGCTGGCTGAAGAGTTCTTCCAGAGTCTTCGCTTTGAAAGAGGCTGTAAATGGGGTGGACTTTACCTTTTGATAGCCTTGCGGGAAAGATGGAATACGTACTTCAGCATTATGAGGGATATCACTTTCTTCTAGAAAGCTTATGAATTTTCCTAGGAAATCATCATTACGATTGGTAACCGTAATGATAGTGTCAGGGTTAAGGCTGGCCACCTTTTTGTTTAGGGCTATGGGGTCATCGTCTATATACTGCAGCACGTGTGCCATAAACAGTGTTCCAACATCACCCAAATAATCATAGAAGTTTGTCTGCAAGAAGGTATGCCCCTTGGGAGTATTCTTTGGGTTTTCAATCTTATCGACGTCAATATGAATCGTTCTTATTTCCGGTATGGTTGGGATTAGAATGTCTCCCATGCTTGACCCAACATCAAGAACCGGCTCTGTAAAGTATGGCTTGAGTTCTCTTGAGATAATATCTCTAATAATACTGTTCTCATCACACTGGATATTTTTGAAGTTCTTTAAATCTTTCTGGTCCATCAAATACTAGGGCTACTGTTCTTGTATGCCCACAGTATACCAAGAAGGTATGATCAGGGACATTATTCAATAGATACAATTAATCATGTATATAGACCAAGATGCCCAGGATACTTATGTCCAGACAGTTAAAAAACATCTTCGCGAAGAAAAACCAGATGCTACTGAGGAAGAAATTGAAACAATGTTTCAAAGACTAGATCTGATAGCTCAGGCCACTTATGACGCCTGGATCGAAGCCAGACAAGCTAAGCGAGAAAAAGACGAAGCAGAGGCTAAGAAGTGGAGAGAGTCGAACTCTAAACCCTTGAAAATCAACAGTTATTAATTTTTGAGTTTTCCCTACTCTTGGAAGAATAAGGGTTTTCTGGGATTTGTGAGCCTACGGGGACAGGGGTGGAACATTTGGAGGCTGGAAATAAAAAGATGGAACTCCTTGATTAGTAGCGTAGGAAATGGGAAATTTCTCCCTGCCAACCTATCCTTACAATAAAGACTGGCTGGGAAAAAGAGTCATCTTTGTTTGGGTCTTGGTATTTACTGTCATTAATCCCTGTTTGAATAGTAAGTAGTACCAGATATTCTTTCTCACTAAAGGCGCCGCCACGTTCTAGTTCAATGACTTTAATAAGCTTAAGGTCTGTTTGGTTGATTTGAGAGGCAACAAATTCAGCCGCATAAGCTGCAGCAGAAACCTTTCCTAAATAGAATTTTGGCTCTTGAGGCTCTCTACCCCTCACCTTCTTTAGGCTTTTGATTAGGTAACTTGTTATCTCTTTAGTTATTTTTAAAATTTCATACAGACTTAAAGTTGCAACAACTTCGTCACTTACTAATACTTCGATTAGCTCAACCGGCCAGTCTGCACCTCTTCCGTAGTTTTTCTCAGTAATTTTGTATTCGACTACGCGGGCATCCTCGTGCTTTTTGAGGATCTTTTCTATCTCACGTTTGCCGTTTCCGCTTACGTCTGCCGATAAATAGAAATCTATCAACCTGCCATTTGTTTTTTGCTGCTCCATAAGTACCAAGAGATAATATTTCTAGATCTTAAACATTTCCAAAAACACCTTCACGTTATCAAAAAGTTCCAACTCCCCCGCTTCTTCTACTGAAACGAATCTCAGCTCTACACATTCATCAGAAGGGGTAAAGTCTAGGTCTTTTAGTTTGGTTTCGTAAATAATGTTCGCATTGGGGCTTCCGTCCGAGTTCCTCCTACTGGTAAGAAAGTATGATGGCGCGTCAGCAATCCAGGTGGTCTCTAGGCCCATCTCTTCCCTAATCTCTCGTTTAAGCTCCTCGTCTACGGCCATACCATGATCAAGTCCGCCGCCAGGTAATTCCCATAGCCCGTTTTCCTCCTTGATGAGCAGAAACTTTGTACGAGTTTCATCAAGCACTAAAGCCTTTACGCTAATCCTGTAATAACATTCTGGGATATTGTGTTTGTTCATATGTGGCCAGTATATCAGCTCTTCTGTTGGGCTTCGCCAAGATACTTTAGCCTAATACCCAGTACTCCATATTTAGCTTCCTTTGCTTTTGGGTAGTACCTGTACATCTTTTCCCATTCATCTTGGCTGCTCGACCCATATGATGCTGGTGTGAACACTTCGAATAGTTCCTTGAAGGTCGCAAAGTGTAAAAGTTCCAAAACTTCGGTCTTTATTGTTACCTCGGGTTGATCGATTAGGGAAAACTTAATCGTATCTCCGACCTCTAACTCCTGTCTTTTTTCGTCGTTAAGTCGTATTTCGATCGTCTTTATCCCCCGCCTAATCTTCTCGAATGGAGATTGTTGGAGTTTCATTTTATGCTCTCGAGACATAGGGATATATTAACAAATTAAACCAACAGAGAGTCGAACTCTAAACCCTTGAAAATCAACAATTATTAATTTTTGAGTTTTCCCTACCCTTGGAGAAATAAGGGTTTTCTGGGATTTGTGACCCTACGGAGAATCGAACTCCGATTTCCAGGATGAGAACCTGGCGTCCTAGCCGTTAGACGATAGGGCCTACTTGTGTGGATATAGTAGGTGTTAGATCTGCTTTTTGCAAGTGGCTATCGTCGTAGCCACTCCTTCTCTTGTCGTACCAGTAGTTTTTCTCGCTGCTCTGGGTGCAGCATCACTTCCTGGGTGGCGCGTTCCATGCGAAGTCCTTGCGATCCTTTTATAAGAACGACATCTCCAGGCTCAATCATTTGTTCAACAAACTTCCCTGCTTCACGTGAATTGGAGAAGGTGAAGATTTTTTTTGCGCCCATCTGTGAACGAGCTGCATCTGCTATGATGCGCGCCTGCTCGCCAACCACCACAAGCATGTCGCAGTATGCTGGAGTAAATTCACCAATTTGTTTATGCGCTTTGGCGCTATGACTCCCCAGTTCGAGCATATCTGCTAGAACGGCAATATGCCGCTTTCCTGGGGTGTTTTTAAGGGTCTCTAGGGCTAGTTTGGTGGAGGCAAAGCCAGCGTTATAGGTGTCATCAATAACAATGCTTCGCTTTACACCAGGAATGGCCCGAAGTCTTCCTTTGGGAAGATCCGGTTCTTCACCCAGGCTGACGATCGCTTCATCGAGGGAAACATCTAATACGCCAGCTGCCCCAATGGCAGCTGCGCTGGCGAGCACCACTCCTTTACCGAGATATCCCGGAATGGCGTATGAGATTTGGTGTTTTTGAATATCCACGGCTACCTCCACACCAAGCCCTTCAGAAAGGCTGGCGATATTGCATCCGGTGATCGTCACGTCTGCAGGAGATTCGCCGTACGTTACAACTTCTAGATCAGTACGTTTTGCTTCTTCAAGGATCGTGAGAGCATTGGCATCATCACTATTCACGATGACAACCCCGTCTTGTTTCATGGCTTCCAAGATGTCTTGTTTTTCCTTACGTGATCCTTCAATTGAGTCAAAGAATTCTACGTGGGTTGGAATGTCGTCTACGTGGGTGAGGATGACAATGTCTGGCTTAATCCACTCTGCCAAGAACTTACTATCACCAGGCTTTCGGTCTCCCAGTTCGAGAATAAGGAGTTCCGGGTAGCTTTGAGTTTTTGTGATGAGGCGGAACCCTTTCAAGATGATAGAAAACCAAGCTTGTGGACTACTCCAGCCACTTTGTGCACCTAGGATAGAGAGTGGGAGTCCGGTCTCACTATTTAAGCTCTTCTCACTCTTTCGAGCTTTTTTACTATTCTTCAGTGCCGCATATACAGCATCTTTGGTGGTGGTTTTCCCTACGTCTCCAGCTACCACAATAATAGTGGGTTGATACTTTTTGAGCACTTGTTTTGCCTCCCAGATCAGTATTGTTACGACAATGTTTTTTAATAGTTTTTTCATGCAAGTTCGCCTACTTTAGCATACACACAACCCTTCTTCCAAATTACCGATCTGGTGGGATGTGGTAGTAGTTGATAAGGAAATCAGCTAGTGAAAAGAATGGTGACGCCAGGGTCTGAGATGAGAACCGAACTTGTTTTGGATGATAGGTGTAGAGGAATACAAGATACTTAGGTGCGGTGGCTGGGAAATACCCGAAGAAGGTGTGCAGGTTGCGATCGCTATAGTATCCACCAGCTTCGGGGTTAGGAATCTGAGCGGTACCAGTCTTGGCTGCAATGGAGTATCGCTCGTTTTTATATTTTCCATTACCAAGCACGTCATCTACTGACTGCACCAAGAGGTCAGACACCTCTGCAGTGGCTTCGGGGCTAAATACTTGCACAAAGGATGTTTCGTTTGGGGTAAGATCTTTTCTGCTTCCTTCGGGATATGCTACAAAATCTCCAATGTGTGGCACTGGTAGCTTCCCTTGATTTGCCAAGGTTGCAAGGGCTCGAGTCATAGCGATCGGAGAAAGTGCTAATCCTTGTCCAAAGGAAATGTTGGCATACTCAACGTCCCCCAGGGTATTAAGATTCCCCACCAATCCTTTTGCTTCGCTCGGTAGATCAATCCCGGTGCGTTCACCGAAACCAAGTTTTTCAAGATATGATCGAGTGGTTTTGTGCCCCATGCTTTCTTCAATCAATACCATTCCTGTATTCAAAGAGTCACTCAATACGGTTGCTAGCGTTGTGTCTGGCCCGCGACCTTTTTTATCAAAGTTATAGATGGTTCTGTCTTGGATCGTAATTGATCCGGTATCGTTATAGGAGAAATCGGATGTAATACTGTTGGTATCAAGCGCAGAAGCTACAATCAGTGGCTTCATAATTGATCCCATCTCATATACGCTCGAAACGATTGGGTTGGTGAAGTATTGTGCATCTTCTTGAGCGCGACTGTTGGGATTAAAGCTGGGTACTGCATCCATGGCAACCACGGCTCCCGTCTGGGGTTCAATGATAATTCCACCAGTAAATGTTGAGTTCCAGCGTTCATGAATACCAATAACCGTTTTATTTAGCTCTCTTTGGCTCGTTAAATCAAGGGTGGTTACTAGATCTCCTTCAGTAAACCAGCCGGGTGAAAGGGTTCGCGACAAGCTCGTGAGAATATCAGCAAACATGTTTTTCTTTTGCGTACTATCACGACGTAAAACCTCTTCGTACGCTCGTTCGAGGCCATACTGGCCTTGCAGGGTGTCTTCGTCATAAGCAACAAAGCCAACCGTTTGGGCCGCCATGCTGTCTTGCGGGTATACGCGCCAGCTTTCACGATGGAAACGAAGATGTGGCGAGTCAAGATCTTGCAAGCTCATCGCTGTCTCGCTATCTAACCGATGCAGTATTTCTTCATACGGGTCGTCTGTTTTAGAAGCTCGCTTTATAAAATCTTCTCGATCAAGTGGGGTGATTGCATTAATCGTTTCATAGAGAGCTTCCGGATCAGTAATGCTGTTTGGTGTGATGGCAACTTTAATACCGTGCTTTGTAGATGCAACTGGAACCTGGTACTCCTCACGTGTGGTAAATAGGATTGAGCCACGTTCAAAATTATTGCCACTGGAGACAATATATTGCTGGTCTGCCTGGGTTCGGTATCGCTCACCATGAATAATCTGTAACTGGTACAGACGTAGGATAAAGATAAAGCTAAGTATGGTGCCGGCCGCGAAAACAATTCGTGTCCGTTTCGTGAATACCAGGAGCGGACTTTTCATACTCCGAGCGCTTAGTTATCAAGTGCCAATGATGGGCCGAGTAAGGAGCCTTTTTCAATATATGAAATTTGTGTCGGTGTGACGTATACCTCGCTTGCTTGTAGTTCGCGGGCAAGATCTTGGTTTTGAATGGAGAGCTGGCCATTGAGCTCGGTGATCTCACTCTGTGTGTCGCGAATGGTGTCAACGAGTGTTTTTGAGTGTGCAATGGTGGCTGTAGAAAGTACCACCAGCACTACGTATAGCAGAATACCGCCCACGATCATAAACAGAAGTGTAGATCGTACTTGTTGGTATGAAAATTGCTGGACAATGTTTTGGGCGGTGCTGGTCATATTATTGTTTAGTGAATACTCGTAATTTGGCGCTACGTGCTCGAGGGTTATCTTTCGTTTCTCGCTCACTCGCAGTAATTGGTTTTTTAGTCACAATGGTTCCGATACCTTCGGCTTTCCATTGTTTAAAGGTGTGTTTTACAATTCGGTCCTCAAGGCTATGGAAGCTAATTACAGCAATTGTGGCTGTGTCTTGGGTTGTTGCCAGTAGTCCTTGTAGTCCTCGTTCCAAGACTCCAAGTTCGTCATTTACAGCAATCCGCAAGGCTTGAAAGGTTCGGGTTGCTGGGTGGATGCGTGTCTTTTGATACGACATAGGCACCGCTTCTTTGATGACTGCTACTAGTCCTGCTGTATCCTCAATTTCACCAAATTCCATTCGGTGATATACGATCTCTCGAGCAATTCGCTTTGCATAGCGTTCTTCCCCGTAGTTTCTAATGATTCCAGTCAGTTGCTCTTCGTTGAGCGTGTTCACAAGGTCATGGGCAGTAAGTCGCTTGTCATTGCTCGTATCAAGACGCATGTCTAGTGGCCCATTCTCTTGAAAAGAGAAACCTCGTTCTGGATTGGCAAACTGATCACTGCTCCACCCAAGATCCAGCAAGACCTTGTTGGCTAGTGGAAGTTGGTTGGCAAGCCATGCTTCGGTGGCATTGGCAAAATTCTCATGCAAGAATGTCACGCGGTCATCCTCAATCTCTTTCTGGTTTCGTTCTACTGCTTCGAGGTCTTGGTCAAAGGCAATGAGTTTTCCATCTGGTCCTAATTTCTCAAGTAATGCCCGACTGTGGCCGCCACCACCTAGGGTTCCGTCAAAGACCACATCATCCCCGCTTGGATTCAAGGCTTCGAGGATCTCTTTCATAAGTACTGGCGTGTGAATTGATGGCATATTAGAGCATTCCAATATCTCCTAATCGTTCAGCTAGCGTATCGGCGCGTTTTGTGACCGTATCCATGTAGGTCTGCCATACATCACTGCTCCAGAGTTCGAGTCGGTTATGTACACCGGCAACGACAACCTGATCTTCAAGATTGGCATAGGTGCGTAGATGTTCTGGCAACAAGATGCGTCCGCTTTTGTCGACATCTACGTCAACAGCGCTACTAAGCATAAAGCGTGTGAAGGCTCGCGTGTCTGCTTGCCCCATAGAGAGTTCCGATATTGCGGTTGAAAAGTGCTTCCATTCATTTAACGGATATACAAAAAGACACTGATCAAGTCCATGTGTGACGATAATTGTCTT